>Ga0315322_10003855_pt1 | contig 11560 bp, 11 predicted proteins | sample M110021515metaG_FD_203461 | JGI IMG/M metagenome (GOLD analysis project Ga0315322, IMG submission 203461) | Ammonia-oxidizing marine archaeal communities from Monterey Bay, California, United States - M1 100m 21515 | ecosystem: Environmental > Aquatic > Marine > Intertidal zone | place: USA... | reverse complement strand
TTCCAGGTCTGGATTCCGGATGTTTATCAAGGTGCTCCGATTCCGACGACAGCTTTGTTGGCGGTTGCTTCGAAAGGCGCTGGATTCGCGATGTTACTGAATCTGACGACGGTTTTCAGCGCATTGAGCGAATGGCTTTATCCTTTGTTGAGTTTACTAGCTGGGTTGACGATTCTCTTTGGGAATTTCGCTGCGTTGTCGCAACGCAACCTGAAGCGATTGATTGGTCTTTCTGGCGTATCGCACGCGGGCTTTTTACTGATCGGAATCGTTGCTGCCCAAAAAGTGGATTGGGCGGTTAATGCGATCATGTTTTACCTGTTTGCTTATTTATTGGCTTCGGCGGCAGTCTTTTCGGTATTGGCTCATATGGGCAAGGAAGATGATTCTGAATTGACGCTCGATGACTTGGGCGAACTTGCGAAACGAAACGGATTTCTCGGAATGGCCTTGGCGATCGGAATAGGTTCTCTCGCAGGTATTCCGCCTTTGGCAGGTTTTATCGGCAAGCTATTGATCTTCGTGGCAGCCTTTAAGGCTGAGCTTTATGGGCTTTTGGGAGTTGCGGTGGTAGGCGTGGTCGTGTCGATTTACTACTATTTTGGCATCATGAAAGCCGCGTTCTTCGATGTTTGGCGTTATCAGGATGAGGACGAGGAAGTTCAGGAAAAACCGGTTCCCGGCGCATCTCTGCAACTTCTCGGCAAGCTAGCGATTCTAGTGGCAGTCTTGGGAACGATAGTCCTCGGTTTCTACCAGGTTCCATTGGGAAGCTGGCTTGCGGGTTGAGCTAAAGGATTGCAACGATTTCCATGTAGGACTGGTGCTTGCACCACGCCGCGTTTGCAGATCTCTTTTAACTCCCCGGTGTGGCACAAGCCATGGCCCTACGGTTTAGCGTTGTCTTGATCGTGCCCGAGGCGTAATTTCTCGGCTATAGTTTCAATGTATCGAGTGATCCTAATACTGATTTCAGTAATGCTGCTGCCTGTGGGGCATGCGGCGAACCTGAATGTGGACGCTTCTAAGAAGAAGAAAACGAAGCTTATTCAGCCAGCGAAACAGGAGGCGAAAATGGTTTCCAAATTCCAAAACAAGCGGTTCGAGATTAAGAAAATCGATAGTAAGTTGATTAGCAGCGATGCTCGATTTCCAGTTACGTCGACATTGGCTGGCGATACGATGAATTTATCGAATGGGAAGAAGGCGTCGATAGTCGATAGCGAATCGAAACGGACTTCGAAGATTTTGAATCAAACCGTGACTTCGTCGGAGGCCTTTGAAAAGGCTTACCGAGATGCCCTCACGATAGAGCTCGTCAAGCGCTCCGGGTCAAAGGTCGAAGTGAAGAAGACCAAGAAAGAGAAGGTGAGCCAAGGCGACATCAACAAGGAAGCCAAGGTTCGCCGTAGCCAGGCCAAAGGCTTCGACGTTCAGCAAGCCGGCTCGGAAGAGGATTAGGGGCCAATAACGTTAGCCTGAGTCGTCCTCTACTACTTCGCGTTGCGGATCTTGTCTTTTGCGAATTCTCGTTCTTCTTCGAGGCGCGTTTTCTCGCTGGATATTTGGGTCCGGACTGCTTCGGCTTCGTGCATTTCGCCTTTCGATAGGGCGCTTTGCAATTGTTGGGTAAGGAATATTTCCCGTTCAGCTATTTTGGCTTTGAATTTCTCGTCGACAGCGGCGAGAGCTTTCTTCGTTTCTTCGGAAATCGGAGGGTCGTCTCCATCGTCTTTGAAGCGCTCCATGGCGAGTTCGTATGAGGATTTCATATAAAAGGGTGACTAGATGGTTTCGCTTTAAGCATCAATCGTAATGAGTGGAATCTTGGAATTTCGATGTTCAAATGGTCCTTACAGCAATGCGACAATTACGCAGATGCTAGGGTAGAGGATTGGGAAGGCCCAGAGGTAGCGCTTGGGGATGTTCCACTTGCGATTGTATCCCCAGAGCATGCCGATGAGTAGGGCCGTAAGAAAAAGGTAGAGGATTGCTGCGGATGGTTCGGTGAAAACGAGATGGGAGCCGGTGATTGATCCGAGTTTACTCAATATCGCATGCATGAGCCAGAGGACGACTTGAGCGGCGTGGTTGAAGAGGGAGGCGATTGGATCGGCACCGATTGTTGCGAAGGCGAGCGATATGAACCCGGAAATAATGGTGAGAGAGGCGAGAGGGAGGAGGACGATATTCGCTAGGATTCCAATGAGTGGCAGAGTATTGAAGTAGATGATACTGAGTGCACAAGAGGCGAGAAAGGCAGAGAGGCTAACGGCGAAGCTGCCGATCAGGAATCGACCGATTTCATGAATGCTTTGGTGGACGAAAGACCATGCTTTTCGGGGGAGGTGTTCGAAGGGATTCCAATATTCATTAAGTCGTTCGGCCAGGGGAACTCCGTAAAGGATGATCGCCAATACGGTTACGTAGGACATTTGAAAACCTGCGAGGAAAAGTTGAAGCGGATTTATAAGCAAACAGATCAATGCGGATAGAACGAGGGCGTTTAGAGAGGCTGTTTGCCGCTTAGTGCCTAGGCAGAGGTAGTAGCAGGCGATCATTAGAAGGGCTCGCCAAGCGGAAGGAGCTCCGCCGGTTGAAAGAACGAAGAGTCCGATTAGCAGTAGATTGGGAATAGGTATCCAGGGTTTGGGGATTCTTAACAAAAGAAATAGGGCATGTCCGCACGCGGCGATTACTCCGATATGGAGTCCGCTGATGGCAAATAGGTGAAGGGCGCCGTTTTGCAGGAAGAGCGTTTTTTGCACGTCGTTGAGTTCGCTTTTCATTCCAAGCAGCATCGCTGTGTAGGCATGCGTGGAAGGCGAATCGGGATCGACACCGTGGCTAAGTGAATGATTGGCCCAACTGAGGATGGCACTGAATCGATTGGTCCAGACGTTGGCACGGGGCTGGACAGCTAGGATAATGCCACGATCCAATTGGAAGGCGACGTCGGAATTCGCTAGATAGGAAAGAAAGCTATTGGTTGAGGTGTCATTGGGGGATACTGGGCGGAGTCGCCCAGTCACCTGTATTGATGAACCGGCGACGATTGAATCGCTGAACTCGGTGTCGGGCGGCGAGTAGAGGGAGAAGTAGATCTTCGCTTCTTGGATATCGTCGAGGTGGGTGTCGGTCGCGATGATTCTGCCGATTCCTTTTTGCTTTTCGCCATAGGTTTCGAAGAGGCGAACAATTTCGACGTAAAGGTCGGCTTCGCGTTCAGGGAGATTGTTTCTCGGTTTGTTTTGAGTGTCGGCGAGATTGACGTAGCAGTATCCGGCTATGAGCAGACTGCTCGCGAGGAAACGTGCCCATCGTTTTGGGTGTCGGTCGCTTGCTTTCCAGGCGAAGATTCCGAGGGTGAGACTCGGGACGACAAGAAGGTAGTAGGGTCCGATTGGAAGCAGTCGTCCTAAAGCGATGCCGAGAATGAGTGGAAGGAGAATCCAAAGGAGGGGAACCCGAGCTGGAGGCTTTGGTTGCATCCTCTAAGGATTGTGGTTGATGAGGGGCTTTCCTCTGATCGGTATTGAACTTTTAGAATAGTGGGTTCGTTGAGGTTTTGGGAAATAAAGTTGGCGAGGGTTGAGTTCCATTGTTTGGTTTTATACAGGGATGCTTGCAGGTGATCAATCCTTCCTTTTAGAGTCTTTGAGAATGGTACCACAAGAGGAGCTTTTTTCGGGTGAAACGGAAATGGATATGCTTGGCAGCAAGGCGGGCCTAGATCCTGAGGCCGCAACGCGTCAACCGCTTGCGGCTCGAATGCGTCCGCGGTCGCTGGAGGAAATGGTAGGGCAGTCGCATATTCTGAGTCCAGGAAAATTGCTGCCGAGGCTGGTTGAGGCGAATACATTTGGGAGTTTGCTTTTCTACGGACCACCAGGGTCCGGAAAGACGAGCATGGCGGAGGCGATCGCTAACGAGACGGAGAGCCGTTACGTTCGGGTGAATGCGGTTATGTCGAACGTGGCGGAACTGAGGCAAATTCTTGCAACGGCTAGGCGTGTCGAAAAAAAGGATACGATTTTTTTTATCGATGAGATTCACCGCTTCAATAAATCTCAGCAGGACCTCTTGCTACCCGATGTTGAAGCGGGGAAGATCCGGCTGATTGGAGCGACGACGCATAATCCAGGATTTTATGTGAACGCGCCGTTGTTGAGTCGAAGCCACCTATTCCGCTTGGAGTCGCATTCTGTGGATACAGTGGCCAGGGTTTTGGCTAAGGCGCTTGACGATGAGGAACGGGGGCTTGGGGGGCGTTCGCACACAGCTTCGCCGGAGGTTCTCGAGGGTTTGGCGAAACTGTGTGACGGCGATTTACGTCGGGGATTGAATGCCTTGGAGGTGGTCGCTTTAGGCTTGGGAAGTGGTGAGGAGATAACGAGCGATTCTATCGCCGTATTCGCGAGCGAACGACAGATTCGATATGATGCCAACGAAGACGAGCACTATGATACGATTTCCGCTTTTATTAAGAGCATGAGGGGTGGGGCCCCGGATGCGGCTTTGTATTGGTTGGCGAAGATGTTGGCTGGCGGGGAGGACCCGCGGTTTATTGGTCGGCGATTGATCATATTCGCTTCGGAGGATGTGGGATTAGCCGATCCGCATGCCTTACCCTTGGCGACCGCGACGCAACAGGCCTGCGAATTCGTGGGCTTGCCGGAGTGTGAAATCAATCTCGCTCATTGCGTGGTGTATATGGCGACTGCGGCTAAGAGTAATTCATCCTATACGGCTTTGGGTCGGGCCAAGCAATCGATAGCGGAAGGACCGGTGCAGGATGTGCCGCTTTGGCTACGAGATAACGGAGGGAAGGCTTCGAAACGTTTGGGCAATTCGGAGGATTACCAATACAGTCATATGAGCGAGGAGAACGTTTCGGGTCAGGAATTCATGATAGAACCGTTGTCGTTCTACGAATCGAAGAAAGTGGGAGCGGAAACGGATATCGCTCAGCGTTTAGAGCGTTGGCAGCGTTTGAAGATTGCCAGAATGGCCTTTGATGTGGAGAAGGATGGGTAATGATCGTAGATCACATTGAAAATTGGAAACGGTACTCGTTTGGATCGACTTGGGAATTGGCGTTTTCGTTTTTGGAGGGATTGACTTCCGATTCTGAGGAACGCCGATACGAATTGGATGGCGATGATGTTTTTGCGATAGTGATGAGCTATCCGACGAAGCGGGAAACCGATGCGGATGCAGTTCTCGAGACTCACCGAAAATACGTGGATATACAGATGGCCCTCGTTGGGAGTGAGCGGATTGCCTGCTATCCGGTGCATTCACTCAAAATGAAAACACCTTACAATGCGGAACGTGACGTGGAGTTTTTCACTTATGAGAAAGCAGCGAAAATTCAGCTTGGAATGTTCCCGGGGACATTCGCGTGTTTGCTTCCCCAGGACGCCCATATGCCTCAGTTGGGGACGGGTGAGGAGAGAGTAGAAGTGAAAAAGGTCGTGGTGAAGATAGCCTTGGACCGTTTGGAGCTCTAGTTAGCTCCTGATTGAGAGTTTCGGTAGAGGCGGAGCATGGACCGCTGGTCGTGTCTGGAGGATGCGACCAGTTCGTAGGAGAGCGGAAGATTCGATAGTTTTGGCAGACGATTGCCTACTTTGGCCAAAATGAAATTGGGGTGGTATTTTTCGAAATTCAGTCCCTCTAGGGCGTGATTTTCGTAACCTTGCAAGTTGAGAACTAGAAGTTCGAAGTTATGATCGAATTTGGCTCGCTTTAAAATATTGTGAGCTACGTCGGTCGTAACGTAAGATACGCGTTCTTGTTTCGGTCGTTTAAAAGGGGCCTCGACGCTTTTGCCGACAAGTCGTTCTGATGCTTCTTTTCGAAGGGCCTTCTGAATAGAGGCTTTGGGAGGAGTTCCGCGGACTTCGATGAAAGAATCTTCCAGCCAATGATCGACTACTGCAACATTAAGGACGAGGCTTTGCTTTCGAGCTTTCCGGCACTTACGGAATAGGTGCGGCCAGGGTTCGATTAAAAGGCCTTTCCAGCCGAGAGCTTTTTCGAGGTAGAGGGTGAAGCTATCTTTGATTCCGTCTTGAGCTCCAATCTCGACGAATTTTCCACCGATGTGGTTGACGAACGGCAGAATCTGGGATTTATGCGACGTCGAGCGGAAGGCTCCCAGGGAAAAGAGTTTATGGAAGCCTCCAGGCGCGGGTGTTTTCTGCTGTGTTACCGAATTTTCCACGTGTAGAGAGGTGTTCATTGGAGAACGGCGCAATGCGTGGATAGTTTAGGCTCACGATAGAGGAAGTCCGCACTTTTTTCGTCGATTGCCTGGCAGAATGTCTTTGTTTGAGGCAAAAATCTAAGATGAGGCATATTGCTTAGTCGGAAGTCTTAGTAGCGAAAAGTCCTCGACCCCGATTTACGAATGGGCCGAGTCGTGCTATTCCAAACTTGATTTACATTAACACGCTATTCCCTCAAGCAATAGAGCGGACAGGAGCCTTTGACTGCGAACCGTTTGGGTTTTCGGAGCTTGGCTCTTGCTTCCGTGAGCGATTTTTACAGATTTGCGGTGTATGAATATCCCCCTCGTGATGACGGTTATCGGGCCTGATCGGCCTGGCTTGGTCGATTCGGTTGCTTCGCTAGTCGTAGAGCATGGAGGCAATTGGCTTGAGAGCCGCATGTGTCATTTGGGAGGCCAGTTTGCTGGTTTGCTACGCGTTGAGATTGACGAGTCGGAGGGAGAAAAGCTTCGTGCTGCTTTGGCAGCGTTATTGGGCCAGCAGTTGGAAATCATCGTTCATCGAAGCAGTTCGAATAGCGAATCGAGCTGCTCGGAGGTCGCGATGGTGGAGATAATCGGCCAGGATCAGCCAGGAATCGTGAAGGAAATCACCAATGCATTTGCTTCGGAAGGAGTGAATGTCGAAGAGCTTTCGTCACATTGTTCGAGCGCTCCGATGTCCGGAGAGCGACTATTCGAAGCGAAAGCCAAGGTATGTATTCCGGAATCCTGCGATACAGACAAGCTGCGTGAACGCCTCGAGTCGATTGCTGAGGACTTGCAAGTGGACGTATCCTTCGAATCGCTCGATCTGTAGCGCTTTATGTCGGTCGACGTTTATGACACTAAAAAGGCTTTCCTTTTCGCCGCCGCGGCCTAGCGTTTGCGGTACGTTCTTAAACAGCATCAGGAGTGGTCGCGGAATTCCGCAGCCTGCCAACCGAGTTCTATAGGATCTACGGTGGATTCGACGATTTATTCGTCGGATGAGCATTGAACGCGCAACTGGGCGCGTTTCGATGAAAAAACCTATTATGCAGCATCTTCTCTCAGATGAAGGAATGCCGGGGCGACTCCTGGTGTGTGACTACAAATTAACGTTACGCATCAATGAATGAAATACATGGATTCCCGTTGCGAATTAGCGACGACAACCCGAACCACCATCTCTGGAATAACAACGGAATTTGGTGGCTCCATTATACCGTTTACCCGACGGCGTACACATCCGAACGCGTCCGCCGAAGCCTGCGGACGCATTCCTTGGACGTCGCTCGCGATCGACGCGATCGTCTTTTTGACGCTTTGAAAGCGTCGCTTGGCTCTCGGGTGGCGGTACCTACCTAGTTAGCCTTAGGTAAACAGAGGTGTAATAACATGGCGTAAATCACCGTGTATATGATGATATGGGAGTTGTTTCAGGGATGAAAACGGTAAAATTCGGAATAGCAGCCCTAGCGGCGTTGGTCTTGATGGCGATGGGAAGAGCCCGCTGATGTTGAGTGTTTGGATGGTCAGAAAGTGTTCATCAAAACCCGAAGTGGTTTCCAAAAGAAGACGGACAATGGTTGTTTAACTGCCGATTGGAAACGGCGGCGGAACGATTTGTTAAGCCGATCGCGAATTTGCACTTCTACACGATCGAAGGCGAAGAGACGGAGATAGCCTGGGAACATAAGGCGATTGTCCGTCGAAACAAATTCGACAAGAGCTACGGGAGCTGCAAGGCCAGCTTCATTCGCGTATTCCTCAAGGATTTGCCGGCGGATATCGAATCGCTGACGGTGGAATTCAAGAACAAGCCGCCAAACAAGAAGGAAGAGGACTAGGCGACGGTTGCGGAAATCGTTGTAGATCTGCGACAAATCACCTGAGTCGAAGAATGTGTATTGATTTTCGGGAATACGGTGCATAGCTTTATTGGATGCGCGTATTCGTTCCTTGTGAAGCGTTCCCTTCAGAAACTCGCGTAGCTCTTATTCCAGAGTCCGTCCAAAAGTTGACCTCGTTAGGCTTGTCCGTCGAGGTGGAACGTGGTGCGGGTTTGGATAGCTACTTTTTGGATACCGCTTATGAAAAAGCGGGTGCTTTGATTGTGACAGATCGAAGCGAAGCTTTGTCGCAAGCGGACGTGGTTGTTCGGGTGAGGAAACCTTCGCTCGAAGAAGTTTCTCAGCTGAAACGCGGTGCTCTCCATATCAGTTTCCTGGATCCTTTCAACGAGAGCGAGCTCATCGATGCCTTCGCGAAAACGGGAGTAACGGCGATTAGCATGGAGATGATCCCGCGAACGACACTTGCTCAAAAGATGGATGCTCTTAGTTCCCAAGCGAATTTAGCTGGGTATTTTGCAGTGGTTAAGGGAGCTGAGCGATTGAATCGGATTCTTCCGATGATGATGACCCCCGCTGGAACGATCGCTCCTTCGCGTGTTTTCGTGATTGGCGTTGGCGTGGCCGGCTTGCAGGCGATCGCAACGGCGAAACGTATGGGAGCTCGTGTCGAGGCGTTTGATACGCGTCCGGTCGTGGAAGAACAGGTGAAGTCTCTCGGGGCCAAGTTCGTCAAGATCGATCTTGGCGATACGGGACAAACCGATCAAGGGTACGCTAAGGAACTAACGGCCGAGCAAATTCAAAAGCAGCAGGACGGAATGGCGAAGATTTGCGCTCAATCCGATATCGTGGTCACTACGGCCAAGCTTTTCGGTCGCCCAGCTCCGAAGATCGTTACGAGCGAAATGGTGACGGGCATGAAATTCGGTTCTGTGATTGTGGATCTCGCGGTTGAAGGCGGCGGAAATGTCGTTGGTTCCAAGTTGGACGAAGAAGTCCAGATCGAAAATGGGCCTCGCATCATCGGTACAGGCGCTTTGGAAGGCCGAGTCGCGGTTCATGCGAGCCAGATGTATTCGTCGAATATATACAACTTTATCGAACATTTCTGGGACGCGGAGTCGTCTCGAATCGGTCTGAATCTCGAAGACGAAATTCTATCTGGTTGCGTCATCACGAACGACGGTTCGACTGTTCACGAACAGTTCAAATAAATCGCCTCTAAATACTGTATTCACGTTTCTTAGTAATTCGTCATGGATCTTGTACTGCTATTCTTCATATTCGTGCTCGCGGCTTTTCTGGGGCTCGAGCTGATTGCCAAAGTGCCGTCGCAACTGCATACGCCGCTGATGTCGGGGTCTAATGCAATCTCGGGGATAACGATCGTCGGAGCGATTGTGGCGACGGGAGCGAATCTTAACGGTACGGTTGGCATGATCCTCGGATTTCTCGCCCTAGTGCTGGCAACGATCAACGTTGTGGGTGGCTATCTGGTAACGGATCGCATGTTGCAGATGTTCAAGAAGAAGGATAAGTAAGCATGGAATTCGATAACGTAATCAATCTGGTCTATGTAATTGCCGCGACTTTGTTCGTCTTCGGCATCAAGATGCTGGGGTCCGCGGAGACCGCGCGACGAGGCAATTTAATATCAGGGGCGGGAATGCTGATCGCGATTGTGATCACGTTGCTGGATCAAGGCATTTTAGATTTCAAGTGGATCATCGCAGGCTTGGTTGTCGGCACTTTGATCGGTGGTATTGCGGCTCGGTTAGTCAAAATGACCTCGATGCCCGAGCTGGTAGCTTTGTTCAATGGCTTTGGCGGCTTGGCGAGTTTGCTGGTAGCGTGGGCCGAATTCGAAAAGATCAAGGATTTCGGGTGGGGCGCGTACAGTGCCGAAATGGGAGCACCGGGATATTTCAGCTCGATCGTCATCTATTTGGCGATGCTCATTGGAGGAATCACTTTCACTGGTAGCCTCTATGCCTACGGGAAACTTTCTGGTAGGGTCTCGGGACAGGCAAAAGTGTTCGCAGGGCAGAAGGCTCTCAACGCTCTCGTGTTTATCGCTATTTTGGCGATTGGAGTCCTGTTCACGTGGACTGGAGATTTGGCGTTAGGCGATACGCTCTTTCTCGTTGGTATCGCTTTGGCTCTCTTGTTTGGAGTGATGGCTGTAATGCCGATTGGCGGTGGCGACATGCCGGTCGTCATTTCCTTGCTCAATAGCTTTTCCGGATTGGCTGCCTCGGCTGCTGGGTTCGTAATCGGAAATAACGTACTCATTGTCGCAGGCTGTTTGGTCGGTGCGAGTGGATTGATTCTGACGGCAATTATGTGCAAGGCCATGAATCGGACCTTGGGCAATGTACTTTTCAGCGGCTTCGGCGCGACAAGCCAATCGGAAGGAGATGGCGATGATCGCGAGCCAAAGGCGATAAGCGTGCAGGACGCGTATTACGTATTGGAAGCGGCGAGTTCGGTCGTATTTATTCCTGGATACGGAATGGCGGTTGCTCAGGCGCAGCACGTCGTCAAGGAATTGGGCGAATTACTCGAGGAAAATGGGGCTGACGTTAATTTCGCGATCCATCCCGTGGCAGGTCGTATGCCGGGTCATATGAACGTACTTTTGGCCGAAGCGGATGTTCCATACGATCAGCTCGTGGAGATGGATAATATTAATCCAATCATGCCGACAGTCGATGTTGCCGTAGTGATCGGGGCGAATGACGTGGTTAACCCTGCGGCGACGGATGACGAGACCAGTCCGATTTACGGGATGCCGATTATCGAAGCTCACAAGGCTAAGACCGTATTCATTCTGAAGCGCGGTCAGGGCAAGGGATTTTCGGGGCTTGTGAACAAGCTATTCGTTCTGGACAACTCGCGGATGATTTACGGCGATGCCAAGGCAACGATTTCCGAGTTGGTGAATGAGCTGAAGGGGTAGTTTTGGGTTGAGGTGAATTCGTAGGGCTGGCGCCGCGTATAGGAATTATTTTTTACAGACGCGTCATAGGAGGAGCGTCACTTCTTCATTGAACATCCATAAAAACGGGCTTATCTGGTAGCGTTTTAGAACTCCATATTGAGCTGGGTGCTCGCTTCGATGAGCGGCGGCTCGATGCATTCGGGGCAATCGTTTCGATTGTCGTTTACTATAGAATTCACTGGGCGGCTTTGCATTTGCTTGGAATCGATGGCGGCGAAGAATTCGAAGCGACGGTCTGTTTCGAATTTTTGCGGATCGCCTTCGAGCCACTCGATCGCTTGATCATCAAGCAGAATTACCGGCATACGGTCGTGGATTTTAGCCGCGAGCGCGTTGGCTTGAGTTGTTAGAATGGCGTAGCTGTCCGAGGAAATACCAGCTTCGTCGTGCCACGTTTCCCAAATGCCCGCCATGTAGAAAACGGATTCGTCTGCGAGTTGCAGGTAG
>Ga0315322_10003850_pt1 | contig 11562 bp, 12 predicted proteins | sample M110021515metaG_FD_203461 | JGI IMG/M metagenome (GOLD analysis project Ga0315322, IMG submission 203461) | Ammonia-oxidizing marine archaeal communities from Monterey Bay, California, United States - M1 100m 21515 | ecosystem: Environmental > Aquatic > Marine > Intertidal zone | place: USA... | reverse complement strand
GTCATTGCCGGGCCAGACCTGTTGCGCTTCGTCACGCTGTCCCCCAACCGGCAGCTTCGAATCGGCCGGGAGCCGTCCACCGATCTGCCGCTCAGCGACCCCACCGTCAGCAAGCAACACGCCCGCGTGGTGGTGGACGCCAAGGGGGACGCCACGGTCTTTGACCTCCAGTCCACAAACGGCACTGCGGTCAACAACCGGCGCATTCGCCGTGCGCCTCTGCGGGCAGGCGACCACCTCGAAGTGGGCGACGTGTCCCTGCGGCTCGACCTACTCACCCAGGACGAGCTCAATCACCTGGCTCGGGTGAGCGAGCACTTAGAGGCTCCCGGACGCGAGCCCCACACCGGCTTGTTGCTGCGCACCTACGTGGACGCAGATCTGACCACGCTCGCAGACCAGTGTGTGCGCGCCTCGGTGAGCTTTTCGTGCCTCGCGGTGTCCATCGACCGGGTCGATGAGGTTCGAGACCTCCACGGCAGCGGAACCATTCACGAAGTCAAGGTATCCACCGCTCGCCAGCTGATGCTTGGTGTGCGCGACGACGACCCCTGCATGCGCTGGGATGACGCCACTGTGCTGGTGTTCCTCCCGGGGTCGTCCGAGACCAGTGCCGCTGAAGTGGCCGAGCGTCTTCGTCGCCAGATCGCCGGACACGACTGGGCCCGCACCGCACCCCATCTCCTCGTGACCGTGAGCATCGGGGTCGCCGCACGACGCGCGGGTGAGAGCCTGTCGACCTGGGTGGAGCGTGCAAGCGAAGGTGCCCGTGTCGCAGCCGCTTCCGGTCGAAACCGGGTCGAGCGGGCGGGCATGCACCGCGGGCGTGGCGGTCGCCGCCGCTAGTTTGCCTTCGCAGTCGGCCCCCCTTCGTTTCATGCGCGCGGAATGTGACAGCTGTGTCACGCATTTCCGACGGTGCCCCTTCAGATCGGATGCCACCGACCGTGAAGAAGGACACCACCCCGGTCGCCACGGGAGGACAGCATGGGGATGACCGCGCTCTTCTTCGGCCTCGGCCTCTTCTGTGCCAGCGCACACGCAGAGACCCGCCTCGAACCAGCGGCTCTGCTGTCGCGGTATCCTGCGGGTGCCGTCCCCGACACCGACGATGTCCACGCCGCTATCGGTGCACTTGGCGCGACCGGCGACGACGATGTGCTGAGCCTGCTGCAGAGCTTGCGCACCCATGAGGGCAAGGCCGTCCGTGACCACGCCACCGAAGCCCAGGCGCTTGTCGCCAATCGTGCGCTCACCCAGCTTCGGGTCTCGGCGGCGCGTGAGGCCCCAACCGAGCGTGACCTCCGAGCCTGGATTGTCGGCCATCCGGAGCTGGGCAGCAAGGTCGCCCTTAGCGAGAAGCGGGTCGTCGCGTATGCAGCGGTGGTAACCGAGGGCGCGGCCTGGACCGAAGACAGCGTAGGTGCGCTCACTCCTGAACAGTCCGCGCTCGCAGTCGAGCACGGCGAAGCGCTGGAGCTGTCGGGTCGATTGGAGTCTGCGATGCCGCTTTACGTCGATGCGGCGCTGTCGGGGGACGCCCGAGCTGTCCATGCGCTCATGGCCCGCGGGGTCGACGTGCAGCGGCTTGCACTTGGCTTGTCGAGCGCCCACGGCGTGCAGGCAGGCTTGCCCCAGCTAAACTCCGCTCCCGTGGTGCGAAGCGCAGATTCCACCACCGTCTCCGTGCTCATCACCCGAGCCCAGAGTGACAGCTCGCTTCCGCGATTGGCTGCCCTGGAGATCCTTGGCATGTTGATGCGGGACGGCGAGCTCGATGCCGACCAGGTGCGACGTGCCCGGCGCGCTCTCGTCATGGCAGCGCGCGATGCCCGACCTGCAATCCGACACACTGCCCAGTCCGCGCTCGCCCAGACTTCGCTTCCCTGACACCGGCAGCGGGTGCTGAAACACCCGTTACGGAGGTCGGAACGGAGGCGTGATGGCGCGACGGCCGGCCGGGCGCATGCGGCGAGCATCGATTTGGTTGCTGGCAGGCGTGGTCGCCAGTGTAGGCGGCTTCACGGTGCAGCAAGCCGCCGTGGTCGATGAGCAGGCCGTGCGGCGGGAGCGCTCCCGGGCCACGCAGGAGCTGTCGAATCTCGTCGCGCTGTGGGAAGGACTGGTCACCGACCGTATCCGCAGCTGGACCAGCGACTTGGCTGAAGCGACGGAGCGAGGTCCCCGAGAGCTGCAGCTTAGAAGCTCCGTGGTGTGGTTCGACTCCTACTACCTGTGGACCCCCGGCCCAAGCGGCACAGTGATTTGGCCAAGCTCCCCCGTAAATGATGATCCTGAGTCGCTTCTCGAGGATCCATGCCTGCGCGATGCCCACCGCCTGAGGGTCACCGGGCGAGCGCTTGAGGCCGCGTCCGCGCTCGAGAGATGTGAGCCCACAACGCCGGCGCACGGTCTGCTTTCATCCTATCTGGCGGCGCGGATTCGCTTGGCCGAACATCAGCCCGAAGCCGCCCTTGCCACCCTGGAGGCCGCGGCCCCTCCCCTTCGCATGCAGTTGGCCCGCGCCCAGAGCCGTGGCTTCGATCTTGGGCGCATGATCCAGCGGCGGGAGCAGGCCCTCACCGCATTGGCCCAGCTCGGCCGCGACAACGCCCACCTGGAGCTTCGCCAGTCCACGGTGCGCGAAATCAGCGACCTCGGCGGTCCAGCCCTCGAAGCCCACCTCCCCACTGCCGTGCGGATCCTCGACACCTTGCTCGAATCAGATCCCCGTACTGGCCCGCTCGACAAGCGCGTGGCCCGAGCCCAGCGACGCTTGTTCGCCCACCGGGAGCTCGTCGAGAGACTGGTCGAAGAATCGGCCCAGGCGAGCCAGGGTGAGCTCCACATCGTGCAAGACCTTTATAGCCGCCCCGGCTTTCTCCTCGCATGGACCGCGCTGCCGGATGGCCGACGCGCGGCGGTGCAAGTCGACGCCCAGTCCTTGCTGCTGTCGTTTGTCGACACTCTTCCGGCATCCACCGGTCTCCGGGTGGTGGACAGCCGCGGCCTGCAGGTAGACGACCACGGCCGGTTGCTGGCCGACCAGCCCCCCATCGACGTCGATGCGCGCGTTCCCCTCGGACGGCTGTTTCCACAGCTCCATCTCGGAACTTCCTCGCTTGGCGGCGCGCAGACCGCGTGGCTCCGCCTGCTGCTTCCCTTGGCTCCCTTGGCCATCTCCGTGCTGCTTGGCGTGCTGGCCATCATGGCGCAGGTGACCGCAGAGCGCCGAGAGCGGGAACTTCAAAAGCGCCAGCAGGAGTTCATCACCCGCGTCACCCACGAGCTGAAGACCCCCTTGGCCGGCATTCGCATCATGGCGGAGACCCTCCAGCTCGGCGCGGCTGGTGATGCTGAGACCCGCGACACCTTCCTGGACCGCATTCTTCAGGAGTGCAACAACCTCAGCGTGCGCATCGACGAAGTGCTGTCTGCAGCCCTCACTCCCAAGCTGCGCACCGTCACCCGCCTCGGAGCCCACGAGCTGGCGGCACCGGTGGTAGAGCGCTGGCGTCCCAGGTTTGTGCAGCGCGGGGCTTCCCTCGAAGCGCGCCTCGATGCCACGCCCATAGTGGCGGTCGACATCGATCTCATGCAGGATGCCATCGGCAACCTGCTCGACAATGCACTGAAGTACAGCCGGCCCGGAATTACAGGTCTTTGCCGCATCCGCACTGGCGTCACGCGTCGCTGGGTCATCATCGAGGTGTCGGACAACGGGCTGGGTGTACCCGCAGACAAGCGCGAGGTCGTGTTCGAACGGTTCACGCGCGTCGAGGGTCCGGGGCGAGGAAAGGCCGGAGGACACGGGCTCGGGCTGGCCTTCGTTGCCGACACAGCACTCGCGCATGGCGGCTTGGTAGAGTGCACAGACGGTGTCGACGGCGGTGCGACCTTTCGCATCAAGCTGCGACGGAGGTGATGGATGGAAGACTCCGCCCGAATTGTGGTCGTGGAGGACGACGACACAATCGCCCTCGGGCTGGTACAGGCGCTGCGCTTTGCTGGCTACGACGTGCGTCACTTCGATCGCGGCGAGACCGCGCTCGACGGCATCGCTGAGTTCAAGCCAGGGCTGGTCATTCTCGACGTGATGCTGCCCGGAATCGACGGCCTCACCGTGCTCCGGTATCTGCGCGAGCGCGACAAGGATCTCCCCGTCATCCTGCTCACGGCAAAGACCGGCGTGAGCGACCGCGTGGAGGGTCTCGACAACGGGGCCGACGACTACGTCACCAAGCCGTTCAGCGCCCGTGAGCTGCTGGCCCGTGTGCGCGCCCGCCTGCGCACCGTGCAGCCCGAAGAGGACAGCGAGCGCTTCAAGTTCGGCGAAAATGTGGCCGACCTCCGCCGTCGGGTCATTGACCGTCGCGGAGAGGAGATCCGACTGACCACCCACGAGGCCGGCGTTCTCGCCTACCTCATCCAGCGCAAGGGCCAGGACGTCACCCGCGAAGAGCTGCTTGAGAACGTCTGGGGCTACAGCCCGACCATGCAGACTCGTACAGTGGACAACCAGATCTTGAAGCTCCGCAAGAAGATCGAAGCCGTGCCCGCCGACCCTCGCCACATCCTCACTATCCACGGCGTGGGCTACCGCTTCGAGCCATAGTTTCCGAGGTCGGGCTTCCCTGCTTGGCCGGCCTGACACGACAAACGGCCCCTCAGAGTTAGATCTGAGGGGCCGCGGTTGTTCATGACGCAGTGGGAGGCTTGGCACCCGCCGTTGGACGAATCAGCAGGCGAGCTCGCCGCCGTCGATCACAAGGGCGTGGCCGTTGATGCCTATTGCGCCTGCGCTCGCGAGGAAGGTGATGGACTCCGCCACTTCGTCGGGCGTCAACACGCGACCCTGCGGGCTGCGAGACTTCAGACGAGCCTCGATCTCCTCACGCGGAGTGTCGCTGCGTTCGGCGATGTTCTGAAGGGCGACGTCCATCAGGGGACTGTCGACGTAGCCGGGGCAGACAGCGTTGACGGTGACACCCTGGTGGCCGACCTCGGCAGCGAGCGCCTTCGTGAACCCGATGAGCCCGGCCTTCGACGCGCAGTAGGCGGCCATGTACGCCTCACCGCGCATGCCGTATGTGCCCGCGACGTTGATGATGCGGCCGCTGCCCCGGGAGGTCATGCCTGGGAGGACCTTGAGCGCGCAGAGGAAGGCGCCGGTCAGGTTGACCTTGAGGTGCTCCTCCCACACGCGCACATCGGTCTTGGTGACGAGCGAAGGACGCACCATGCCCGCATTGTTGACGAGCACATCCACAGGACCTGCTGCCATGAAAGCAGCCTCGACACTGGCGGGGTCGCCGACATCAACGCGCACTGCGTAGGCTTCGATCTCGTCCGCGAGTGGCTCGATCTCTGAGCGATTGCGCGCCATCAAGGTGACGCGGAAACCGAGATTTTTGAAGCGACGGGCTGTGGCGGCGCCGATTCCTCGGCCGCCTCCGGTCACGACGACGTGCTTGGCCTTCGGCATGCTGTTTCTCCAGTGGGCCGCGCTCTCCAGTCGTGAGCGCAGGCGCAGGGACACAGGTGGGTCGGCAGCGCGTGGGTGGCTCTGCCGGCAGGGACGTTTTGGTGCGGTCTGACTCCCCGAAGCGCAGAAGGGCGCTCGCGGAGGGTCTTTGCGCGGGGAAGGGGGCTTTGCGCGGGAGGGGGGGGGCAGGTCGCGGGAGTCAGGTCGCGGGGGCGAGAGAGCGGTACTGGCCAGCGAAGTACACCAGAGGGGCAAGCTCTTCGCGGGGCCGGTTGTCGACAGCGCTGGCTTCGATTCGGCCCACGAGGATGGTGTGGTCACCGCCGTCGAGCCGGGCGTGGATGGAGCAGTCGAGGCAAGCGAGACTCTCGCCGATCCAGGCGGCGCCCGACACGGGGCCACGGTTGATGGTGAGGTCTGCCCACTTGGACTTGCCTTCTTCCCACCAGCCCGCGAAGCGGTTGGACACCGACTCCTGAGCACCGTCGAGGAGATTGATGGCGAAGTGGTCGAGCTTCTCGAGCCGGGCGTGCATGCGACCCTTCTTGCCTACGCAGACCAGTACCAGCGGGGGGTCGATGGACAGCGAGGAGAATGCGCTGGCGGTCATCCCGTGGTCGCCTTCGTCGTCGCTGACCGTGATGACGGTGACGCCCGACGGGAAGCGTCCCAGCGCGGCCTTGAACTCTTGGGCTGAAACTGCCATCTAAGGAGACTCCGGGCCGAACGGCGGTTGGGGCGACTCACCCGCCGAAGCAAGCAAGTTGTCAGGCTGCAGGGGTGCGCAGCGTCGCAAGAGGGACTTTCGAAATGATCTGGGACGCTGCCTGTGAGTGGACGGACTACCGAGGCCGGGTGACGGAGGACTCGTCGAGTCGCTCATGGGCCACGAGATGGGACTGTCTAACGAAGGCAGCAAGGGATGCATTCGGCGCCCTGACAAGCGCCGCGATCGAAGGCATTGCGCAGCAAAGCCGTGGAGCCGAGATGCTCCAGTGGCGGGGCGCCGAGTGGTCGACATAGAACCGCCGACGCCCTTAACATGTCGAAGGCGCATCCGAACCCAAGCTGGCAGAAGCTGCCTCGAACGAGCCCACCTATGTTGCTGACACCGCTGCGCGTGGCCCGACCGGAGCTGCGAAACGAAGTGGTCGAGCTAGTGGAGCGGCTCCATGCTTCCGCCGACGGGGTCACGTTTCCGGTCGTCGAGCTGGTACGGCTGTTGGGCATCACGGTCGCGCCCGCGTTCCATGCGGAGCTCGAAGCCCGGGGTCAGATTCACTTCGATCACCAACACTTCAGCAATGAAGGCGCTGCGATTCGTCGGCGGGTGCGGCTGGGTGGTGTGGAGATGAACCTCGAGGTGGCTTCGCGCCTTCGGGGAGACGTCGAGCGGTCGACGGGTGGCATGCGCCTCGTGTTCGCCCGCGGCGGCACTGTGCGGCTGTCCAAGCTGGTGCTCCGGGCGCATCTGCACGCTCTGCGCCTCCACAACGACCACATCGATGTGGAACTTCGGGGCGGCGGCGGACTCCGCATCGACCTCTTGTAGGCAAGCGGGCCCCTTGGAGCCTGCAGCCTGCTGATCGGCCACTCGACGTGATAGGCCCCGCTCGGGGACACCCGCTTGCGTAGCGGCCATGTTCGTGTCCCGTTCCCGCGCTGGCTCCTGGAGCGGCTGATGGCCCCCTCCTCCGACTCCACCCCTCCCGGCTCCAGCTCTGGTCGCTCGGCGCGGCTCGGCCAGCGGGTCGGGCCATTTCGTCTGGTCGAGCGTCTCGCCTTGCGTGAAGACATCGGGCTTTACCGAGCGACGCGTCCTGCCGGCTCACGCACACCCCACACGGTCGCCATTCGCATCGCCGAAGACGTCCGCGATGATCGGGCCGCAGCGTGGGTCCATCACGAGTACGACATCTTGAGTCGCCTCGACGACCCCCGGATTCCCAAGGCCTTCGGCTATTACAGCAGCCAGGTCGGCGTCGCGACATCACTGCCTCCCGAGCTCACGCTGGGCGATGTGCTTGAGTCGCGTCGCCAGGGCCGGGTGCCGCTCGATGTTCCCACCGCCGTCGACATCCTGGTGGAGCTGGCGGAGGCGCTTCGCCACGTCCACGCGATTGCGGGTCCCGACGGTCCGATCTGCCACGGGCATCTTTGCCCCGATGTGGTGGGACTCGCCTCGGATGGGGCCATCACATTGCTGGGACTGGGTGCTCCACCAAGACAGGTTCCGCAGGGCTATCGCCCGCCAGAGCAGGTGGCGGGTGCCTTCGTCGACAGCCGCAGCGACCAGTGGCGACTCGGTGCGCTCGCCATCGAGCTCATCCTCGGCAGTGCGCTCTATTCCGGCCTCGACGATCCGGAGTCCGCCGCGGGTGTCGGGCAGGTGGGTCCCTGGATCGGCCGAATAGAGCGCCGTCAGCCTCCACTGGCCCGCATCGCGTCCAAGCTCCTCGCCCAGGCTGCAGGCAACCGCTACCCATCGGAAAATGAGCTGGTCCGAGATCTTCTTGAAGCAGCGCGCATCATCGGCGGACGCCCCAACCGACGGGCTCTGGCCAGCCGGGTCCTGGCGGTCCGAGAAGCAGACTCCCGACGCCACGCCGAAGCCGCGACCACCATCGAGCCCGCCCGTGCTCCCTCGCTTGAGCAGGTGTCTGCCCTCGAGCCGTCGCCAGCCCACCGGTCCGCGCCCGTCCATGAGCGAGTGCCCGCCCCGGCCGTGCGCGATCCTTCGCCACTCGTGATTCCGCGTGAAGTGGTGGTCGCCGAAGACTCCGTGCCAGACCCCGCTTCAGTGGTTCCCGTCTCGGTCCCTGTCTCGGTCGCTGTCGAAGTCGCAGTCGAAGTCGCAGCAGACGACCCCGAGCCCGTGCCCACCACCATGCCGGTCGAGGTCGAAGAAGACGACCCATCGCTGGGCTTGGAGCGTGTGGCGGTGGTCGACCACGAAGACGACGGTCCGTCTCTCGGCTCCAACCTACCGGGCTTGCCCCACACACCCGACCCCTTCAACGACCCCCTCGAAGCCGGCGGTCCCTTGCACGACAGCGGCATCACCCATGCGCCTATCGGCGCACCGGTTGGCGAAGAACACGCCGAGGCCGCCGCGGACGCCTGCATTGAAGCTACCGAGGTGGTCCGCCGCCCGACCCCCGCAGACCCCCGTCAAAACAAGTGGTTCTCGAGCGAACTGGGCGCCATGGCTGCCATCGGAATCGCCGCCCTCACTGCACTCGCCTTCCTCGTCTGGCGCTTCGGCTGAATCTTGACCGCTCTCGACTCCATCCGCATCGCGCCCGGCATTCTGCGTGTGGCAGTGCCCAGCGACACTCTGCCCCCCGCGACCTCCACCAACGCTTGGGTGCTCGGGGACAAGCGGGTGGTCGTCGTAGATCCAGGCGGCAATTCGCCTGCTGTTTGTGCCGCGCTTGCCGACTTGCTCGCGTTGCGAGAGGTTCTCGCCATCGTGCTCACCCATCACCACAGTGACCACATCGCGGGGGTTGCTGATCTGGTCGAGCGAACGGGGGCACCGGTCTGGGCCCACCCCGACACCGTGGCCATGGTCCCCTTCCCCGTCGCCCGCCTCCTTCGCGAAAGCGACGTGGTTCAAACCGATTTCGGCGACTGGAACATCCTCCACACCCCCGGTCATGCGGTGGGGCACATCTGCCTGCAACGTGACGACGGGCATGTCGTGGTGGGCGACCTTCTCGCCGGCGAAGGCACCATCCTCATCGCCCCGCCTGAAGGTCATCTCGCGACCTACCTCCACAGCCTCCAGCGCGTGAAGGCGTCCGGCGCGCACACCGCACTGCCCGCCCACGGCCCGGCCCTCGATGCCCAAGAGGTGCTGTGCGGCTACCTGGACCATCGAAGCCACCGCACCCATCAGGTGCTCGCCAAGCTCGGGAGCGGCCCGGCGCGCCCGATCGAACTCGCACGCCGCATCTACACCGAACTTCCCGCTGCTTTCCACCCCATCGCCGCCATCCAGCTCGGCGCCCACCTCACCTGGCTGCAGGAAGCTGGCCGCACCATCGCCCGCTCAGACGGCACCCACCAGCTGGTCGAAGATGGTCTCTGACGGCCTGTTCGTCACAGGCACCGACACCGAGGTCGGAAAGACCGCGATCACTGCACTCATCGCGCGGGGCATGGTGCTCGCTGGGCGGTCTCCGGTAGCCATGAAGCCCTTGGCCACTGGCTCAGCCTCCCCTGGCGAAGATGCCCGTGCACTGGGGCTGGCCGCCGGTCATCCGCCCGAAGTCTGGCGGTGCTGGCCAACGCCCTGCGCTCCCCATCGTGCGGCCCGTCTCGCAGGTGCTGCGGTGCCAATGGAGGACTGTCTGCGCTGGATCCGCCGACATCGTCAACCCTGGTTGGTGGAAGGTGTCGGTGGGTGGCGGGTGCCGCTCGCGCCGGGCTGGGACATCTCTCGACTCGCCTGCGCGCTTGCGCTTCCCGTGGTCGTGGTGTCCGCCAATCGGCTCGGCACCCTCAACCACACCCTTCTCACGTTCGAAGCCGTGCAAGCAGCAGGCCTGAACGTGGTGGCAGTCGTTCTCAATAGCGGTGTGGTCGGTGCATCGGGCGTGGAGACGACCTTGGGCCGCGGCAACCTTGAAGACCTCAGTGCCGCGCTTCCCGGGGTGCCAGTGCTGCCGATGCCCATCATCGAGGTGTCCAACCGCGACCGGCTCGCGATGGGACTTGCGAAGCGGGTCGGGGCTCTTGGTTAGTCGGGGGCCTCGCTGACCCTCACAAATGGCCGAAGCTCGTCCACCGTCTTCGGACCGATTCCGCGCACCCGCTCCAGGTCGTCCACACTGTGAAAGCGCCCTTCGCCTCGACGTTCTTCCACGATGGCGGCAGCCTTGGCCGGCCCCACCCCCGGCAATGCCTCCAACGATGAGGCGGTCGCAACATTGAGGTCCAGCGGAAGCCCCACCACCAAGGTGTCCTCCATGGGTCGGAGGGTCGCGGTGCTGCCATCCCAGTCCACCCGGGTGCCTGGCGGCACCGGCCTGGAGTCCACGCTGTCCACTCCCGCTACCCGTAGAGCACTGCCCACCGTGACCGGTTCTGCCACCGCGTGAAAGCCCGGCTTCGGCACCGTCCCGCGCACTTCGACGACCAGCTCGTCGATGAAGCGGTCGTGCCCGTCGTCGGCGGGTGTGAGCCGACCGCTGCGGGTCGCCCACCAGGTGCCGAGCGCGACAAAGCTGAGCAGTCCAGCCATCAGGCGCACCTTGGGGCCCGATGGAGATCGCGCGCGCCGGCCGAAGTTCAGCCCGTCACTGTCCATGATTGAGTCGACTCCAGGCACGGCGCCACGCATCCAGCACCACCGCTCCGGCGGCGCCCCGAGCCCGCGCATGACCGCGATGGCTGTCGTCCATGATCGTCAGCTCCACGTCGATTCCATCGATCGGAAGGCACGCTGATACCCGGCTGGCCCACTCGACCAACGAGACCCCCGGCCAGTCCTCAAGGGCCTCTTCCAGACCGATCCCCTCCGCCTCGCCTGGCTCCAAGCGGTAGGCATCCGCGTGGAGAAGCGGGATCTCGCCCTCGTGCTCGTCGATGAGGCTGAAGGTGGGGCTCACCACGTCGCCGTCCACCTTGAGTGCCGCTCCCACTCCCTGCGCGAAGGTGGTCTTTCCGGCGCCCAGATCTCCGTGAAGCGCGACGCACACGGCCCCCCTCACAGACTCTCCCAGCGCCTTTCCCCAGGCCTGGGTGGCAGCTACATCGGGCAGAGTGACCGACCACGCCCACTCGGCATCTTTGCAGGGATCCAAGTGCTCTGACGTCATCGAGACAACCTCCGACATGCCCCCGGGCAGCGGTGCTGAAGGGCTGAATGCGTCGTCCGCTAGCGCCAAGACCGCCGAGGTCGCGGCACCGGAACATTGCCACGAAATCCGTCGTGTGAAAGGGAGCCTATTCACAGGCCGGACGCGGATGATATCCGATCGGCAGTTCGTGGCCGACCATTGCCACAACCGGCGTTCCGCCCCTGTGCCCACCCTCGCGTCCGGAGCTCCGGCAGGTGAAAGTCGACACGC
>Ga0315322_10003845_pt1 | contig 11565 bp, 9 predicted proteins | sample M110021515metaG_FD_203461 | JGI IMG/M metagenome (GOLD analysis project Ga0315322, IMG submission 203461) | Ammonia-oxidizing marine archaeal communities from Monterey Bay, California, United States - M1 100m 21515 | ecosystem: Environmental > Aquatic > Marine > Intertidal zone | place: USA... | reverse complement strand
AGATGCTTTCGGCGTTCCGCATCATTTGGTAACCCGAAGCGTGAGCGAGGGATGTAGGAAGCGAAGATTGTAGGTAGCGAAGATTGTAGGTAGCGAAGATTGTAGGTAGCGAAGATTGTAGGAAGCGAAGATTGTAGGAAGCGTTTATGAGTTTTGTCCCTCGCTTACGCGTCGGGTTACCACAAAAAAAATCCGCTCCGAACTCACCGCAGGGATGTGATCATTGTACGTGTTCAATTTGGGTAGTAGCCTTCCAGCATCACTACCGTGTTGTGAATGAGTCGTCTGCAATGATGCCAAGTATCAAGTCTCGTAACTTATAATCATTGCTCTTTGTGGTTTCTAACAGGTGATGAATCCTCTCTGCATCGGCGTAATTCATTTCTCGTCCCATCGCATATTCAGAAAGCTTGGTAACTAAGTTCTTGGCAATGGCATCTTTGTCTTCTAAAAGCAGTTTCTTAAGGCCATTCATGCCGTTGATGGCACGACCATCACGATGCACGGCGTCGGACTCGACCTTGGTGGTGTCAACAAACTTGTGAGTGACGCGTTCCTTCTGAACTACTTTCCCGTCTCGCTTCTCTTCGTAAGGCACCTTGGTCACGACATACTTCTGGTAGCTGTCGCGATAGCGACCCAAGACATCGAAATTTTCCATGGCTAATCCAAACGGATCCATCTTGCTATGACAGGAAGCGCATTGGGGATTTTTACGGTGCTCATTGATACTGTCTTGAATCGTAAATGTTTCAGTGGGCGAACTAAGCGCTTCTACTTCAAGATTGGCAGGCAATTCCAAGTCCATCCCATAGATGCATTTAGCTACCCAAGCACCCCGATAAAAAGGGTTCGTGAATTCGCCGTTGGTGGTCATCATCAAAACGCCAGCCTGTGAAAGCAGGCCACCACGCCGTGATTCGTTGTCAATCGCGACTTTTCGAAAAACGCTTTGATGACGTGTCTTCTTGTCGTTTAGGATCAACTTAGAGTCTGTTTCATCAGCCGTGCTTGGAACTTCCTCTTCTTCAGGGAGTTCCAGTTGGTAGATGTCGTTCAGTGGTCGATTGATCACAACAAAATCAGAATCAATGAAGTTCAGAAGACTCAAGTTCTCATTCAAGAGCACCTGAAAGAACTCAATAGGTTCCTGCACCATGAAAGGTTTCAACCGCGCAAGTTTTTCACCGTGACTGTCCTTGAAGGTATGCGCGAGGATATCAGTCTGCGGATTAACGATGTCGATTTTCTCTAACTCAAGCCATTGCTCTGTAAAGTCAGTCACAAAACGGCGGGATTTAGGATCCTGCAGCATCCTTAAGGCTTCCGCTAAACGGACGCTTGAGTCCTTCAGCTTTCCTTCAGAAGCCAGTTTTATCAAGCGGTCGTCGGGAAGCGAATTCCACAAAAAGTAAGACAATCTAGACGCAATTGCATAATCATCGAGATCCAACGAGTCTCCCTCGTACTTATACAGAAACTTTGGTGAGCAGAGGATCATTGTCAAAGCTGATTGAACGGCGTTAAAGACGTTTTGATCCGCCAGGTAGCTCTTGTTTGCGATGTCGAAATAGCGGCTAAGTTCTTCGTCGCTAACCGGCCTTCGGAATAGTTTCGTGGTGAGCGTTTTTATGATTTTCTGGTATTGTTCGCGGGGTTCGTCACCCTTCAAACCGTCGTAGTATGTTTGGTAAAAATCGTTGTTGGGGGGCCAGTTATCATAAAAGGGACCGGTCACCTCGGCCGACATGAAGTGCAGGGCGGTTTTTGGCAGTTCATATAGTCTTTTATCTTTCGGCAACGGTGGTATGCGGGTGAGTTTACTGAGGTCCTTGGGTAAAGGATAAAAATAACTGTGACTATAAAGAACAAGATTTTGCCCGGGTTCCAAATAGGTCCGCACTTTTTTGCTCAATAAGAAGTCCTGATCGCTAAGTGCTTCTCGACTGATCTTGGGGTCTACATTAGTGGTGATTCTCAACCATTCATTCTGTTTGCCAAGGTTAACTTTGAAAGTTAAATCACGCTCTCTGAGATTTTCTCCCTTCACCGGGATGAAATGCGTAAAGTATCCGTTGATTTTTACGTCGTAATGGCCGGCTAATGTCGTGTCATATTTGAAGCCGATGCCACGGGAGTAGTCTTTGTAACGATACCCCTCGGCAGTCAAACCATCATTGGTATCTTCGTAGTACGGAAATCCTTTGCTGCCTAGCCTTCGGATTTTTCCATTGTGATAGCTATGTAAGGTTGTTGTAGCGTCGGGCATGCCTCCTACGACCTTCTCAGCGATTCCAGAGGCCGCTCGGAAATAGCTATCCATGGCATAGGGTGACATGACAAGTTTGTCGCCTTGGTTGTCAAACCCATCTCTGGTGTTGTCTACAGGTAGGTGGTTTTTGACCCGTAATTTGGTGAAGAAGGTATCATTGATCGAGTTTTCATATTCAGCGCGATTCAAACGCGTGAGGACGCCAGAGTAGTTTGGTTTGATAGTTAGATACTGGTTGGTCAAGAGTATTTCAAAAGCCGCGCCGTCCTTTTCAGAGGGTTGGTTGTCGGCATTTTCCGGCGGCATCTCCTTTTCTTTCAAGACCGTCAGCAACTCATTGAGCAATTCACGATCGTGCCAGTCTTTGTCTGAGAACGTCTCGAAGTTTTGATTTCCCTCGCTCGTCTTATTTCCGTGGCAGGTGACGCAGTGAGCTTTCAAGAACGCTTTACTTTGGTCGAACTCGGCATTGTTGTCTTCAGCGCCGACGACAGTGACGCTTCCTAATCCAATGACCAGCAAAAACAAAAGTATGGAAGCGGATCTCATGGTCTCATTCTTTCTAACTTTCTCATCGGGCAGGAAACCCGACGCGTAAGCGAGGTACAGCGGACGTGTCACGTTCATTCCATCGCTTACGCGTCGGGTTACCTTAGAAGTCGCATTTAGCGAGTTTTGCAAAGTGACTTACAACCCAGTGCTATCGTGTCACGCGAAATCCGGGCTAAAGCTTAGCGCTTTCGCTACTGGTGGCAAAACTTTCGATTTCGAGCCCCAGGTGCTGCAGGGCAGCGAGGTAGACGTTATTGCGGTTGTCTGAACCGTTGAATTTTATATGTTTGCCATGGTCAAATCCGCCGCCGGCAACAACGACGGGGTTATTCTTGCAACCGTGAGGGCCTTCTTCTTTACTGATACTAAGGGAACTGGTGATCAAACAAACCGTCTGATCCAGTAAGTTTCCACCCGCGTTTGTTTTGGTCGATTTGAGTTTTTCCAAGAACCGAGCGGTCTGCATCATGTAGGCCTGGTCAGCTTCAATGTTCTTAATGAAGCCTTCTTCCTTGGCAACCGCGTGCGAATCCGTGTGGTGCCCAAGCCAATTCCATTCTGCATACACATTTGCTACTCGCGTGACATCATATTTGTATGCCAGAAACAGCAGATCCAAATAAGTTGAACGTTTGTTGAAATGCGGGCAGACTAAAATCTTTTTCGAATACTCACTGAGGCCGTCTGTTTCGAACGGTACATTTTCTGGGAATGGAACTTCGACGTGTTCTTTATTCAACCAACGTTCAGCTCGTTGGATTGACTTTTCTGATTCACGCAAACTGGAAAAGTATTCATCCAATTTCCCTCGGTCTGCCTTGGATACTTTATTCGCCATGGTCTTGGCGTCTTCTCTACTCGCATCGAGCATGGACTTCTTCAGCGTCAGTAGTTGTTCCCGTTTAGACTTGTCGACCTTGCCAAAGATGGTTTGAAACAAAACCTGTACGTCGGAGATTGAGGAAACGGGCAAGCCACCCTTCCACGAGACGCCATAGGAATGCTTCTGTTCGAGGACCAGGTTTCGAATGCGCGTTTCATTGCCAAGGTGAGACGCCGCGAGTTCATCAACTGAATCTTTAATCAACTGGGGATTTGTGTGGTCAGCATATTCAGCAAAAGCGTACATCGTGCTTTCGTGATTTCCGTAGTTCCTTAAGTTCGTACAGAGGGTGAAATCGTTCTTCAGTTTTTCGAGCGGTTGGAACGTGGATGACGTCTGATAGTCCTTGCCCGTTGAAGTTGGGAAATTGTCAGAACACATACCGTTGCCGATATTCATGCAAAACAAACGATTTGCTTTCCCAGAGTCATCGCCCGTGGACTCTTGTCCAAAGCTTTCCAAAGCCGGCAACATCACTAAACACCCAGCAGATTTCAAAGCATCTCGTCGTTTCATTGGGATACCCTTCCGGTCTTGAATCGAACTCACACCCTGTTACTCCCAGTGTCGGACAAATTGGACATGTAATTCTCTGGAAACCAGAGGAATCAATTTGAACGGCCGTAGTATAGCGGTTTTGTTTTAACGTCTGGGCGACGCAGGCATCGATTGTCCGGAACTGAACTCGCAAACGTTCCCTGGATGTTTTGATTGACTGGACCGCGTTGCCGAGGTTTCTCTCCAGTTCAACGGCCAAATCACTAAAACGCACGAGCGTGACGACCAGGCTTGAGCTTAATAGCGGTGCCCAGAGCAGCGGTTTTCGGATTAAATCCGGGCTGGTCACAGAAAATCGTCCCTGAACCTTTGCTATTACCAAGCGGTTTCGCTATACCGCTTAGTGAGCGGACGCTTAAGGCAACGCACACTAGCAGAAGCTAGGGAATCAGGGATGGTAAGCAGGAGGCATGCCTTTGTGTTGATTGCGCTCAGGTAACGACGCGATGATTACCACCTTCCTTCGTCAGTCGCTTTGGAGTTCCGCATGCCAGACATTGATAAGTACTTGATCGCAATCCAAAAGAATGAGGGATCTGACCTGCACCTGAGTACAGGTTCGCCCCCGATCCTGCGCGTGCATGGCACCATGTCACCGCTGAAAGCGACTCCGTTCAATGCAGAAAAGGTACAGACGCTGCTTGACCCAATCATGACCGAGGCAGCGCGTTGTAATTTTGCGGAAACCGGCGATGCGGATTGGGCGTATGAATTAGACGGCGTGGCAAGGTTTCGATGTAATGCGTTTCGTGATCGGAGGGGGCCGGGAGCGGTATTCCGGATCATCCCAAATGATTTCATGACGGCAGAGGAGTTAAATCTACCTGAGGCGGTTCTGAAGCTCTGCACCCTGCCCAAGGGGCTAGTGTTGGTTACCGGTCCCACTGGTTCAGGTAAAAGTACGACCCTCACCGCAATGATTGACTATATCAATCAGCGTCGGACGGATCATGTGATCACCATCGAGGATCCCATTGAGTTTGTTCACCACAACAAAAAATGCCTGATCAACCAACGAGAGGTGCACACTCACACCGAGTCGTTCTCTCGCGCGCTGCGCGCTGCGCTGCGTGAAGATCCCGACATTGTTCTCGTTGGTGAGATGCGCGACCTCGAAACCACACACATTGCCATCGAAACTGCGGAAACCGGGCATCTGGTATTCGGAACCCTTCATACGACCACCGCAGCTTCCACAGTCGACCGGATCATTGACCAGTTCCCTGCAGATCGTCAGGCACAAATCCGCACCATGCTGGCGAGTAGTTTGAAAGGAATTGTGGCTCAGACATTGTGCAAACGCCCGTCAAAAGGAAGAATCGCGGCATTGGAGGTTTTGATTGTTAATAACGCTATTTCAAATCAAATTCGTGAAGGCAAAACTTTCCAGATCGAGTCAGGGATGCAGGTCGGAAGAAAGGAGGGCAACATGCTGATGAATGATGCGTTGGTGCAGCATGTGTTGGACGACAATATCACCGCCGAGGAAGCGATCCACCGTTCTCTGCAGCGTGCCGATATTCTTGATAGGCTTGCCGCCAAAGGCATCGAGACTGGTGTGTCACCTGGTGAATGAAAACTGGCCACGAGTGAGGGCTTCTCAACCCCTGACGCCGCTGTACACAAAACCGCTGACTGTCCGGGGCGGAGTCAAAAGCACGGTCTAGAATCGGCCTGATTTCAGGAAACAGAACGCAGAACTGCAAGCCGGTTGTTTGTGAATCAATCTGAATCTTGTGTTCTGCGCACGGAATGTCGAACAGATTGGAGTGTCCGTACTTTCGATGGGCACCGCATGCCGCAGCAGCGTGTGCAACCGAAAATGAACCGCCAGTCGCCATCAGGGCAATGGTCCAGCAGAGCGGTAATGATTTCCGGCGTCACCTATGAGAAGTCCGCTTCGACGAGCCTGCTTACTTCCCGCCGCCATACTTCCCTGACAATTCATTCGCCCGCTTCTGGGCGTCCGCAAGTTGCTGTGCGGTAAGTCGTTCTTTAATACTGCCTCGGGTTTTTGCCGCAAGTTTGTATCCCCACGTGGCACTAACAGAAAACCATGCGTACGCTTCAACGTCATCCTGTGGCACGCCTTGGCCGCGGTGGTGCTTCACACCCAAACTGTACTGAGCAGTTGCATGTCCTTGTTCCGCCGCCAAGCGGTACCACTTGAGCGCTTCGGCGTCATCCTGTGTTACGCCATCTCCTTCGCCGTACATAAAACCCAAGGAGCACTGAGCGTTCGCAAGCCCTTGCTCCGCGGCCATGCGGCACCACTTTAGCGATTCAACAACATCCACTGGCACGCCTAAGCCCTTGGCGTACGCGCGACCCAGATTGCACTGAGCCTCTGCATTCCCCTGTTCTGCCGCCTTTCGCCACCACTTCACCGCTTCAACATTATTCCGTGGCACGCCTTCGCCGTTGGCGTACATGAGACCCAAGTTGGTCTGAGCCTCCGCTCTCCCCTGTTTGGCTGCCTTGCGGTACCACTTCACCGCTGCAACGTCATCCTGTGGCACGCCGTTGCCCTTGCTGTACATCGAACCCAGATTGTTCTGAGCAGTTGCGACACCCTGTTCTGCCGCCTTGCGGTACCACTTCACCGCTTCAACATCATGCCGTGTCACGCCTTTGCCCTTGGCGTACGCGAGACCCAGATTGCGCTGAGCCTGTGCATCCCCCTGTTCGGCCGCTTTGCGGAACCACTTCACCGCTTCAACGTGGTCCTGTGGCACGCCTGTACCAAGGGTATACAAAGTGCCCAGATGTAGCTGAGCTAATGCCTTCCCCTGTTCCGCCGCCATGCGGCACCACATCGCAGCTGCAGCTTCGTCTTTTGGTATTCCTTTGCCTTTGGTGTGAAATACAAACATGTTGAACTGACTGGTAGCATCTCCGTCGAGTGCTCGGCGTCTGAATAAACTCAACAGTTCAGCGTCAGCCAGTGTTCCTTTTTCGAAGCTCAACCACAGACCTTCGCCGTTGGAGAAACAATCTAGTACGAAGATAGCCTCCGCGTATCCCTGATCAGCCGCCTTGCGGTACCACTTCAGCGATTCAACGTCATCCTGTGGCACGCCTTGGCCCTTAAGGTACATGGAACCTAAGTTGCACTGAGCTGTCGCATTCCCCTGTTCGGCTGCCTTGCGGTACAACTTCATCGCCTCAGCGTAGTCCTGCGGCACGCCTTCGCCCTGGGCGTACATGCGACCCAAGTTGGTCTGAGCATACGCGACTCCCTGCTCGGCCGCCTTGCGGTACCACTTCATCGCCTCAGCGTAGTCCTGCGGCACGCCTTCGCCCTTGTTGTACCTCCAGCCCAGGTGGTACTGAGCGTTCGCAACTCCCTGTTCGGCCGCTAAGCGATACCATTTCAGCGATTCAACTTCATCCTGTGGCACGCCTTTGCCGGTATTGTACATCAACCCAAGGTTGTGCTGAGCAGTTGCGTGTCCCTGTTGGGCCGCCTTGCGGTACCACTTCACCGCTTCAACAGCATCCAATGGTACGCCGTCGCCCCTGCTGTACATCAACCCCAAGTTGTACTGAGTTACAGCGTCCCCAGCATTCGCTCTCTCTACCTTTTGTACAAGACCTGTGTTTGGTGAACTTAAAACTGCTAACGGTTCATTTGTGTTTGGGTCTGTGTTTGGCGATGCAGTTACTATTGCCGTCGCGTCGTTGTTTTCATCACAACCTCCCAACGGCAATAAAAAGATCGCCACGCAGACGGCAATGATTTTACAGAGATTCACGTTCACCCCAATCAAGCGAGGCCAACAAACGGCACGCGGAACTACTGCCGTAATCCTACAATATAAACAAAATCCTGCCGCTCTGTCCCGAGCGGCAGGATGGTCCAGGGTTTCATTTTTCGGCGACAGACACCACTTGTTGCAGCCTACCCTTGCATATGGGAGTAGTAGTAAACCGACATTCTTTCAGGAATGTCGGCCCTGTGTGCGGGATATTGCTCAATGGGGTCGGCGCCGAAGTCAAAGTACTGTGAAAACCCCTGTTTCCAGCAACCTAACGGCCTTCCGTCATTGCCCAGAGCGCGAAAGTCAAACCGGAATAGCGAGTCGTTGTCTCTATCCTGGCCAAAGGTTACCTTCCAGTCATCGCCTTCAGGACTGAATTGAACTTGCTTGCTCCATGTGTACCATCCCGGCATGGTCTCATGACAAGTTGTCGTCGCTGTTCCGATTGTGGCCCAGTGCCCGGGAATATGAGTCCCGACCCGATTGTTGATTGCATCGTTCACCTCGTCATCCGGGGCAAAATAATATCCTGATCGAAACTGCCGATCGAAATAGCGTGCAATCTCACCGCTATTTGGGACCAAGGGATCTCGGTAGAGTTCCGTTTGTTCAAGCACATTCTCATTCGGGATCCAGGCTTGTAACGTAATCAGCTCGCTTGGGTTTCTTGTGTGACCTACAAATTCGAGTGGAAGTTCTCCAGTCATGATGTGCCTGCGAAGTTCCGGATCAAACTGCCAGTTGAGTTTCCAGTCTGTTTTGTGAACGATATATCTGTCCCCAGGATGCGTCATGCACCCAGCAAACATCAGGGTTGGCAGAATCAGTGTTGCCATCAACAATCGGCACGAGGACCGTCGGGGACTGGCCGAGCGGAATGCAGAGTAGGTTTTTGCGAATTGACTGCATTTTCTTGTTAAGCACGACATGTTTGTCTCCTTGAGGGCAGTGAGTTTGTCTCTCAACCTCCGTTGGGTTGAGCAGTAGTGTTAAGCTCCCCATGAGTCGGATTTACCCCGCATTAATTTTTATCGCTTCCATTCGAGGATGGCACGTGGCCATGAGTGAATTGGAACCGACCAGTAAAGGTGACGAACCGATCTAAATGGATGACTGTGATCGTCTTGATAGCGGACCGACTTAGCCGGTCGTAAAGAGCGGCCACAGCAGAGATGCAGATGAAATGATCTAACACAGCGAAAGGTAGACGGGCACCCTCACAGTATTCGCAGTCGAAACCCACCGCTTCGAATTCACCTTTGCCTTTTGAATGTCCAACTGCATCCTTTTCCAAGCTTCTTTCGAAAAGCTTTCCATCCAGAAAGCTCAGTGAATCCACTTTTCCGTTTTCTTACCGATGTTCCTGCGGGGAAGCGGAACGGTTCAGGGAGTTCATCCATGGGACATCAGTGCGGAATGGCTCCGCATGACGATTCAGGTGAATGTCTGATTGCGATGAACCCAGTTCGCGTTTCCAACAACGGAAGGCCATCATGAAGACTATTACTGCACTCGCATGCTCTCTCTCAGTTATTCTTTTCAGTGGGTGCATGACTACGCCCGGAGATGGATATACCGTTCACGACGATGATTGGAATACTCGATACATTCAGCGTTGCGTATGCCTTCGTGAGCCCTGTGACTGTCGCTTTGCCCGTCATTACCTTCCACTCACCTTCAGCGGATACACGGAGAATCCCAGTGAAACGGTTCATATTGAGACGTGGGAGCCAAGCGACGAAAGGCTCAGAAACGCTTTTCAGTTTCACGATAGTGCACGTCCCAGTGTGAGCGACAGTCGCGATCAAATCTATCTTGCTAGCCGTTGCGAAAGTCTGGGAAGAATAGATGGGAAATGGGAGCGGATTGCCACAGTGCAATCGATGGGAACGGAATTGCCCGGTGGTTGGTACAACTGGAACGCTTCGATTGATTTCTATCCCCGTGTACTCCGGTCATACGGTTTTCCCAAGGAACCGAACCGTGACAACCGATGGAGATTTGACTTTCGTGCGGTTGGAGAAAATGGAAACGTTCTATACTGTTGGAAACAAGGTTTTCATAACTATTTCCTGTCTGAGGATGACTTGCTTACGCAATATGCCGAACACATGGCAGATGACCCCAGTGTGATGTCGATCTTCTATGATCGCAACGATTGATGGAACGGGGACGGTGCGAATCTGGTAGCCGTGCTTGTCCAAGTGTCCGCGTTGTGAGGAATGCAGGACTCAAATCAAGGGTTATCCCGCAGATACTTCCTGAAACGTCAAACGGCGATTCGAAGATCCGCCAGATGCTGAACTCACTCGCGCGAGACTTTTCCATTCTCGCCCAATCCTACTGAGCGCCTGTTTGCCTCACATTGCCAGGCAGAACGGGGCTTCGTAGCCTCTCAAAACCACCGGTCGTTTCTGTCGGGTCATGCGAGGCGACTGCTCCAACTTCCGTTGGTAGCGGCGAGCGGCCCTACTACGAACATCATTCAGCGATCCAGTTTTCATCGGTAGTGAATCTTGTCCGCCAGCCAGTGTTGCCGCTGCAACTTCGTTTGCTCATCTCCCCCTCATACCTTTAGATATTTCCTGGATTTTTATCCTGCGGCTGCGGGGAAAGAGCGTTGGCTCTGGAGATAACCAGTAGGACGCGGGTTATCAATGACTTCAAGTTTTTGTACTCACGTCAACCATTTTCATGGTAACGCACTCTCGGCTTTTTCACAGAAACGGCAGAAGATGCTTCCAAAATGACTCAATCAACGTAAGGAGAAAGAACCGATGAATATGAATTTGAAGCGGACTTTGGCAACCATCACGTTCCTTTTTGCGACCATCTCGGTAGCGACACATGTACCAGCTCAACAGGCAGTCCCCGCATTACTCAATGTACATTCAAGTGCGAGGCTGGGTCTTACCTACACGGTAAGGAACCTGGGGTTTGCTCCTAATGGCGTTATTAAGGTCCAACAAACGACTCCGGGCCTAGGCTGCGCGGTTGCAGGACTGGAACCGGGTGATCAAATCTGGTACATCAATAACCAGCGTGTCAAGAACAAAGCGGAATTGCAGAACGCGGTCGCAAATTCCCCGAACCCTGTGCGGATCAAAATCAAGGACTACCGGACAGGGCAGTTTGCTTTTAGGGACGTTCAGCTAACTCAATTCGCCCCACCAGCCCCACCAGCCCCACCAGCCCCACCAGCGCCAGCGCCGCCTGGGCCAGGTGCACCCAGCATGTTGGGCATGTGGAGGTCCAGTCTGGGCGGAACCATGACGTTCACGCCCGCGGCAGGGGGGTATTCGGGAAGAAGTGTCGTTCCCTTTGTGGGAAGTTCCTGGATGACGTGTACCGAAACCGTCAATGGAACCTACACATTCACCTACCAGAATGACGTTGGTGTAGTTGACAGCGGGCACGGCACCTTGCGATTCGTTGGCCAGAATATAATCAAAGGCAAGGTACACAGCCAATCGGGCATCAGAGCCGATTTCACGCTGACTCGATAACGTGGCCAAACGACAACCCTGTGGTTGCTTCCT
>Ga0315322_10003842_pt1 | contig 11574 bp, 9 predicted proteins | sample M110021515metaG_FD_203461 | JGI IMG/M metagenome (GOLD analysis project Ga0315322, IMG submission 203461) | Ammonia-oxidizing marine archaeal communities from Monterey Bay, California, United States - M1 100m 21515 | ecosystem: Environmental > Aquatic > Marine > Intertidal zone | place: USA... | reverse complement strand
GAAGCCAGAATCCAAAGTCTCGAGATGGCCGCACGCATGCAACTCAGCGTGCCGGACCTGTTCGACATGAAAGGCGAAAGCCAAGCGGTGCGAAAGCTTTACGGAATGGATGAGGATAACACCAAGGATTTTGCCAAGCGCTGCATCCTTGGTCGCCGTATGCTGGAGAGGGGGGTGCGATTTGTCCAAATTTGGAGTGGAGCGGGTGGCCCCAGCAAAAACTGGGACAACCATGCCAACATCCACACAGAACTGCCGTATATGACCGGACAGGTCGACAAGCCAATTACCGGTCTAATCAAGGACTTGAAGGCGCGAGGCATGCTTGAAGACACCCTGGTCATTTGGACCACCGAGTTCGGCCGTATGCCGTTCAGCCAGGGGCAGGCCGGTCGGGATCACAATGGGGGGACGTTCGTCACTTGGTTTGCCGGTGGTGGGGTGAAGGGGGGAACGACTTACGGCCAGAGTGACGAATGGGCTTGGAAAAGCGAAACTGGCACAACCAGCCATGACATGCACTCCATCATCCTGCATCTGCTGGGCGTGGATCACGAAAAGCTTACCGTCCGGCACAACGGCATAGATCGGCGCCTGACCGATGTTCACGGACACATCATTCGCGATATACTGGCGTGACCCAGTGTAGGCGAATGCCAACGTACTTCTTCGCTTGTCCAAACTTGGCTCGATATGGTTTGGGAGCCGGGGTAGATTGAGGTCTTGAACTTGATAAACCAGTTGCGCTTGGCCAAGCGGAATCGGTTTGTGACGAGTAAAATGAAAAGATTGACAGGCTTATTTGTCGCTTGGCTTGCCGCTGGACTCTTGAGCGGTTCCGCGGTTGCCGGGCCTGAGATTGTCAGGATTGCCATCAAGGATGGCGTGGTGGAGCTTTCGGTTCAGCTTGACCGCGCGTTTGATTGGCAGGGCATCAAGTTTGTCTCCATAAAATCGTTCGCGAATGATCCGCCTTGGTTTCCGCCGACACACCACGAACTGACGTTTGGGAAGAACGGCATCTGTGAGTGGTTCCAGTGGGACTACATTGAGATTGGAAAATACAAAGTCACCGGAGATTTCACGGTGGAGGGAAAAGTTGGAGGCGAAAACATCGTCGGCAATTTTGATCTGAGGACGAATCTCCTGAAGTTTGACGGTCTAGACTACAAGCCGATGATGAAGTTACCCACAGTCACTGTGAAGGCATCTGCGGACTTGAAAAGCTGGAGTAAGATCAGTGGAATTGAAGCCGTTGCGAAGAACTCCGAGTGGGGCAAACCGCTGGCTGTTAGCTTCAAGTTGACGGCGGCGGTGTGGCAATATTTTGTCGTCCAGATTTATGAAGATTAAAGGGACACAACTTAGCTTGGTTTTGGCGCTTGGCTTGGCCTTGGCTGGATGCGGCGGCGAGAAGGGCGACATCCACGCGGCGGCCTATGCGGGGGACTTGCCCAAGGTGAAGCAACTGGTGGCCGGCGGGGTGGACATCAACAAGCGTGGCAAGAAAAAATTGACGCTGCTGCACTTGGCAGCGTTTCAGGGGAACACTCGCCACATCGAGATGGCAAAGTGGCTTCTGGCCAACGGCGCAAATGCGGGGGCGCGGGATTTCGAGGGGAAAACGGCCTTGGATGTGGCGAGCGAGCGCGGAAACACCGAGATTGCAGAGGTCATACGGGCCGGGCGCACGGGTGGCAGTGGCCGGCCATTGATCGACGGAGGCGTGGGAGTCTCCGAAGTACTCGATTTTTAGCTTCAAAATCCCTTTTTTATTAGGAATTTCTCAGTTGCAATTGGCCTTGGAGGCGTTATGTTCCCCGGCCCTTTTGTTTTGAGACAGTTCGGGACCATAGCTTATAACGCATTCATCGAAGTGGCGCAGCAGCCGGTTTATTTGTTGCTGATGGCAAGTTCCTGTTTTTTTTGCGTCTTTCTTTCAGTTGTCCCGTATTTTGGGTTTGGGGATGACATTCAAATGGTCAAGACCAGTACGCTGGCGGTGATGTTGGTGACCGGCTTATTTGGTTCGGTGCTTAGTGCATCGTCGTCGGTGGCCCGAGAAATCCGCAGTGGCACGGCGCTGGCTGTGTTGTCCAAGCCGGTGGGCCGGGCGCGGTTCATCCTCGGCAAGTACGTGGGGCTGTCCGGGGCGCTGACGCTGTTGTTGTATGCGAACCTGGTGGCCTGCCTGCTGGCCAGCCGCATGGCGTACGATGCGTATGGTTCAGTCGACACAGTTTCGTTTGCTATCTACTGTTTTGGAGGCCTGTTGACAGCGTTTTTGGCGGGTGGTTTCTTGAATTATTTTTTGCAAGTGCGTTTCGTAATCATGACGGTGATCATGACGGTGATCATGACGACGGCAATGCTCGCGATCATCCTGGCCACTGAGGCCGAGACGACTGGAGCCGGAGCAGATCCGCGCCAGGTGGATTGGCGGCTAATCTCGGCATCGACGTTGATTTTGTTTGCGGTCCTGATCCTGACTGCTTTGGCTTTGGCTTGCTCGACTCGGCTCGAATTGTTGCCAACCCTTGCGATCTGCTCGGGGGTATTGTTTCTCGGGTTGATGTCAGATTGGCTTTTTTTGAGCCGGGTGGAGGGAGGCTCGTGGTGGGCTTCGATACTTTACACCTTGACGCCGAACTGGCAGAACTTTTGGCTGGCCGATGTACTGGAAGGGGACGGGACTATTCCTACCGTGTACATTGGCCAAGCGTTTGGATACTTCGTGGGCTATGTGGGGGCAACCTTATCAGTTGCCCTCTGGTTATTTGAGGATCGAGAGTTAACGTAATGGAACAGCAAAACTCCAAAAAACTAGGTTTAATCAACAGTATCGTACTGCTGGTTGTCACGATAGGGGCGTTATACTTCACGCTGCAAACCAGCTCGCCGGTGGGTTTGGGTGGGGTGGTTTTACTCGGGATTGGGACGCTGATAGGCTTTTTTACCTTCATCCAGTCACATCTCATCGACCGAGAGCGGGTTGAGGCGCTCGAGATGCAGGAACTGGATCGGACCCGTGGCAACGAATCGCTCTTTGCTGGTGCGGCCGAGGATGCCTATCCGTCGCGCAATGCCCGGCGGCAGTTCGAGAAATGGGTGGTCCCGATTTTCTCGGTGCTGGTGCTGATTGTCCAGGCACTTGGCCTGATGTTGGTTTACGGGCAACTTGACGATTGGACTCTCTCTTCCTCTGCCCAGACCTCGGACAGCGCGATGCCAATCATGTTCTTCGCATTGTTCATGGTTGTCCTGTTCATGATGGGCAAATACTCCGCCGGCCTCGCCAAGATGGATGGCCAGGATTTGTTACGTCCTTGTGCGAACTACATGCTGCTTGGCTCAGTGGTGTGCACGGCGGTGGTCATCGCTGAGACCGCCTCCATGGAATATCCGGTTTGGGAAAGAGTGTTCACTTGGGTGGTGTTTGTTGTGATCGCGATTTCTGCGCTGGAGAACCTCTTCACACTGGTAATGGAGATGTACCGACCGCGGCTTGACGATAAGAATGCGCGGTTGCTCTACGATAGTAGGTTAATAGGACTACTTGGCCAACCGGGTGGGCTGATCTCAACTGCCGCCAATACACTGGATTACCAGTTTGGTTTCAAGGTTTCCGAGACGTGGTTTTATAAGCAAGTTGAGCAGAAACTGGTACTAATTATTGCCATTCAGGTCGTGGTGCTGTTTCTCAGCAGCAGTTTTGTTGTCATTCAGGCCAACGAGGAGGCAGTTAAGGAGCGGTTTGGCGAAACAATGCCCAACATTCTTACCCCTGGGTTTCACCCAAAGTTGCCTTGGCCAATCGACAAGGTTTATCGCTACAAGACCAGTGAGATACAGGAATTTGTCCTCGGCGTGTTGGACGAAAAAAATAAGGCTCAGCCGAAAGTGCTACTTTGGACCACGCAGCACAATCATGGTTCAGCCAACAATATGATTGTTGCCAGTAGCGATGTGCTGCTGGATGCGGCTTCTTCAGATTCTGTGCCGGTAAACTTGCTGACCGTCAGCATACCGATACAATACCGCATCAACAACCTGACAAACTGGGTTTATGAGACCGACAATGCCGTCTCGATGTTACGGAAAATTTCCATGCGTCAAGTAACGCGCTATCTAATCCGGGTGGACATCAAGGAACTGATGGGCCCCGGCCGCACGAAGGCGCAGATGGAATTGAAGGAGGTCATTCAGCAACAGGCCAATGACATGAATCTCGGGGCTGAGATTGTATTTGTGGGCTTGCAGGACATTCATCCTCCTGTTGGCAAAAACGAACAGTCCAAGGGCTCCGGTGGCGTGGCGGAGAACTACGAAAAAGTTAATGTAGCCCAACTGCATAGCGAGACCAACCGACTCGGAGCGCTGCAGTACAAGGCTGGGAGAGTGCCGCGGGCGTACGGACTTGCAGCTGAACTTCTGGCCAAAGCGCGGACTGAGAGTACCAACAAGGTGGCTTTAGCTAAGGCTGAGGGGGAGCGGTTCAGTCACCAGATTTCCGCCTTCAAACCCGCCCCCAGCGTCTACAAGACGCGCTCTAAACTGGAGACTTTTCAGCAGGCCGCGCGAGGTGCGCGCAAATATATCCTGTCCGATACGGAGAACGGCGACATAATCAATTTGGAACTACAGGACAAGCTGCGCAGCGATCTGCTGGATGTGACGGTTGACCAAGGAAATTAACCCTCCATATATTTTAGAAAAGATGAAAAAAAATTATATTAACCCTTCAATCATAATAGGCGCCTTTTTGGTGATCGTTTTTGGTTTTATGCTATTCACCTTTCAGGTTCGCGAAGGGGAAGTGGCTATTAGATTCAGTATTTTAAATCCAGTCACGGACAATGAAGATGCCAAAGTTCCCCCTGGAATTCACCCTCGCCTACCCTGGCCGATACACGATGTTCATAAATTCGACGAACGAATCCAGAGCTCTGAGTGGGCCTTCGAGGAGACCGGCACGAAAGATGCACAACCTATCCTCGTCAAGGTGTTTGTAACATGGAAAATTGACAACGTACTCAAGTTTTTCCAAAGCTTTAGTGGCGATAAGGCCAAGGCCGATGAAGCGCTCCAGGGCAAGGTGCGCAGTGCCCAAAATGCCGTGATTGGCAAGTACGCTTTCAACAACCTGGTGAGCACCGATAAGGATCAACTGAAGCTACAGATCATTGAGGACGAAATGAAAGAACTTGTCGACGCTTCCACAGAAACCGACGGCATCAAAGTCATCATGGTTGGCATCAAGCGGCTCGGCATTCCTGAGTCCGTTACTGGTGCCGTGTTCGAACGCATGAAGGCAGAGCGACAGGCGGAGATCCAGAAGATCGAGGCCGAGGGCGAGCGACAGGCCAAGACGATCAAGGCCGAGGCCGATCTTGAAGCCAACAAGATCCTTGCCCAAGCCACGGCAGAGGCGATTAAGATTAACGGCAAAGCCGAAGCTCAGGCCGCCAAGCACTACGAGGTGTTCAAGCAAAATCCAGAGCTGGCCAACTTCCTGTTTAACCGTAAGGCACTGGAGGGGTTGCTCGAGGAAAACTCCACGTTGATTCTCGATCCCAATACGCCACCGTTTAACCTTCTGACGCAACCGGACGCCACCAAGGCAGCAAAGCCATGAGCGACGACGAAAAACAAATCCCTACTATCGCGTCGCCAGTCGAGAAGGCCCCAACAGCTAACGTGGAGGTAATGGACGACCCCCGCACTCAGGCGTTGACCGAGGCGTTGCAGAGCAGCTTTAAGGTGGTTCGCGTGATCATGGTGATTTTGGCCGTGGTATTTCTTGGCTCTGGCATCACCAAGGTCGAAAACAATAAGAAGGCGATTCATCTCGAGTTCGGCCAATATAAAGATACCTTAAAGCCAGGTCTGGTTTGGGCGTTGCCTAATCCCATCCATGAGATCGTGGAAATTTCTGTCGACGAAAAAAAGACGATAACTTCCGATGTTGGCTACCGCACCGCAGAAGAGGATGAGCCGCAGGCCAGCATGTCTTTTCAGCCAACCTACGATGGCTACACCTTATCCGGCGATGGCAATGTTCTCCACGTCAAGGCGGAGATGACCTTTAGCCTCGATGATACCAAGGCCGAAACAATTAAGGAATATAGGTTTGGTTTCTCCGATGTTGACGAATTTCTAAAGTCTATTTTGGACAACGCTGTTTACCATGCCTCCGCCAGTCGGAGCGCGATCGACGCTTACACCAAGCCGTCTGAGCTTGGAAACGCCATCGAGCGGCGCGTGCAAAAAATGATCAAAAAGAACTCGAAAGACCTGCAATTAAAAATCAACGTGACCACGCCCAAAGTTAAAGTTCCTGAAGATGTCAAGCCGGCCTTCGACGCATTCCTCAAGGTTCAGCAGGAGAACGAGCAAAAAGTCGCGACGGCCAAGGCAGAGGCGGAAAGCATCAAGCTGAACGCGCTTGGTCAAGCCAAGGTGATAGAGGGTGGCGGACAAACGGAGGCAAACACCTTGCTTACCTCGTTGCAGGCCGAAGCCAAGGCGTTTAGCGAACAGCAATCTTATTATGAGGAAAACCCACTGCTCTTTGAACAGCGTTTGGTTGCCGAGACGATGCAGCGGGTTCTTACAAACGCTGTCGATGTCTTTTATCTCTCTGGCCGTCAGCCGCGCATTTGGCTTAACAGGATACCGGAAAAACGGAAACTGAAAGAAGGCGAGACGCCATGACAACCTCGAGATAAACTGCGATTAGATAGTCGGTACGATAACAAAAAAAACGATGCAAATTTCATCACTTTGGAGCCGAAAGGAAATCCGCGAGAACCACCACGATCACGAAGATGACTGCGGAAGTTGCGATCATGACCACGATCACACCCAGTTCAAGCTTCCCACCATGGTTGCTGGCGTGGTGTTCATCGCCAACTCATTTCTTATGGAGTGGTTCGGTGGCACGGACGACCGGATCGCGGGCGTCAGTGCATTTATCGGTGCGATGATCCTTGGCTACCCAATTCTCAAGCTGGCTGTCAAAAGCATCATGCGCGGCATGCTCACCATCAACGAGTTGGTCGCCATCGCCTTCCTCGCGGCGATTGCTTCCGGAGAGTCGCAACTTGGCGGCTATCAGACTGCCGGCATCGTCGCTTTTTTCATGTTGCTCGGTGAGTTGATCGAGACCCGCACCGCCGCCGGCGCGCGCTCCTCCATCGCGTCGCTCGTTAAGATGACCCCGACCAAGGCTCGACGCATCGTCGCGTCCGGTGAGCAGGAAGTGGCTGCGTCCGAACTAAATGTTGGGGACGTGATCCGGATTCGCCCCGGCGACAACGTCGCTGCTGATGGCAAAATCATCAAGGGCCAGGGCTCCATTAACCAGGCAAACATTACCGGCGAGTCGCTCCCTGTTGACAAGACCACCGGCGAGGAGGTTTTCGCCGGAACGACCAACCTGAACGGAGTGCTTGAGGTCAAGATCACCCGCGCCGGTGAGGACACTACCTTTGGCCGCGTGCGCGACCTAATCCTTTCCGCCGAGCAAACCAAGCTGCCAATTATGCGGATCATTGACCAGTATATGGGCTACTACACGCCCCTGGTACTGGTGATTGCAGCGGTCGTCTGGTTTTTCACGAAGGACGTTGAGCGCGTTGTTTCAGTACTGGTGATCTCCTGCCCGTGCGCATTCATTCTCGCTTCGCCCACGGCGATGGTCGCCGCTCTGGCTTCTGCCGCTCGTTTGGGCATTCTCATAAAGAATGTTGGTGATATAGAGATCGCGGCGCGTATCAACGCCTTTGTATTTGACAAGACTGGAACGCTGACAACCGGCGAACTGGCGGTCAACCGATTAGCCCCGTATGGCGACCTCAAGCCGGCTGAACTGCTCCAGATCGGGGCTACTGCGGAAAAATTCAGTAATCACCCGACAGCCAAGGCATTGGTCAATCTCGCCGGAGAAGCCGGGGTAACGTTGGCCGACCCCACTGATTTCAAGGAGACCGCAGGACTGGGTGTACAGGCCAGCGTGGACGGCGCGAGTATTGTGATCGGCCGCGCGCAGTGGCTTCGTGACAACGGTGTCACCGATGATTTTGAGTCGAAAGTGGATCTGAAGGAGGCAGAGGGCTACAGTCTTCTGTTCGTCGCCCGCGACGGCGAATGCATCGGCTGGATCGGGCTCCAGGATGCTACTCGCACCGAGGCCAAAGAGGCGTTGGCTGATTTGCTCGAGTCCGGTGTGCGACGTGTGGTGATGGTTTCCGGCGACCGCCAGCCGGTAGCCGCCCGTGTGGCCAGCGAGATTAGCTGCGGCGAGGTCGTTGCCGAGTGTTTGCCGCAGGACAAGGTTAATTTCGTAAATAAACTAAAGAAGAGCGGTTATCGTGTGGCGGTGATTGGCGACGGTGTAAACGACGCGCCGGCACTGGCTGCCGGCGATATGGGCGTGGCCATGGGTGCGGCCGGTAGCGAGGTCGCCATCCAGAGCGCTACCATCGCGCTGATGAACAGTGACCTGAGGCGGCTGCCGTTCCTCGTGCGCCTTTCACGACAGACGCGCAAGGTGATCAACCAGAATTTTTTGTTTGGCATCCTGTTCATTATAGTCGGCATAGTCCTTGCCAGCTATGGGGTGATCAACCCGATCGTTGCGGCGGTGTTGCACAACGCCGGCTCCTTGATCGTGGTGTTCAACAGCGCGCGACTGGTTCGCCAGGGCGAGGAACTGGGCTCGTTTGAGCCGGGGTCAACACCGGCGAGCACTGATGATACGGCCGGCATGGCCCCTCAGCCTGCTTGAACGGATTTTACATGAGAAGCGCTCGCCCAAAGCGCTGCGACAATACAATAATGAATTCAAATGAAACGGTCATTTCAGCGCAGGGCTTGACCAAGGTGTTCAAGGATTTCTGGGGCCGATCCAAGGCACGCGCCGTGGATGGTATCGACTTTGAGGTCAAGCGCGGTGAAGTGTTCGGCCTGCTGGGCCCGAACGGCTCCGGCAAGTCCACCACGGTGAAGATGCTGCTGGGCCTGCTGTACCCAACACGCGGCCGCATTACGGTATTTGACCACTCGCCGCGCCACGTGCAGACCAAGGCACGCATCGGTTATTTGCCGGAGGAATCGTACCTCTATCGCTACCTCAACTCAGACGAGACGGTCGATTTTTTCGGGAGCCTTTTCCACATAGACTCCAAGGAACGCCGTGAGCGTGCCGAGCAGTTGATCGAGATGGTTGGGCTGGACAATGCTCGGCGGCGTCATGTCGGCGAATTCTCGAAGGGTATGCAGCGCCGCATCGGCCTGGCGCAGGCGCTCATCAACGACCCCGACTTGATCGTGCTCGACGAGCCGACTTCCGGGCTCGACCCGATCGGCTGCCGCGAAATCAAGGATTTGATCCTCACGCTCGCCGAGCGAGGCAAGACGGTCATCCTATCGAGCCACCTATTGGCCGACGTGGAGGATGTCTGCGACCGGGCGATGATTTTGTACGGTGGCCGTGTTCATGCCATGGGGACCATGAGTGAGTTGCTGGCAAACCAAGACGCCACGCGCATCACCGCGCCGACCCTATCGCGTGAGACGATGGACAAGGTGCTGACACTGATCCGCGAAGACACCGGCACGGATGAGGTGCGAGTTGATAACCCCACGCAGAATCTCGAGAGCCTTTTTCTTAACATTGTTGAGCAGGCGCGCCAGAAGGAATCGGAAACGTCCGGGGCAACATCGGGCCACCGTGTGGCGGAATATTTGCGTGGCGACGCGGCGGGTGCGCGTGCCGACCGCGTGCTCGATCACCTCACCCGAGTGACCGACGAGTCTGCGCTTGGCCAGGCGCCGGAGGTGACCAAGCCGACGGAGACAGTGGACGTCGACAAGCTGGCCGGCTTGGCTAAGGCCGAGCCGGCATCGCAAGTTGATGCTACCCCGAAGAAGGAGGAGAACCTCGATAAGGCCAACGACAAGCTGGGCGGCTTGCTCGGCGACTAGCATTTTCACCGCAAACCAAGCGTTATGTGGCCCATTGCCAAGCAGACTTTGAAAGCCGCCATCCGGTATCGCTTTGTTGTGGCGATGGCGGTTGCGCTGTTGGTCATAGTGTTTGGCATCCCGCTGCTGGTGAAGAGCGACGGCACGGCCAAGGGCACGGTGCAGATCGTGCTCACCTACACGCTGGGCTCGACCACTGCGCTGCTGGGAATCGCCTCGCTCTGGATGGGGTGTGGCACGCTGGCTCGCGAAATCGAGGACAACGTGATGCAGATGGTGGCCGTCAAGCCGATCGCCCGCTGGCGTGTTTGGTTTGGCAAGTGGCTGGGCATCATGCTGCTCAACGCCGCGCTGATGGTGCCGACTGGTCTGGCTATTTTCTTCCTAATAAACGCTCGGTCAGACTCGTCCGAACTGAATGAGTTCCAAAAGGCCAAGCTGCAAAACGAGGTGCTGGTATCGCGCAGCAGCGTGCGGGAGGCGAAACGTGATTTTTCGATTTCGCGCCAAAGGGCATATGACTACGCACTACTGGTGGCCGAGGAGAAAACACAATACACAGAAGCAGAGGAGGCGTTTCGCATGTCGGTGACTGGTCCGGAGCACATCCTCTCCTTTCGACCAGACTACCCTCGGCTGGTCGAGCAGGCGAAAACCCGACCACTCCCTGAGATTCTGGCCCAGCTGGAGAAGCTCGAGAGCGAGGCAATCAGGATGTCTAAGGCCAGCTATGAGATCGTGCTGCCGGGTCAGGATCGGTTTTGGGAATTTCAAATTGATCCTGACATTGTCGACGAAGTAAACCAGAAGCCGGTCTATCTGCGGTTCAAGTTCAACGCCGATGACGAGTATGATCCTAAGTCGCACACTCTTTGGTTTTCAATCGGTGAGGGCACCAGCAAGCGGTGGCCGCCGGAGGGCACTTTCAAGCAAATGAGACGCGGTTCAAGCGCCTTTCATGAAGAGGAACTGCCCCAAGGAATTGTGCCCGAAAAAGGCCCTGAGAAAGGCTTGATGCGAGTTCATTTCGTGAACCAAAACTCGGAGCGGCCGATTATTTTCCTCATGGAGGACGGGCCGATGATCCTCTATCACGATGGTGGCTTCGGCATGAATCTGTTCCGCGGCTTGCTGATCATCTATTTCTGGCTGGGGCTCATCTCGGCAATCGGCCTCATGGCATCGAGTTTTCTTTCCTTCCCCGTGGCGACATTTATGTCGCTTGGTATTTTGTTGATCTCAGCCTCGACCGGGACGCTAGAACAGATCATCGACGAGGGTGGCATCACAGGGGTCAACCACGAGACCGGCACGAAGGATGAGTCTTCAATACTCGACGCTGCGGCCATCTTTTTTGCCAGAGGAGCGGTAAAAATCACAAAATCAATTTGGGGCTACTCGCCGGTGGACAGTCTTAGCGACGGGCGTACGATCACAACTACCGCGTTGTTCTGGGCCTTCTTTGCGATCATCATAGTCATGGGCGGGCTTGTGATGGCACTCGGGGCGTATATGTTCCATCGCAAGGAGTTGGCGCTTCCGAACCCCACTGCCTCGATGAACTGATACAGCATGAGAATCCACGGC
>Ga0315322_10003841_pt1 | contig 11574 bp, 10 predicted proteins | sample M110021515metaG_FD_203461 | JGI IMG/M metagenome (GOLD analysis project Ga0315322, IMG submission 203461) | Ammonia-oxidizing marine archaeal communities from Monterey Bay, California, United States - M1 100m 21515 | ecosystem: Environmental > Aquatic > Marine > Intertidal zone | place: USA... | reverse complement strand
GTTCGGCAGTAGTTCCATCTGTCCGGCCTAAGATGACGACGGGAATCGCCGGCCCCTGATCCAATACTGAGTAAAACTCCCCCGAGACAAACAATAGGCTCGCTCCTGAATGACGGATTTGCCTAGAGACCTGTTGAGAACTCAAATGCGTATTTATTGGCACAGACACCGCATGCAAATAATGGCAAGCCAAATCAATCAAGATCCAATCCAAACTATTCTCGGCCAGTAAGCCAACCCGATTGCCCGGGGAAACCCCAAGATTTTGCAGTAGCAAAGCAGTGTCATGAACACGTTCATATAATTCCTGCCAACCGATCTCTTGCGAGTCATACTCATTACAAATCCGCAGGGCATCGTCTTGCGGATTTGATTTAGCACGTTGTTGTAGAACTTGGAGGAACTTCATGAAACTGAGAACTAGATTATCCTGGGGAGCGGCAGGCCCTTTATAATGAACGTGTTCGTGTAATCTTTATTGTACGTAAGACATTATCACCTGCCTCTAATCCCGTTGAAGAGATGCCACATCGCTTTTATTTTTTCGTCTGTTTGATTTTCATCTTACTCTTAAATTGTCCTGTCTCGATTGCGACTAACCAACAGACCGTCATATTGCAATTTGACTATGGCAATGGATTTAGCAAACAGTATAAGACCCTCTCTCTCTCAAGGGGAGATACCGTCTTAGATGCGATGAAAACAATGCAAAAACATCCCCAAAAGATTCCGTTTAAGACTCGGGGAAGCGGTGAACTAACCTTCATTACTGAAATCGATATGATCAAGAACGAAGGGAATGGCAAAAACTGGATGTTCTATGTGAATGGCCAGCGAGCTAATGTTGGCGTCGGATCGTACAAACTTCAGGCGAACGATCGAATCGCATGGAAATACGAAGTGTTCCAATAATCAATGCTTTAAAGTCCTCACTGGACAACAAGCTGATCCGCTTTCGAGGTCAACCAGATCTTACCCAAAGCATAACTACCAAAGAACAGACTGACAAAAATCATATCGCCTAGAATGGTCTGGCGGAAGAATGGAAGTGCTGCTGTATAACACTCCAGTAAACCAGCAGTATTCATCGGATAGAATGAGCTACTTGACCACACGGCGAGGTTCGTTCCAAGAAAGAAGAGGACTGAAAACCCCAGGCCTGTCGCTCCTACTGAGGCAACCGACAGCATAGGAGACTTTTGATTTTGGTGGAAATTATTTAGCGATCTCCCAGCTACTGCTGGCAATGCGAGTAAGATGTAGACGGAAACCATAACCTTCGGAGCATAGCCTCCGAAATATAAATCACTGATCGTCAACACGATCAAAGGAACGGCTAACGCCAGCACTCGTCCTCTCAGGATATAGCCAGCTAACAATGCCAAGGCTGCTACAGGTGAAACGTTTGGATAGTCCTCAAGGCCCAAACGCAGGATGACGCCTACACACACCAAAAGTGCCACCATAAGAATCTCTTTCGGATTCGCCTTGAATTTCATAATCCATTCCTTACGTTCTGATTAGCTACCAGGTACTACTGGCGCGGGTTCCCCTGGATTAGCTGCTGGAGCAGCCGTGTCAACAGGACCTGCTGTAGGTAATAAGAAGCTTTCAAACTTTCGTACTTCATCTTCGAGGTCAGCCAACATTGTTTCACGATCCGGCTCTGCCACTGGTTCATCCGGTGAAACAGCACTGTCATTAGATGGCATACGAATCGTTGCAACTAAAGCATCCATACTTTCTTGCAATTTTGTAAGAGCAGGCTGTCCCGCGTTATCTTGCACGGCCGCCAAGACCATTCCGGTAGATGGAATCCTATTAGGACCTGCCTGACGTCCTTCCTTACCAATCGCCAGTACCACATGATAAAGTTGGTAAGCGAGAATTCGACGGGAGTAATCAACACGACGTTTTTCTTCCTTGCTTAAAACTGAAGCTCCACCACCAAAGACGTCACCGCCCATACCGCCCATCATGCCACCCATACCACCATCCATACCTCCCATGCCACCATCCATACCGCCCATGGCTCCTCCCATGCCGCCATCCATGCCGCCCATGGCTCCTCCCATTCCACCATCCATACCGCCCATGCCACCACCAAAATCAGTGACGCCACCAGCTGCTTGGGCAGCTTCCGCTTCTTTCTCAGCTTCAACGCGAGCCAATTCATTACGACAAATCTTAATGGCAAGCAAGCCAAGTGCGTTGGAGGTATCCTCTAAAGCAACCTTCGTTTGAGCATCATAATAGAAGTAATGTAGGGCTTTGGCTGCTGACAGACGTAACGAGATCGGGGCATCATCGTCTTTAACAATGGCTACAATCGCTGGAAGAATTTGACCATTATCACGTCCAATGGCAGATAGAACTTCTAACGCTCGTCGTTGCAACCATGTCTGGCCCGAAGGGGTACGTCCGGCAGCCACCGCTTCCTGATTCAAAAGGCTTAAAGCCTGAGTTGCAATCACAACCTGATTGTTGCCGGGGATGTGATTGGTCAAACGATTCATACGGACATGACGTAAAACACCAACCCAACTTGCGAGCAGTATTGCATCGTTAGCAGCACCACCCTGCACATTTTGCACAAGAAAACTCAACGCCGTCGTCGAAGGTACAGGAACTCTTCGCGTTTGATCTGGATTATAATTGGACCGCTGGTTCATCTGACCGACAATCAACATCGCGTTATATTTAACCGCCGGATGGAAATTGCCCGTTATGAATGTCTGCATCTGAGGTAGGACGACATTATTGACAATGTGCTGATAAATTGCATCATTCTGACAACGAGTACTCAGTTCATTGACAAAAGTCAAACGCTGAGCGGAAAGATCACCCATCGACTTGGCATGAGTAAACTGAGCTAAGATATTGTTTTCATACCACCCCTTAAGAAGCCCCTCATTCGTCATCTGAACCGCACCGGGAGTCCCTTCCCCAAGTGTAAAGGACGTATTCAGTTGGGATTCACCACGCATAATCAGTGCAATTTGAGCACGGGCCTGATTGATGTTTTGTTTTACCTGATTCAGTTGAGCTCGGGATTCAGGAGCCTGATGTGGCGCCAGATCGAACTGAGGAGCAATTGGAATTTCTGTATAAGGTGACGGTTGTTGCGCATTAGCTACCGTCATAAACGAAAACCAACTGACCAAGAGTAAAGCAAAACCTAACTTTTTGAACAGCACTGTATTCCCCTTTGAATTAGCTGTTATTGATCCCCCAAAAGGACCTTTCTCATTCTTCTATCATACGTACCCTTGAAATCCCAAGTCAATTCAAGGAATAGCTCAGAAACGAAACTTAAGGCACAATATGACACTATCAACCTCGACCTAAAACGCGCGAATTTTCCAAAACAATCGTTCAGCAAGAAAAATCCGAGGGTAGAAACTGATTTGGGGACGCTATAACCGGAATGTCTTAACATTTACCACCTGACACCCTCAAAACTTTAGCTGCGTCCAACGAATGAAAAGTGTACCAATTTATGGGGCTACTTCAGCTAATATTATAGTGAAGAGAGGTATTTCCACCCGTCGACAGTGGAGATCACTCAACCTTTTTTGCGGCTATAGGTAATTAGCACCATTCCAGGCTCCTTACCGTCAAACTTCTCAGGATAAGCCTTCCCTTCCAGTGAATAGCATATCGTTAACTTATCTCTTCCCTCTAATTTATAGATTCCAAGTATCTTCTTCCCCGCGTTCTCTCCCTTCACTCCTGTGATCTCAATCTTTGCAGGTTTAGAATCCTCCTCCAGAACAAAGGTTCCCTCATCAACAACTTCGCCCATACGCGAAGTACTATATTGCTTTCCACGCATTTGCAACTGAATCATCTTATTGAAGTCCGCTGGCACTTCATTGCCTTCAATCACTGCGACAGAAACTTGCCAGTCACCATGAAAGATCTTTGAGTCATCCGCTGACAAAGTGGTAACGGCAAGAGTTAGTAACAAGACAGAAAGGATACTGGACTTCATCATCAGACTTTCAAACCTATTGAAAACGTTCACAATCTACAGCACTAAATTTTACAATAGAACTTAGCAGTAGAATCCTACAGAAGTTTCTCTGGACTTTCAACTTCAGAATGGGTTGTGACTCATCAATCGAAACCCTGATCATTTTGAAATATTCTGGCCTGTCGAAAGAACTCCTTTCGCAGTCGCTCACTTTCCATTTGTGTTTCTTCCACCAGCGGCATTTTGGGCATCGCTTCATGAACACGCTGCGCAAAACGACCCTGCCCTCGCTCCATTACCTCGCCTGATATTCCACCATAGACTGGAACATCCTGCACACCACAACTAGGTGATCTCGACTTAAAAACATAACCGCAAACATTTTGAATCTGAAGCTGCTCAACCCAATCGTCGGCAACCGAATCCATCTTTTCCTACCAATCCTGACGAGATTCAATTGCCATCAACATCCGCTCTCCATCATGCAACTCGATCTGAATTTTTTCTCGAGGTACAGGCATCCCGGCTTCCAATTCCGGACACGGGATCCACTCAACTCCTGCCACGCTTTCCAGCCAGGCTTGAAGCTTATGTTTACCGTCGTAGCGAACGTTTTGCCCTATCAAGCAGGACGAGATGGCGATGGGGATTGTCAAAGTCATAATCCCCCCATTGTAGCAAACACATCTCTAACCACAATTTTGAACATCTTCTCAGGTTGTGCCAATATTGGAGTGAGGTGAAAATGGATCTTTACGAGTCTCTAACATAGTTACCCATGTCTCCTAAAAAGCTCATACTTATTATTTTCGTTATTTCCATGAGCTATGCTGTGCTGCGCTATAACCTTTTTGGCAATGTCCCGCCCTCGGACATCCCATTCTATGTACTGAACAAAGTATTCGCATTTGGCGGGTTACTATTGTTGGGCATAGCAGGATTGAAATCCACATCTCCGGAGCGTCATAAGTTGGGGATCGCTGCGGCATATTGTCTACTAATGCACGTCATCATCACACTCGCTATTTTCTCACCCGAGTACTTCTCAAAATTGTTCGAGGCAAACTCTCGCAGACTGACACTTTCTGCAAGCCTCTCGTTGCTTTGTGGAACTTTGGCGTTTGTCTGCCTAATACATTTATGGAGAGTATCGATCAGCAGACGTAAAGGCACCGATTTGAGTCTTGTCAACGGACTGGGAAGACTCCTGCTGCTATTTACTGCTGGGCATACCGCGTTCATGGGAGTCAGTCTCTGGTTCAGTCCTAGCACATGGCCCGGCAAACTCCCACCGATCACACTATTCGCCTTCGCGACAGCCATGATCTTTCTTTGGATTACTCACAAGCGTAAGCGATCAGATGCCTCAACCTGAACAAAACATGATCAGCACATTTGACTGTGTCATCGTCGGCGCCGGTGCGGCAGGCCTGATGGCTGCTATCGAATCAGCAAAGCGAGGACGCCGCGTGTTGTTACTTGAAAAGAATTCGAAACCCGGCGTAAAGATTTTAATGTCCGGTGGTACGCGGTGTAATCTCACGCAAAACACGGATACTTCCGGAATCATCTCTGAGTTCGGTAAAGAAGGTCGTTTTCTCCACTCAGCTCTGGCTGCTTTCTGCAACACAGACCTGATCGCCTACTTCAACCAGCGCGGGGTACCGACCAAGGTTGAGTCAACCGGTAAGGTTTTTCCAAGAAGTGACCGGGCGAAAGACGTATTGGACGCGTTGGTCTCAGATGCTGAGGAAAACAATGTCGCCTTAAATCTGAAGGAACCGGTGCATACCATTGAGTCAGAAGACAATACCTTTCGAGTACACACTCAGCATGCCATCTATCGAGTCGACCGAGTCCTAATCACCACGGGAGGGATCTCCTACCCAGGCTGCGGCACCACAGGCGATGGATATCAATGGTGTAAACAATTCGGCCATTCGCTTATCGAAACCGTTCCGGCACTGGTCCCACTTAAAACACCTGATCAAAGCTGGACTCGTGACTTACAGGGTTTAACACTCGAAAACGTCGAATTGTCAATCATCAATTCGTTACAAAAGACACTCGCAACAACACGGGGCTCAACACTGTTCACTCATCTTGGAGTCTCCGGTCCGTCAGCAATGAACATCAGTAGAATTGTTTCGTACTCCGATGATTCCGATTTATCTCTACGGATCAACTTTCTCCCAAACCTAAACGTTGAACAAAAGTTCTCTTACCTAAAAAATCTGTTACGCGAGCAAGCTAAGAAACAAATTGACACTGCACTTAAAGGCATCTTGCCGACAAGAGTCATCCACGTATTATTGGAACAATCCAAAATCAATCCAGCATCTCGCTGTGCCGAAGTATCTAAAGCAAATATTCGCAAGCTAACAAAGGCTTTAGATGGACTGGCGACCAAAGTGACCGGAACCCTTGGATTTGCCAAAGCGGAAGTCACCGCGGGTGGTGTCAATTTACTGGAAATCGATTCAAAAACGATGGAAAGCAAGTGCCAGCCAGGACTGTTTCTAGCCGGTGAAATCCTCAATTTGGACGGGCCTATCGGCGGCTACAATTTCACCGCTGCGTTTGCTACAGGCTTTTTGGCCGGACGTTACCTGTAAGCATCACTCTGCTACAGTCGTAACGGTTATTCCAGTAGGCCAAGAAAAAGAATAATACGTCGTCCGTTCGTTCTATCTTCCATAATTCGATAGATAATTAACTACGATAAATGGGTTGCCATCACCCCAAGAGGTAACGTTGTCCAAAGCAACAAAAATCATACTGGCATTTGCTGTACTGAACGCCGTGTTATTTGGTTGGTATAGCAGCTTCATCGCCGAAGACGCCTATATTGTCTATCGCTATAGTGAAAACCTGAGTGACGGCAACGGACTCGTTTTCAATCAGGGAGAGTACGTCTCTGCGCTGACCTCCCCCTTGCACAGTCTCATCGTGAGCGTGCTCTATTGGTTTAGCGGCGAATCAGTTTGGAGTAATCGCCTTGTCGCATTGCTACTGCATTTCGCGGCCACGGCGTATTCCTATCAAATTTTACGGCAATACAGAACTCTGGTACTTTACGGCTTAATGGTTTGGCTTAGTCCTTACATCATCTTTTGGACGGCTGGTGGATTAGAAACTATCTATCTATCTAGTCTTCTAACCGTCGCGTTTACAGCAGCATGCCATTGCAGGCAGCAATTCTCACCTCAAAACCAACTGCTCTTTTCAGTCTGTCTGGGACTGGCATTTCTCACCAGATTCGACAGTTGTTTAGTCACTCTACCGCTATGGTTTCAGGTGGCAAACTGCCAATGGAAGCATTCGGAAAACAGCAAGCTGCGGGCTATCCTTTATCTCCTCCTTCCGGGACTGATGATCGCACTGGCTTGGCTTAGCGTGTCCTATAGCTACTATCATGATATCTTTCCAACATCGGTTTACCACAAGCCCGCACGCTGGGACCATCAACGCACCAACGTCCTGTATATGATCCAATTCGGGCTTCTAACGGGTATCCTTCCATTGCTTGGCTGGACATTGATTAGCCATGTCAAACATAACGGATCGCGGCTGAAGTCAACGGTCAAAGTAACGTTAAGAAACCACTGGGGAATTTTTACCGGCGGAATTATTTTTTTCTGGTATGCGACAGGAACGGCGACTGCTCACATGATGTTTTCCTATCGAATGCTACTTCCCTACCTGCCCATACTCGTAATCATCCTCATCGACTTGATGGACAACATTCACGATGACGGCCTGCAAGCTGGAAGATTTGGACATCGTGGGTGGGGTGTGGTAGTGGCTTTAGCAGTTACGATGCAAAGCCTGCAATTTTATTACATCGATCAGATCTCCATCAACCCGGGACGCTACGGAGAGTACACAAACCTTTCACGACAAACGTATATGGAATTCATGTCGATTCTGGAAGAGCAAGCGGAAGCAATTAACACCCATTGGCAACAGGAAGGTACCGACCGCCCACCACAAATACATGTTTATGCTGCCGGTATTCTTCCGTACAGACTGGAGCGGTCAAAAATTGTGGACTGGGGGCTCGTATCGCACCGTAAAAATGTCAAAGTAAACGCGGCGCAACGCGGACTCTTATACAGCTCTGATTACATTATTACCCTGACACCTCGACACTTCACAAAGAAACACCAGTTACAGAGACCGCCTGACTCGCTCGAACTAATTCATGAAGAACAACTTGCTGGCTTCGACCATGCCAATGATCAATTGGAGACATTTTCTGTCTTTTTCAATCGTTCGCCGAACGAATACAAACTACCAGCTTACGTTGACGGCCCTGCACTTACACCTATTCCTGAAAAGATACATTAGCATGGCAATGCCCGACGACATCGCCGAAACGAATTTACCGACGGTCGAGGAGTCCTGTTCACGTTCTTCGCTCAAGAAACAGTGCACACTTGCCTTCTGTCTGTTACTGGCTAGCATTGCCTATTTGGGAGTTCGAACACACCGATCGTTCTTTCATGACGATGCCTACATCACTTTGCGTTATGCCAATCACTGGCAAGCAGGAAGTGGCCCGGTCTGGAATCCCAACGAACGAGTAGAAGGCTATACAAGTTTTCTACATCTGGCTGTACTAACCCCACTGCAAAAAATCGGCATCTCACCGGAAGGTTCCGCGCGAATCGTGGGGCTCTGCTCTTACCTCGCAATCTGGATCACGATTGTTTATTACAGTTACAAAACTGAATCGAATCAAATTCACCGACTCACCAAGATGTTGATTCTCATGGGCACCATTCCAACTGCCTTTATCACTATTGCCTGGAGTCTGGGAGGACTCGAAACACCGCTTTACATGTTGTTATTGATGTCAGCTACTTACCTATTCACAACATTCGAACAGAACGCTTCCACAGGCAAGGCGATTACTGTCGGACTGCTGCTGGGACTTTGCACTCTCACCCGGCCCGAAGCGGCACTATTTGTCGTCATCACCATCAGTACAGGGCTAGTGTTCTACAAATCAAGGAAGATCTCACTTTGTATACTGCTGGCATTTAGTATCCTTTACATGCCCTACTTCGTTTGGCGATGGCAATACTACGGAGACATACTGCCCAACACTTTTTATGCAAAGCTAGGGACACCGCTCACCAAACGTCTTCGAGATGGGTTCTATTACTTGCATACATTTTTGCGGTCAGCGCCCTGGACTGCATTACTCGCACTGGCAAGCTGGAGCTATACACTTTTCAAACAATCTGACCGAAGAACGATCAGTTGGAAATATATGACAGCAATCAGCCTGGTTGCCACAATTTATATAGTCTGGACTGGTGGCGATCACATGCCAGCCTATCGTTTCTGGGCTCCCTTGATTCCAATTTATGCCTGGTTCATTGCTCATGCATGGTCATCACAAGCAGACACAACAACATTCAGACAATGGGCTCTGTTACCGGCAATTCTCATCGTTCTGAGTATGAGTCAGTTCCTGGTTGTAGAGGAACGCATGCAGAACGCTCGACGAGCTGATCCTGCAGCAGCTATAGGCAAACAGGTTGGAAACTATATTTCAAAACACTTCGCCCCCAAATCAGTAATTGCAACCAACTCCGCAGGTGCCGTTGCCTACTTTGCTCCTGACCACTATTTCATCGATATGCTCGGCCTGAATGATCGCACCATTGCCAAACGCGATGATTCCCCAATACGAACCCACTGGCAGCAGTTTCCAGGGCATAGCAAAGGTGACGGGAAATACGTGCTCTCGCGTCACCCGAACTATATCATTCTGGGGCCGGCGGAAGGAACGGTTGCTAATACTGCCAACGAAAAGAAAGTCAGCGTTGTCTGGTTCTTGTCTGATCAGGAGATCGCAGAAGCACCGGCGTTTGTCAGCAACTACCAGCTGAAAACAGTTTCATTAAGTAACACATTAATATTTAATTATTACGAACGTAAGCAAGCAGCTACTCACCCTTAAGCACTTGGTCAAAGAGTGGAAACGCCACATCTCCATTCCAACGATGACCACCGTCGAAATGATCGTAGTGTAGATTCTCGCGCTGACCATAGGCGTTATAGATACGCTCCAACCTTTGTTTGAACTTTGTGTCCCAGCCATCACCAACAATTAAAGCGTCTTTATCTCCCATTTCCCAAACAGCAGGCCGGGGAGCAATCAGACTACCTATCTCGCTGTAATCTCCATATTCCAAGAGACTGGGGATGATCTGCAAGCCACAACTATAACGTAGCGACGTCCGTTCCTGTAACAGATTCAGAGCGCCACTGATTGCAACAACTTTAATACGAGGTTCCATGGCTGTCGCCATCATGGTCATGCGACCACCATACGACAAACCAGCACAACCTATTTTATCGGGGTCGACTTCCGACCGACTTTGAAGGAAGCTGACTGCCCAGCGAATATCCCGCACATTTTCAGCAAGCGGTACCCGCCCCAATGCCATCATGCGTACAAATGTCACGGCACAGGGGTCCGAACCATATCGATCTTTTTCAACTCGATCACCAAACGGAATTAAACAAGGACAAACCACAACATAGCCACGACGAACAAATTGCAAACCATAGTCATAATTGGCACGTTCAATGTCAGCTGCTACACCAGGCAGATCCGCTCGACCCGCCACGGCATGATGCCCGAACTCTCCATGACCATGTATAGCCACCACCGCGGGTCTTCCCCGAGACACTCCATCACCAGGAATGAGCAGATAGACTGGAAGATCCGGAACACCGTTAGCTTTGAGAATAATCTCATAGCGAGTGTGATCCTCCATTCTCTTTCCTCCCACCATCACGGTTTCCCACCGTTTTGGCGGACTGGTTGAGCCCACTAATTCTCTTAACTTTCCGGAGAAGCCGGTATGCCATTGTTCTGCCTCAGTCACTGTCTCACCGTGAAACAGCATCTGCAACTTCGCCTTCGAGATTTCCTGGCGCAGGGACTCATTGATCGTCTGAGTCGAGAGATCCTCGCGACCCTGTTGTCCTAGTAAGGAACCTAACAACATCGACTGCAACCACAGGCTGAAAAACAGCCATTTGAAAGCCATCATTTTCATCGAGCACATCGGACTACCGTGCAGTCCAACCTCCGTCGACGACCAACATGCTTCCAGTCATATAACTAGAAGCATTACTAGAAAGAAAAATAGCGGCTCCTTGAATCTCTTCCATCTCGCCCCAGCGTTCTAAGGCAACCGCGCCAACAATAAACTTCTTAGTTTGCTCATCATCTTTGATCGGAACATTCATCGGCGTAAGAAACGGCCCGGGGCAAATCGCGTTACAGGTGATTCCAAATTCGGCAAGCTCGAGTCCCAGAGCCCGAGTCATCTGAGCTACAGCACCCTTACTCGAAGTGTACGGAGTTCGATTCGACAGGCCAACCAAGCCAAGTGTACTCGCCAAGTTCACAATACGACCATAGCCCACCTTCTTCATATGAGGCACGACAGCTCGAGCCATTCGCCAAACACCGTTGACGTTGACATCCATAACTTGCTGAAAATCTTCGAAGGAGAGTTCATCAATCGGGCCACGAATGTTGATACCCGCATTATTAATCAATACATCAA
>Ga0315322_10003840_pt1 | contig 11577 bp, 12 predicted proteins | sample M110021515metaG_FD_203461 | JGI IMG/M metagenome (GOLD analysis project Ga0315322, IMG submission 203461) | Ammonia-oxidizing marine archaeal communities from Monterey Bay, California, United States - M1 100m 21515 | ecosystem: Environmental > Aquatic > Marine > Intertidal zone | place: USA... | reverse complement strand
GACAGAATAATGACGCACGTATGACGCCTCATAGGCAGCAACACGTATCATCCAGAAAAGCATATGACTGCGCACCAAACTGTAGAACAGTTGGGGGACTTTGACCGAGTGGGGCTACGTACTAAGTTATTGATATTACTTGAGGTAAATTTGGTTTGGCTCATCAGTGAGGAGTTCGTACTCCCACTCTCCTCCGCCATTTTATGGCAAATATTGCGCTCAAACCATTGATCTACAAGACAATATGTCCTGACACACGGAGTATGTATAAGAGGGTACTGATTAAGAGCCCATATCTTTGTTTGCATCTCCGCTTAAAGACTGTTTAGTCTTAAGGCAGTCACTGAAATTGAGGATCGGCTTTCGATGGTTCAGGCTTTATTATTAGGAAAATATCACCCCCACGCATTAAAGGGGTTGATCGCTGGTTCAGACCGGAAAGCTGCTGTAGAGGCAATGATGGTAGCTGTTGGCGGAAAAGTTAATTCCATTCAATTCACCCGAGGCGCTTATGACGTTGTAGTTGAGGTGTCAGCCCCCACCCACGACGCCCTGATGGGCGTAACAACTGCACTAAATGCGTCTGGCGCATTTGAATCTGCGGACTATCTCGAATATGTGAGCATCGAGACTATTTCCGAACAGGCGAAAAAGGTTGGGGCGGCCTATAAACCAGCGGGTTGAACGTCGGCCGTGCTTAGCATCATTTCTGCGTTGAAATTAAAACACTCTGTGCGGGCGCTCCATCGCCAACAGCACCTGTCGTTCTTCTGGACACATCCACAAGACAATATGTTTTGACGTCGCTCGAGGTGCGAGCCCCACTTACATATCACTCATTTTTATCAGCCATTTTTGCATAATTTCGACGGGATAACCGTCCCCGTACTTCTGACCGATGCTCTGGCTCGTCCACCCGCCAATCGCATCGATTATCTAAGGCGGACATTCCACAGCCCGCAAACGGTCCCTCATTGCATGCCTCAATGAATGGATGACGCATCCTGTCGGCACATGCTGTTTCAGCCATTTGTTCAGTGTGGCGCTCGCGGAATTAGCATTGCAGCTAACTTGATCTGTATATCGCGGGAAAGCGAAAGGGCTGGATTGCGCATCAACAATGCGTTTGGCTGCCCACAACGCACTGCCAGTTAACGGAACAATTCGTTCGCTCGACCGCGTTTTTAGAGGTCGCCAATCGTGCGGGCGCAGATCGATATGAGGCACAGTAGTTTCTAATTTTATGTCTCGGACTGCTAAACCTGTAACTTCTGCTAGCCGCATTCCCGTATCGGCAAGCACAGCCAGTAGCCATCTTCGGTCATCGTCCATCATCACGCAGATAGACTGAACGCGCTTTATATCTTCAATGGGGATGGTCTTTCTGCGTTTCCTATCATTTAGGTCCGGCATGAATGTGTTGCTGAAGGGGTTCTTGTAGTCCAACCCGTATTCACGCACAGCAAGATTCACGATAGCTCGGATTGCTGCGAAGCTGCTCTTTACGGATTCAACGGTTAAGCCTTTAGCCAAAAGCCAATCTCGGAATTTCGTAGCGTCTTTTGCAGTGAAGGTTGTGATGGGTCTGTCTCCAATCGACTTCACTGCATAGTTTAAATTTCGTTCAGCACTCTGATGGAACTTTTTTAAGCGTCCGATGCCCTTGAAACGCAGATACAAAGCCGCTGCTTCTGACAATAAAGGCGCTTGCTCGCCTAAATTTTTGTCGGAGGACATTGGTTTCAGCGACGGAATATCGAGTGTCTCCAGCCTCAACCCCATCCAATAAGCATCTAGTTTTTGGGTGATGGAATTTGCAGCTCGATTTGCGGCGACGGATGATCCGATCCGAAGACTGAAATAGAAGCGGTACGCTTGGTGATGTTGTTTCAGATCAGGGGGGATTCTGCGCACGTAATAGAAAACGCCGTCGCGCTTAGTGAGGTATTGGGGGACAGATTTGTTGCGCACTTTGGTTCGCACCTCGAGCCACGTCAGAACATATTGTCTTGTGGATCAATGGTTTGAGCGCAATATTTGCCATAAAATGGCGGAGGAGAGTGGGAGTCGAACCCGCCAGGAAACGCCTAACGCCCCCTCACCGATTTTGAAGACCGGGGCCGCCACCGGACGACATTCCCCTCCACGGACGATTGTTTCAGGCTTTGACATTCCGCGCAATTGGGATGTACCCAATATTGCCCGCAAATTGAGATGAGAGAGCAAAAATATGCATACTTCTAAAGTGGTTGATAGGTCGAAGCGCTTTCTACTTACTGCGGCACTCGCTTTTGGCGTTAGCGCCGGAGCGGTAGGCGGCGCAGTTGCTGACGTGAAGCCTGCTGACCCAAAGCCGTTCATCGGTGCATGGTCAATTGCGTTCCCTGAAGGAGCGGGCGTGATCGTCAACAAGCCTGATGTGGCCTGGGATAATTCAGCGGTAATCAGCGCCGGCCCAAATGATATGATCTCCATCCGCACACCCAAGGGCGATGCCGAGAATTGGGCTGTGAAATCTTTTGGCGGGCGCAACCCGCTTTGGCGTGATGATGGCTTCGACCAGACTTTGGTTGCTGATTGGATCGACGCCGACCGCTTCCTGCTCGCTGGCAAAGATGCATCAGGCATCAAGACCGACTGGACCCGGGCCAAGCAGTGGACGCGCTGCAAGTGACCCGAACAGCAGCGAACGTGGAGTATTGTAGATGACACGATATGCACCACGATATTTTGAGGACTTCAGCCCGAGCGACCTGTTTCACACAGCGCAATACACGTTCAGCGAATCCTCAATCATCGACTATGCGTTCACCTGGGACCCGCAGCCGTTTCATCTGGACAAACAATATGCCGATAATTCGATCTATGGCGGGTTGATAGCCAGCGGTTTTCAGACGCTTGGCGTGACGTTCCGGTTGATGTTTCAGGCAGGCATGTTCGGTCACAATCAGGGTGGCCGCGGCATTGAAAACCTGCGCTGGCCAAGACCAGTGCGGCCTGGTGATACGATCCGTGTCGAAGTTCGTGTCGCAAAGTGCATTGCTGCAAGGTCGACGGGCCAAGTGGTGGTTGATGGGACGGCGTTCAATCAAGCGGATGAAGAAGTACTAAGCGCCCAATTCATCAACATCATTCCAAAGCGCCTGGCAGATTAGCCCTCAGCCTGACGCGATGTAGGCCTTCAGCGCCTCGGCTTCGGTCTCTGCCTCTGCAATGCGGGACTTAACGACATCGCCAATAGAAACAACGCCGACCACCTTACCGCCATCCACGACAGGTAGGTGCCGCACGCGTCGCTCGGTCATGGTGGCCATTACGGTAGGGATGGGGTCCGTTGGTGTGCAGGAAATGACATCCCGGCTCATCAAGTCGCCAACCTTTAGGGTAAGTGCTGTGTTTCCCTGATCTGCGATGGCATTCACCAGATCGCGTTCAGAGAATACGCCGGCTGCAGCGCCAGCTTGGTCTAGCACCAGTGCAGCGCCAATGCCTTTATCCCGCAGGTAGCGGGCAGCATCCGTGACAGATGCGTCCGGGGTTATGGAAAATACATCTCGGCCTTTGGTGTTTAGCAGTGAAGCGACAATCATCTTGAGCATCCACTATGAGTCTCTGGCGCGCCGTCAGCCAGCGCTAGCGAAAGTGCGGCGCTTGAGTGATGTCCCAGCGTTGTCAGCGCTGAATGCGTCATTCGGACGCATAACTTTACAGCAGTTACGCTACTGTGATCCAGCCAAAATTCACAGCTGCTATCCACAGAAAATAGAGGCCGCCAACAGCGACAACAACTTCAATCAGCACAATATGAACACGGATCGGGGTGTTTTGTACGACCCAACGGCCGACCAGATTGCCAGGAACGGTGCAGGCGCCGATTGCGGCACCGATCACGGCCAAATCGGCCGTCAGCACGGAAAATCCGCTGAACACCAATGTTTTCACAACATTCACAGTAAAGGCGACCGCTGCCATGGTGCCAAGCAGTGCTTCGCCAGCTAGCCCTGCTGCTAGGAAGAATGGTGCCAGGATCAGCCCAGCCCCAATGGCCGCACCTGAAAGCACTCCGAATGGCACACCAGCACCCATGAGTGACTTACGGCCCACAACAACGTTCGCCCGCTGCATCAGCCGTCTGAGCGGGGCTGACATCAACAGAAACACACCCAGCACGACCGCCACCCAAGCAACGGGAAGCAGGGAATAAATTCCAGCGCCAAATGCGATGCCGGGCAGGGCAGTGATCATCACATCGCGGTAGATTGGCCACTGAAAGCCCTTGCGGAATGCCCACGCGCGGCTGGTGTGGGAAATCAGCAGGGACATTGCCAGCACTGGCACAATTGCCTTCACGCCAAGCACCGGCGTTAGGCAGATTGCTAAGATCAAGCCGCCTGCATAGCCGCTAATGCTGTGGAAGGAGGCCGTTAGGAATGCGCATGCGGCGATGTAGATGAATTGGCCAGTGGTGAAGTCTGGAATCAGGGCGTCCATGGATTATACAAGCTCAAACACTGGCGCCCGCGAAATGCGGCTGCTAATCCAGATAGGATATACTGGAATCCGACCCACAAAACCTAGGCCCGCTTCCCATGACCGTATCTGCAGACGACGCCGCCCGTATCCTTCTCGAGATCAAGGCGGCCTACGCCTATGATGGCAAGGAGCCGTTCGTATTCACTTCGGGCCGAAAAAGCCCGGTTTATGTGGATATCCGCAAGCTCATCAGCTTCCCCCGCGCCCGCGCCAAATTAATGGATATGGCGGTAGAGAAGATTGAGCGCGCCGCCGGATACGAATCGATAGACGCAATTGCCGGTGGCGAGACCGCAGGCATCCCCTTCGCTGCCTGGATTGCGGAGCGCATGGGCCTGCCGATGCTCTACGTCCGCAAGCAGCCCAAAGGCTTTGGCCGGGGCGCGCAGATTGAGGGCGAACTGCATGAAGGCCAGCGCGTGGTGCTGGTGGAAGACTTAGCCACAGACGGCGGGTCGAAGCTGAACTTCATTAATGCATTGAAGGAAGACGGTGCCATCGTCGAGCATTGCTTCGTCGTGTTCCATTACGGCATTTTCCCAGCAAGCCGCACGAACCTGAAGTCGCTTGGTGTTGACCTGCACGAGCTGGCGACCTGGGCCGATGTGCTGCGCGTGGCTGAGGCGGAAGGCTACTTTGCGCCAAACGTCGCTGACGAAGTTCGCTCGTTCCTGAAGGACCCAGACGGCTGGGCCGAGCGGCACGCTTGATGCGGCGCATTATCGCCAGCCTTGGCGTCGCTGCTGCACTTCTGATTTCTGGGGCGCTGCAGGCTAAGCCACTGACGATTGGCATTTCGCAATATCCCTCAACCCTGCATCCCGCCATCGATGCGATGTTGGCCAAAAGCTATGTTCTCGGCCTCTCGCAACGGCCCTTCGTCGCGTTTGACAAGGACTGGAAAGCAACCTGCATCCTCTGTGAGGAACTTCCGACCTTTGAGAATGGCGGTGCGGTCAAAGTACCTGTGTCGAAAGACGTAGGGACGGGGACTGGCGAAGGCGTCGCCGTCACATTCCGCATCCGTGAGGGCATGGCCTGGGCGGATGGTGTGCCGGTTACGGTTGATGATGTGATCCTGGCCTGGGAAGTCGGCAAGCATCCCAAAAGCGGCGTGACGGAGCAGGAAAGCTACAGACGCATCCTGGAAATCCGCCGGATCGATGACCGTACTTTCACGCTCATCAATGACCGCGTTGAGTATCGCTACAATTTGCTAGCGCTAACCCCACTCCCTGCCCATTTGGAGCGCGCGCCGTTTGAGGCCGACCCAGAGCGGTACAAGAACGAAACCCGCTATGTCACAGCACCTGATACGCCGGGCCTTTATAACGGTCCTTATCGCGTGACCGGCGTTACCGCCGGTGCGGCGCTGACGCTTGAGAGCAATCAGCATTGGCCAGGCGATGCGCCTGCATTCGAGCGCATTGTCATGCGTGCGATCACCAATACTGCAGCGCTCGAAGCCAACCTTCGGTCGGGCGGTATCGATTACATTGCTGGTGAGCTTGGTCTTTCTATCGATCAGGCGACGGCGTTGGAACGGCGCATGCGTAGCCGCTATCGGTTTTCATACCGGCCCGGCCTGATCTATGAGCATATCGACGTGAACTTGGATCACCCCGCACTTAAGGACGTGCGGGTACGCCAAGCGCTGCTGTATGGCGCTAATCGGGAAGCTGTATCGCAGGCGCTATTTGGCGGTCGTCAGCCGGTGGCGCATGCTTCTGTCGCGCCGAACGACCCGGCTGCAGCAAAGGGTATCCAAAGGTATCCTTATGATGTGAAGCGCGCTGCAGAATTGCTTGATGAAGCTGGATGGGTGCTGGACGCGGAAGGCAAGCGCCGGAATGCGGCAGGCGATCCGCTGGCGTTCGATTTCATGACGACAGCTGGCAATCGCTTGCGCGAGTTGGCGCAACAGGCATTGCAGAGCGATTGGGCAAAGCTTGGACTATCGGTCAATCTGCGCAATCAGCCAGCGCGGGTGTTCTTCGGTGAGACGGTGACGAAGCGGAAATTCAATGGCCTCGCTATGTATGCATGGCTTTCATCCCCTGAAAATCCACCACGCACTAGCCTGCATTCCTCCATGATCCCAACGGCGGATAATGGCTGGTCCGGCCAGAATTACCCTGGCTATAGCAATGCTGAAGTTGATGGCCTGCTCGACAAGATCGAAGTCGAGCTGGACCAAGCCAAGCGCTATGCGCTTTGGGCGCGTTTGCAACAAATCTATGCGCGCGATCTGCCAGCGCTACCTTTCTATTTCCGTGCCCAGCCCTTCGTTATCCCGCTTTGGCTGACTGGGATTGAGCCGACGGGGCACCAATACCCAACGACGCTTTGGGTGGAAGATTGGCGGGACAGCCGGAAATAGGGCTTTGTTGCTTGCTGCCCTCCCACGGGCCATCATTCCCGCGGCGATAGGGAGGATGTGGCGATGCAATTATCTGTCAGCCAAGCGCGTGACTTGGCCGTTCGGGTCATGCAAGCGAACAGTCATAGTGCCGAAGATGCAGGCCTTATCGCTGACCATCTGATCGATTGTGAACTGCGCGGCCTGCAATACGGCGGCCTGCCGCGCCTCGTCAGCATCGTCGAGCGGCTGCAACGGACAGGGGCTCCTGGGAAACCCGTTGAATTGGCCCACGAAACGCCAGTCTCAGCTAGGCTGAATGGCCATGACAATCTGGGCTATGTCGTCGCTCATAAAGCGACAGAGATCGCCATTCAGAAATGTCGTGAAATCGGTCTTGCAATGGTTGGTGCAGACGACACCTGGTACACGGGCATGCTGTCCTACTTCGCTGAAATGACGGCGGCGGAGGGCATGGTGACGATGATCGCGTCCAATGCCTCGCCCTGGGTGGCCCCGCATGGCGCGGTTGATGGACGGTTTGGCACCAACCCGATCTGCTTCGGATTCCCGACGAACGGCGACCCGGTGATTTGGGATATCGGCACGTCATCCATCATGCATGCGGAAGTCGTGTTGGCGAAGAGGATGGGCAAGGCGCTGCCGGAAGGTGTTGCGTTCGGCGCAGATGGCCACCCAACGACAGATCCCGATGCCGCACTTAGCGGCGCATTCACACCCTGGGGCGGGCATAAGGGTTCCGGGTTGGCGCATGTGGTGCAACTGCTGGGCATGATGGCGGGATCACCAGCACAGCCGCCCGATTTGGCAGAGTTTGGCTTTTTGATAATCGCCATGCGGCCAGACTTGATGATGCCAGAAGCAGAATACCGTGACCGCGCAACGGAATACGCAGACGCTGTCCGCGCGGCTCGCCCTGTTTCAGGTGGCGACCCTGTGCGGATGCCGTTTGATCGATCAGCCGAGGTCCGCCATCAGGCTCGCGCTCGTGACACGATTGATGTGCCGGACATGGTCTACAAGCAGCTTCGCGCTATGGCGGAAGGCGGTCCGGAAAGGCAGTCCTAAGCCGCAATTGGTGGTCCATCGCCTACGATCGTTGTGCGATGCATGACCCGGCGTTCGGTTGGGTCGTGCGGCGTCACCAAGTGCATGGTGCAGCGGTTATCCCAAAGCAGCATGTCGTGTGGCGACCATGTATGGCGATAGACGAACTGCTCCTGTTCAGCAAAGTCCGTCAATTCCTGGAATAGCGCCATTGCCGCTTCGTCTTCCATGCCCTCAATGCCGTCATTGTAAATCGGGCTGATGTAGAGCGATTTCCGGCCTGTTACAGGATGCACGCGCACCATGGGTTGCCATACAGCGGGCATGGATGCGCGTTCTTCGTCGGTGGGCTTCCTGGCAGCTGCGATCCGGCTCAGCATCTCGAAATCATGGCGTGCGCGCTTGCCCTCGACTTTAGCCTTCAGGGCCGCTGGCAGGGCGTCATAGACGGCGTACATGTTGATGAAGCAGGTTTGGCCGCCGGTCTTGCTGATCTCAATTCCGTGTAAAAGGGAGCCCATGGCCGGATTCTCGCGGTAGCTCGAATCCGTATGCCATTTCCGCGCGCTGCCAAGCTGCTGCATCGTTGGATGCTTCGGCTCCATAATTTGGTCGTTCTCATCCACGTTGGAGACGCGGAAGATTTCCGGCACGCGGCTGGATTTGATGATGTTCTGGTGGAACACCTCTGGCTCGCCAAAGGCGTGAGTTGCTTTGACGTGCTCTTCATCGGTCAACGGCTGGTCAGGAAAGACTAGAATGAGATGGTCTATCCAGGCTGCATTGAGTTCAGCCTTCAGCTCTGGCGTAATCGGGTCGCGGAAATCTAGCCTGGAGACGCTGGCGCCTAGAGCGCCGCCAAATGGTTTGACAGTTAGTTCCATGGATTCGGCCTCCTTATTCTTCAACGAACTCAAAGCCCATAGCGCGGGCGTGATAGAATAATCCACCGTCTTGGATGATCAGGAACAGCGCTTGTTCGTCCCCTGCATTGGTGTGGGAGTGCACGGATACGGGCGGCGTGATTGTTGTGGCCCAGGGGGACCAGTGCTTCTTCCGCCCATCAATCGTCGAGTAGCAATTCTCGCCCCGTATCACGAGCGACACGGCGACGGAGTTATGCCGGTGTGGGCGCTGGGTCACGCCGGGCGGCAGGGAATTCATAGCGACCGTAAGGGTCGGCAGCATATTGCGGCTGGCTTCCTGTTTGTCGGACGACAGGATAAGCGCTGAGCCCGCGATATCCTCGCCACGGCCAACTTCATACAATAGCGCTACCTGCTTATCGATCTCAGCCGCGGGGTAATGCACAACGCCTGTAGGTGCCTCGCCTGGGGCAGGGGCTTGCAGGTTCTCGAACGCAAGCTGCGGCTCGTTGGTGACGACCCACAGAACGGCGTCCGCATCATTCGCTTTGTGGGATTGGGCGCAGTCGCCGGGCGTCACGAAGATATCGCCTGGCCCCCAATTGATTGTTTCAGCCCCTGATGTTGTGGAGCCAGTACCTTGGATGACGTAATGCACCACGCCACTGGCGACGAAATTCACATCCAGCGTCTCGCCAGCATTAATGCGGGCATATCGGGCCAGCACGAAGGGCGATGTCGCCGGGAAATCACATTCCATAACACCGGATGCATCGCAGGCGACGAGGCCGGTCTGTGCAGACGGATCAAGTGCCCGCTGCGGCTCTTCGCTGAACGCGGTATCTGGTACAGGCGGCAGAATAACGTTGAAGGCGTTGCCGGTATTGAAATACCTGGCGCGGCTTTCGGCTTCAGATGCAGGGGCGGCAGGTATTTGGGCTGGCAGATCAGCAATGGATTGCGGGCGTGCGCTATCGGGCATGGAAACCTCCTTCAGGACGGTGTTTCCAATAGTCTGCCTGCATCCCTGCTAGGGCGCTAGCCGAATTTCTCCGTGGCTTCTTCTAGATCGACATGGAAATCGACCTCGCCCCAGGTTTGGCCTTCAATGGAGCATGCCCGAACGAGGCCGCGTTCGCCAAGCACGGCGATGGCCTTTAGGTACCACCAGCGCAGCCCGTTGGGTGTGCGCATAATCTGTTCCAGCGTTTCCCGGAAGATATCTGCGCCCTCGGCGGAATAACGGCTGAAGCCGATGCTTTCGCCGTGGGTTTCATCTGGCGTCAGGTCTTTGCCGACATTGATGATGTTATCGCCGTCCAGCGTCACCTTCATGTCATCAGAATCATACTCAGACTTCTTGTCGATGCTGAGGGTGATATCGGCTGGCGGCGCTACGAGCAGTGTTTCCAGAATTGAAGGGCGGAAGAGCGTGTCGCCGTTCAAGAGCAGGAACGGCCCGTGCATTTCATCCCGCGCCATCCAGCACGATGCCAGATTGTCGGCAACGTTATAAAACGGATTGAAGCTCGTACGCACGGTGAAGCCAGGGACAGTCGCCTCCGCCGCGGCTTTCTCCACAGCAGCCGTGCGGAAGCCCGTGACGATGGCAACGTCGCTGACGCCGCCCGCTTTCAGCGCCTTTAGCTGAATGCCAAGGATCGTATCGTCGCCGATCGCCAATAGGCATTTTGGGCGGTCTTCCGTAAGCGGCAGCAGGCGTGAGCCTTGGCCGGCGGACAGGATGATGGCTTTCATGAAATCACGCTATCCTGTCGCCTTTCTTGATCTGCGCCGTGCGATTATCAACGGCAGGCAGCATCTTCGCTGGGTCCCGCGTTACGACAACATCCAACACCGTAGGCTGATCTTTGTTGGCCATGCCGGTGCGGAGCGCTTCGGCGAGTTGGCTTGGGTCCTCAACGCGAATGCCCTGGCAGCCAAGCGCATTGGCGGCGTTGGCGTAGTTTACTTCTTCCAGATCACTGGACTGATAGCGCCCGCCATACATCGCGTGCTGCAGCGCTTTCACATATCCGGATGCCGCGTTGTTCACGACAATCATGGTGAGGCCAAGTTTCAGGCGGCGCGCTGTTTCCAACTCGCCAAGCGTCATGTTGAAGCCGCCATCGCCGGTGAGCGCCACAACGGGGCGGTCATTGCCGCAAGCCAGCTGCGCGCCAATGGCGCCCGGCAGGCCGTAGCCTATGGAGGCGAAGCCTCGGTCCGGCACGTAATTGCGCCCGGCCTGCTTCGTGTCATAGAGGAGGCCCGTCCAGTGGGCGGCGAACCCGCCGTCAGCAACCAGAACACCGTCTGCGGGCATGGTGTTCATCAGCTCGCGGATAACGCGGCCCATGTTGATCGGCGTTTCTTCGGAGCCATAGCGCGGCTCTGCGCCTTCGACCCATTTGGCCATCTTTGCAACGACGTCATCGTTATAGGCTTTGCGGGCTGCGGCACGGGCTGGCGCACCATCAGTCAGCGCATCCGCTAGATCGCTCAAGCCTTCGCCCGCGTCACCGATAAGCGCGACTGTAGCTGGCGTTGTGCGGCCAATTTCTTCTGGCAGCACTTCTAAATGAATCAGCGGTTTGCCTTCGAGCGGCAGGGAGAAGCGCTTCGTTGCGATCTCGCCAAGCTTACAGCCGATAACGAGCACGCAATCGGATTCACCGATGAGGTCATTTGCGATCCGGTCATAGCGTCCGAACAGGCCAGCGTTCAGCGGATGGGTGCAAGCAATGCCGC
>Ga0315322_10003838_pt1 | contig 11582 bp, 10 predicted proteins | sample M110021515metaG_FD_203461 | JGI IMG/M metagenome (GOLD analysis project Ga0315322, IMG submission 203461) | Ammonia-oxidizing marine archaeal communities from Monterey Bay, California, United States - M1 100m 21515 | ecosystem: Environmental > Aquatic > Marine > Intertidal zone | place: USA... | reverse complement strand
TGGTGATTATCCTGCTGATCTTGGGGATAGGATTCAGCGCCTATCTGCTTAACCCGACATTTAAATAAGATGAACCACAAGCTGATATCCATAATCCCTAGATCAAATTGTTTACAATACGTGCAAATAGGACTATTCCACATCCTCAATACCTGTCCTTATTTCTTGACACAAACAGCAAATAATTAATATATTAACGTCCAAAATCGATAAATTGGAACCATCTCCCACACCCTCCACACATGGCGAGCGTTCTTTTTTGAAACTCCTTGATGATCATAAGATCAGGAGTCTTCCCTTTGAAAAAACGCAATACGCTCAATCCTTTTCCCGATGCTGAACCTGAACAAGCTTAAGATCGACCCCTTCGTGGAGGAACTTCGTAAATCCTACAGGCTTTCATTTGGGTCGATGAACTCCGATATTGGGGAAATCCTGGCTTGGGCAGGGAATCTGGCATTGGAGAATTTGGCCAATACTGACGCCCTTTATCATAACATTGACCATACTATCATGGTTACCTTGGTGGGGCAGGAAATATTGAAGGGGCGCCAACTAAATAAAGGTGGGATAAACCCCAAAGACTGGTTAAACTTTGTGGTCGCTCTGTTGTGCCACGACATCGGGTATGTCAAAGGAGTCTGCCAAAACGACCGTTTCGGCAAATACGACGATGGATTCGGAAACACTGTCGACATCAATGAAGACGGCACCAGCGCCCTTCTGACGCCCTACCATATAGACCGAGGAAAGCTTTTTATAATGGAGCGATTTGGCAAAAACCCCATGCTTGATGCCAAGAAGATCTGCAGTTTTATTGAAATGACTCGATTCCCCATCCCGCAGGATGATGAACACGCTTACAAGGATGACCTTCCGGGACTCGTCCGAGCTGCTGACTTCATCGGTCAACTGGGAGATCCCAACTACTTCCTCAAGCTGTCAAACCTCTTCTATGAATTCGAGGAACTCGGCGTCAATAAACGTTTCGGTTATCAGAACCCCGGACACGTCAGATCTGGGTTCGCCAAATTCTTTTGGGATGAAGTAAGACCATACATCCGCCATGCACTTCGCTACCTTGAAGTGACGCAGGAAGGCAAGGAATGGATAACAAATCTTCACTCACATGTCTTCGCATCAGAGCACTACAATGAAATGACGGAAAATTCGACTCAGGTTGCTCTTGATAACAAAAAAAGGAATACGTTGCAAAAAAGCTCGGGCGTGAAGACAAAACGGAGCTGAATCCTCCTTTCCGCTGAAAAAATCGAATATAACTCGTCTTTCTACGGAAAGAACTTGTAGGCTGATTTTTGAACGGCAGTTCCGCGGAGATGTCCATCCCTAAGGAATAGTGACACGGTGAACCGTCCAAGTACTGGACATTCTTGAATGCTTTTGAAAATGGAAACTTATGATTTCGATACCCCTGTTGACCGCACGGGCAGAGAAACCCTGAAATGGGGTAAATACGAGGGTAGAGATATTCTTCCTCTCTGGGTTGCGGATATGGACTTCCGTTGCCCTCCCCCAGTCATCGATGCTCTAGGGACAGAGGTCAAACACGGTCTTTTCGGTTACTCGCTTCCTCCCCGGGAACTAGTCAAAATCCTGGAGAAAAGGTTGCAGACGCAGTACGATTGGTCAATCGACCCATCTTGGATCATCTGGCTTCCAGGCATGGTTCCCGGGCTAAATATCGCCAGTCGATGCGTCGGCGACCCCGGTGATGACATCCTAACCACCACTCCCATCTACCCACCTTTCCTCACTGCACCTGGATATGCCGGGCGGAACACATTGCGGTACGAAATGAATTTTGATCCCACTTTGGAACGATGGGCTATCAACTTCAATGCGCTCCAGCAAACCATCACCACCCAAACAAACCTCTTCCTCTTTTGTAACCCTCATAATCCACTCGGGCGTATCTTTTCTCGAGAGGAGTTACAAGAAACCGCTGAGTTCTGCCTCCATAATAACCTCATCATCTGCTCCGATGAAATCCACTGCGATCTCCTTCTCGAGCCAAACAAGCCACACATACCTATTGCCAATCTATCCCCAGAAATCGCAGACCGCACCATCACCCTGATGGCACCCAGCAAGACCTTCAACCTGCCTGGTTTTGGTTGCTCTTTTGCTATCATCCCAAACCCTCAACTAAGGGCTGCATTTAAGAGCGTTTGCGCTGGCATAGTCCCCGACCCTGCTGCCATCGGCTATACCGCAGCTCTAGCCGCCTATCGTGACTCCGCCCAATGGCATCGTCAGCTTCTTGACTACCTTAAATCAAACGCGGATCTGGCCTACCAGCGAATATCAAGCATGCCTGGATTATGGACCCATCCAGTTGAAGCCACCTATCTCCTCTGGATCGACGCAAGAAAACTTGGTCAGGATGATCCTCACCGGTTCTTTGAAGATCATGGCATCGGTTTATCCGATGGCCGTGATTTCGGTAAACCCGGTTTTGTCCGCCTCAACTTTGGTTGCACCCGATCGCTGCTTGAGCAGGGTCTGGATCGAATGGAAACTGCAGTGATGGGTTTAGATGGGATGGGGAAGTAAGCTCAGTAGTGTTCAGGACAGGCTCACAGGGTCCACGTCGATAAAATCCCGCACGTCCTTATCCATCAAAAAGTCCTTGCGTAGCTCAAGGAGCCGGGATGCCAAAGGTTTTCCTCGAGGGAAAAAAAACCAGACATGGAAACGGTACTGGTCCTTTATCTTCTCCAACGGTGCCGGCACCGGACCACGAATCTCCACAGAGTCATCAAAAGCCGCCCTCACTTTCTTGACCCAGTGCTCAGCAAAAAATGTAACCTTCTCAGGGTTCAGGCCCATGAACACCTGTCGGATCAATGACCGAAACGGCGGATATCCGAGTTCTGAACGCTGTTCCAGTTCATCCTCAAGGAATCCATCAAACTCCGACCTGCGCGCATACTGGATCGGGGCACTCGACGGATCAAACGTCTGAACCACCACCTCACCCGCCCGGTCTCCACGGCCTGCCCGCCCGGCCACCTGCACCAGTAATTGAAAAGTCCGCTCCCCGGCACGGAAATCCTGGATATGCATGGATAAATCCGCCTCAACGATTCCCACCAGGGTCACATTTGGAAAATCCAGCCCCTTGGCAATCATCTGGGTTCCAACAAGCACATCAATCTGGCCTCGCCGGAAATCCCCGAGGATTTTCCTGTATAAATTTTTGCGCCCCATAACATCGGCATCCATCCGCACAATCCTTGCCTTGGGTAGCAGGTGCAGTAGTGCCTCCTCCACCCGTTGTGTTCCCACCCCTCGCCAGCGCACTTTTACTGAGCTGCACTTTGGGCACCGGGTTGGTGCCACCTTCTCAAGGCCACACAGGTGACAGCGCAATTGGTCGTCCGTTCGGTGGTAAGTCATTGTCACACTGCAATGATCGCAATAGGCCACAAAACCACATTCCGGACAAAGCATGCTTTTGGAGTAGCCACGCCGGTTTATGAAAAGAATGGATTGTTCCTTCTGCTCAAACCTCAAAAGCAACTTCTCCTTCAAAACTGATGAAAAAGCCACCATACGGTTTTTCTTCAGGATTTCGCGACGCATATCCACCACATGCACAACCGGCAACTCCCTGTCATCCACACGTTTCGTCAAACGATCCAGAATGTATTTCCCTTGCTTAACGTTGTTAACCGACTCCACGGACGGCGTAGCAGATCCCAGCACGCAGAGACATTTGGCCAGCATAGCCCTGTATACCGCTACATCCCGGCCATGATAGCGAGGTGTCTCCTCCTGCTTGAAGGCAGGCTCGTGCTCCTCGTCCACCAGCACGAGCTTCAACTTCTTAACCGGGGCAAAGACAGCCGACCGGGCTCCAACCACCACTCGTGCCCGACCCTCTGCCACCATTTGCCAAGCATCCAGACGCTCCCCCTCAGAGAGATGGCTGTGCCAAACAGCGGTCTCCACCCCCAGTTTGTTAAACCGTGCCCGAATCCGATCAACGGTCTGCGGAGCCAACGACACCTCCGGCACCAGAAACAGCACTCCGCCACCTTTCTGAAGAACCGACTCCATCAACCGCAAATAGACCTCAGTCTTTCCCGAACCTGTAACCCCATGTAGCAGGTGCACGGCAAACTTATCCTTCTTCTCACTTGTCCGCAACGAATCAACGGCGACCGATTGCTCATCCGTCAAGACCAGCTCAACCGACTCCTCCACGGAAGCTCCACCGGAAAACTCATCCTCGTAGGCAACCCGGTCCTCCCGAGCTGAAGTCTCCACCACCAGGCCCCGCTCCACCAATGCGCTGCAGCTTGATGCCTGCACACCTAATCGTTTCAGTAAGGCCACCTTGGGAGAAGGTGCCACCTGGTCCCGAAGAAACTGCAAAAGCTTGGCCTGTTTCGGCGCCCGCTTCTGCATTTCTTCCAGTACAGTATCCTCCACCGGTCCGGCTGATCGAAGAAATTTCTTGATCTTACTCTTGGCTCCCCGTCGCACGGCCACCGGGATCATGGTCTCCAAAATCGACTCCATCGACGCCGCGTAATAGGGATGCATCCACTCCGCCAGTTTCAGCAAATCGTCCGACAACACAGCTTGTTCACGCACCAGTGCCAACACATACTTGATCTTAGAAGCATCCACATCCTGGTCAGTCCCATGCCGGGCCACCACTCCCAGTTCCGTCCGGTTCAACAACGGCACCCGGACCAGGTCACCCGGTTGCAGCGGTCGAGGCAAAGCCTCCCCGGCACGGTAGACCAGTTGCGAATCCAACCCCGTCAACAGGATCACCTCCACAAGTCCACTGCTTACTGCTCCTTCAACTCCCTTCATATTATAATTAATCAGGCACCATGACGCACTCATCCATAATGCCCACATCAAAAATAATAAAACGAAAAAGACCCATTATGGTTTTTGACTTTCCATTTTCATAAATTGAACTTTCATGGACTTAATTAACCCAATCGCGATGGCCTGATCCCTCATGACGGAAAACTCCAGACACCTACAGCGCTTCCAAGACTTCCTGACGAAGAAAAGCCTACGACTGACCAGCCCGCGCCGGGCCATCCTGGAGGCCGTACATGGCCATGAAACCCACTACACTGCAGAAGAACTTCTTTCCCTCGCACGCAGCATCGATGACTCGGTCTCCCGTGCAACCGTCTACCGAACCCTCCCGATACTCCAGGAATGCGATATCGTCCGCGAAATCGATGTCGGCAAGGACTTCAAGTACTATGCAACCAATCGCAGTGAGGACAACTTCCAGGCACAAGTTGTCTGTGTTGACTGCGACAACATCTTTGAAATCGACGCACCCTTCATGGATTGGTACGCCAAGACCGCTGCTGAGCGACTGGGCCTCGAGGTCGACTCCCAGCGCATTCAGGTCAATGCCCATTGTACACGTCTTCGCACAGGGCAAACCTGCGAACACAAAACCTCACAAACCAGTGAGAAAAGCCTGCTTCATTCAGCCATTTAAATTCACCGTTTACGCCAATCGATGATCGATCAAGCAATTCCCGAAACTCCACCTGCACCCTTGGTTTTCCGCCCGGATGATCAGGATAACAATACCCCCCTCTCCGGGATTCAACAGGAAATCCTTGATCTCAAGAAGGAACAGAATGCAGTTATCCTCGCCCACAATTATCAGGTCGAGCCCATCCAGCGCGTAGCTGACTTTGTAGGAGACTCCCTTGGCCTCTCCTACAAGGCGGCCGAGACGGACGCCCGCGCCATCGTCTTTTGTGGGGTACACTTCATGGCTGAGACCGCCAGAATCGTCAACCCATCGACCCCGGTTTACCTCCCGGACCTCGAAGCCGGGTGCTCCCTTTCAGACTCCTGCCCCGCTGACAAGCTCGCTGCCTACAAGGCCAAAAACCCAGACCTGTATGTCGTCGCCTATATCAATTGCTCGGCTGCAGTGAAGGCCCTTTCCGACGTCATTTGTACCAGTGGCAATGCCGTCAAGATCGTAGAGAAAGTACCGGCAGACCGCGAAATCCTTTTCGTCCCCGACCAGAACCTCGGCCAATGGGTCAGCCAGCAGACCGGTCGCCAGATGCAACTCTGGCCTGGCAGCTGCTACGCCCACGTCCTGTTCACTCAACAGTCCGTTGAACGAGTGAGAATTGAGTACCCGGACGCACCCATCGTCGCCCATCCTGAATGCTTACAATCTGTTCGCGACATGGCAGACGAAGTCTGCAGCACTGAAAAGATGGTCCACTTCTGCAAGGACCACCCAGCTCAAGCCTTCATCATCGTCACGGAAAGTGGCATGATTCACCGCCTGCAACGTGAAGTCCCGGAAAAAACCTTCATCGCCGGCCCCACTGATTTCTGCGCCTGTAATGAATGCCGCTACATGAAGCGAAACACGATTACCAAGCTCCGTGACACCCTGCGCGACCTTACCCCTGAGATCACCCTCGACGAGGAACTTCGCGCCCAGGCGGAAGCCCCCATCCAGAGAATGCTCGACTGGAGTCGCTGAACCCACAGCCCGTTCGCCGAACCTTGCATTTCGATCAACCAAACTGGCCGGACTACCAATTACTGGACTCCGGGAACGGTGCAAAGCTCGAACGCCTTGGTTCACACACGATCGTCCGGGAGGAACCCATGGCCTGTCATCCTCGTACCCTGTCGAGGGAAACGTGGGATGCCGCTGACACAATCTATCTTGATGAAAAAGGTTGGCGGCACCGACCCGGCACACCGGAAACTTGGACAATAAACTTCGGCCCCCTGACCCTAACGGTTCGTCCAGCACCGGGATTTAAGCACATCGGAATCTTTCCTGAGCAGGCTCCCCAGTGGCAATGGATGCTCAACCAGACCCGACCAGACACGGCCACACCAACCAAGCTCTTGAACCTCTTCGGACATACAGGGGCGGCAACACTTGCGGCCGCGCACGCAGGGTTTATCGTCACCCATGTTGATTCCTCCAGGCCGGCAATCAGCCATGCAAGGGAAAACCAGGTACTCTCCAATCTCGGAGACGCCCCAATCCGCTGGATACAGGAAGATGTCTCCAAGTTCATTGAGCGCGAAATCAAGCGGGGCAACAGATACGATGCCATACTCCTTGATCCTCCTGCCTTCGGGCGCGGTCCCAAGGGCCAGATCTGGCAGATTGAGCGCGATCTTCCAGATATCCTTCCCCGTCTCCAAAAACTGCTCACAGACCAATACCGGTTCCTATTCCTTAACCTCTATGCTGGAGGCCTTTCCATCGATTCGGTCAAGCCGCTACTGCAACATCACGGCAACCTGAAACATGGCTCCTTCAAGCTTGAAGCTAAAAATGGTCCAGACCTCCATATGGCTGATTGGCTCTGCCTCCAATAAATTCAATTTAATTTTTGCAAACCAGGCAAACTTCCCTTCCCTCAAAACTCCCGATAAACTCCAAACCCCCTGAAGATTATGAAAAACCGCAACTACATCCTACCCGCTGCCCTTCTTGCAACACTCTTCAATTTGGCCGGTTGTCTCAATCTCGAGAACCCAACACAAGGCACAAAAGACAACGTAAAAGCCAAGCTTCAGGAAGCTAAATCTGAGCGAAAAACCATCGATGTTGGTATCAAGCCGGAAAGTGTCTGCCGGGGATTCCAAGGAAAATTATACGTAACCATTATCGGTGGCGATGAACCAGGAGATGGTGGAGTATATGTCCTTGATGGCGATAAGGCAAAACCCTTTGCCACTGGTCTGAATAACCCAAAAGGAATCGCTTTCGTAAAGGGCGCACTGATCACCAGTGACGAGACTCAGGTCATGAAAATCAATGGGAAAGGAAAGGTCAGTATCCTGGCCAAGGCCGAGGACTTTCCAGCAAAAGTTGAATTCCTCAACGATGTGGCTGCCAATCGCTCAAGGGATGCCGTATACGTCACGGAGATGAGCCACCCAAAACGCATGTTCGACCCCGACGCCGACCGCGAACTTTGGCCCCTCACCATCACGGATGACCCCCAAGCCAACCTGCCAAATACAGGTTGCGTCTACAAGATTACCCTTGAAGGGAAGGTTTCAGTTGCCGTCCCTTCAGGCGACAAACGTATGCCAGCTCCCAACGGGGTCACCGTGGCTGGAGGCAAGGATAAAACCTTCCTTGCCATGGCCGACTTCTTTACAGGGAACCTCCTTGCCTACGAGGATGGGAAATTAAGGGTCATGGCAAAGAATCTTATTCGTGGAGGCGATGCCATAGAACTGAATAACGGAATAGCCTACGTCTCCAGTTGGACTCAGGGCAAGGTCATCGCCTATAACCGAAAAGAGAGGAAATCCACCACCGTGATTGATGGTCTCACATCCGCCGCAGACTTCTACCTGGACCGCAAGGCCAATCAGCTGATCATTCCCGACATGCTTGAAGGCAAGCTACATTTCCTCCCTCTGGAATAAACTCGATTAAAGGGCAAAGGCTTCATGCGAAAACTGTTCAAAACTATTTTTCGAAAACTGGGTCTGGATCTCAACCGATGTGACCCCACAAAGATGTGGCTCGACGTTGCAGACACCCCGCATGGAAGGCGAGCCGCCATCCTGAAGGAGAATTCCATTGACCTTGTGCTTGATGTGGGGGCTCACAAAGGCTGGTACTCCGCAGACCTTCGTGCCTTTGGTTACACGGGCAGGATCATTTCCTTCGAGCCCCAACTGGCCCCCTTTCAGGAGCTTGAGAAAAGGTCCTGCGACGATCCTCTCTGGGAAGTTTCCCGGAATGCCCTTGGGGATATCGACGACACCGCAATCCTTCATGTCTCCGGATCCCCCGAAAGCAGTTCACTGCTCGACATCCTGCCAGCACACACCGAAGCGCTCACCAACTCAAAGGTCATCGGGGAGGAGGAAATTTCCGTATCCAGGCTGGACTCCATCTTTGACCAATACTGCAATCCCAGCGACCGTGTATTCCTCAAGATGGATGTGCAGGGCTTCGAGAAAAAAATCCTCGCCGGGGCTGGCGTGTGCCTGGATCGGATTCTGGGCATCCAGATGGAAATGTCCCTCAAACCCCTGTACGACGGGGAGGCCCTTTTTCATGAGCTTTACAATGAGCTTCTTGACAAGGGGTTCAAGTTGGTCTGGACGGAGCCGGGGTTCAGGAACGAGGAGAGCGGTGAGCTACTGCAGCTCGATGGAATTTTCATCAGGTAAGGGAAGGCCTCACTCAGACCAGGAATACCCGATCTGCACCTGCAATTTTCGGATGCTTCGTCGATGGGGAATTCGCTCCCCTTCCAATTCCTCAAGGACGGCGATCAACTTGTCCCATGCATGAGGGTTGCGCTTACGCTCCTTTAACCCAAGCAGGAGAACCGCCGCCGTCGGCTTCTTGGGTTTAATGAGCCCGAAGATTCGTGCCCGGCTTCCAGACTCCAGTTCCCGGGCCAACCCGGCCTTCAGGAGAACATCCAGATGATGGTAGAGGTTGTATCTGTTCTCCCCTGTCAGGGCCTCCAGTTCAACAGTCGACCTGTCATCCTCCTTGAGCAGGCGCAGAATCTTGTCGCGCACAGGGTGCAGGACCGCCTTGGCCGCATCGGCAATGTAGGTCCGTTTCATATTTCCCGGCAATGGGGCATTCCCAAAGGAAAGGTAAGTTCGTACTTACCCGCAAGCTTAAAAAGAGAACCCTCGTTAGTTCTTTCCAGGAACGGCAACTAGCGAGCGGGCCAGTTTCAGGGCGGCGGCAACTTGTTCAGGGGTCAGCATTTTCTTCAGTTGATCCTGTTTTTCCCTGGCGCCATCAAGATCACTTGACGCAGCAAGACTGTACCATGCATAGGAACGGATGTCATCCTTGGGAACGCCGTTGCCATTGTGGTACGCCACACCAAGATTGAACTGTGCATTGGCATACCCCTGTTCAGCGGCCTTTGTGAACCACTTCACCGCTTCCATGATGTCCTTTGCGACGCACTCGCCCTTGGCATACATCAGGCCGAGATTGAACTGGGCAAACGAAACTCCCTGGTCCGCAGCCTTTCGATAATAGTTGAGAGCCTCCGGGGCATCCTCTGGAACGTCATGACCGAAGTAGTACATGAAGCCAAGATGGTAGTGCGCAAAAGCATAACCCTGATCCGCAGCCTTCCCATACCACTTGATCGCTACCGTGGTATTCTTTGAAACGCCAGCGCCGGTGGCATACATACCGCCAAGATTGGACTGCGCAGGGGCAAAGCCCTGGTCAGCGGCCTCCTTAAACCACTTGACCGCTGCCTTGTCGTCCTTGGAAACACCATTTCCAAAGTGGTGCATAACGCCGAGGCAGGACTGCGCACGGAAACTGCCATCTGCAGCAAGTTGTTTTAATCCATCAAGGAATTGCCGGATAAGCGCATCGTCCTTTTTGATTGCCCAAACATTGTATTTGCCAAGGGCATGGCCATCCGCTGCAGATTTCCTTGCCCATTTCAAGGCCGCTTCCTTATCGATGGACACCCCATACTCGCCACGACGAAGAACCTCGGCATAGGCTGCCATGTAGTACGGGGCACCGGCGGTTGCCCGTGTTTTAATAATATCAAGGGAATCTGAATATTTACTGGCTTCTGTAGTCTGCCCAAACGCACCGACACACAACCCAACCAGCGGCAACAACGACCTCATCAGGCACATTCGAAAAGTCTTCATGGTAACGAATAATTTATTAACAGGGTGATTGATCTGCCATCTACAAACAACAACCGTGCCTGTGGGTCAAGAGTGTGATGTAAATTGATTACATTCCCTTGAGTTTTTGCGGGACAGCAATCTATAAAGTAAAAATCAGTAGAATAAATTCCTATCGAGGCTTCGGTACTGGATTGCTTCGAGAAGGTGGTTGGTGCCAATTTCTTCTTGGCTGGCAAGGTCGGCAATGGTACGGGATACCTTGAGGATTCTATCATAGGCACGGGCAGAGAGGGAAAGTTCCTCCATGGCCTGCTGGAGGAGGTCGCCCTGTTCCCTGCCGATGGCACAGTGACTGCGAATCTGACGGTGCTGCATGCGGGCGTTACAGGTGGCATCGGTGCCTACAAAACGGACAACCTGAAGATTGCGTGCAACGGAGACACGCTCACGGATGGAGGTGGAAGATTCCCCAGGTTCACCGCTGCGGAGTTCCTCGATGGTGAGTGCGGGAACCTCGATATGAAGGTCGATGCGATCAAGTAGCGGGCCACTGATGCGTGATCGGTAGCGTTGAATCTGGGGGACGGAGCAACGGCATTCGTGCCGGGGATCACCGAGATAACCACAGGGACAGGGATTCATCGCCGAAACCAGCATAAAGGAACACGGCAGCGTGACCTTGCCTGCACTACGGGAAATGGTGACATCACCATCTTCCAGTGGTTGCCTCAAGACTTCCAGGCAGGATCTCTTGAACTCGGGCAGTTCGTCCATGAAGAGTACGCCGTTGTGGGCAAGGGATATTTCACCGGGTCCGGGAATGGAGCCTCCGCCGAGGAGTCCGACATCGCTGATGGTATGATGCGGGGAACGGAACGGGCGTTCGTAGGTAAACCCATCCCCCTTGA
>Ga0315322_10003837_pt1 | contig 11582 bp, 8 predicted proteins | sample M110021515metaG_FD_203461 | JGI IMG/M metagenome (GOLD analysis project Ga0315322, IMG submission 203461) | Ammonia-oxidizing marine archaeal communities from Monterey Bay, California, United States - M1 100m 21515 | ecosystem: Environmental > Aquatic > Marine > Intertidal zone | place: USA... | reverse complement strand
CCGGATGAGATTCGCAAGAGCTTGTCCGAGGGGATCAAGAGAAAATACGAGGAGTGCGTCGAAGCTTTGACCGGGTTGTCCTGCCCGGCTTTGGCCACCGGACACTTGACGGTTACGGGCATGCGTTCTTCGGATAGCGAACGGGCCATTGTCGGTGGCTTGGGAGACGTCTCGCACAAGGTTTTCCCCGAGCGTTTCGGATACGTTGCATTGGGCCATCTTCACCGTCCGCAAAGCCCGGACGATGGCCGCGTGCGCTATTCGGGTTCGCCCATTCCTCTGAGTTTCAGCGAGGCGGAGGATGAGAAGGAAGTAAGGATACTGGACGTTACGCCGGATGGCATAAAAGACTTTTCCGAGGCCATTCCCGTTTTTCGCAATCTCGTTCAATTGAGGGTTTCCTTTGATGAGCTTGAAAGCCGAATTTTGGAATTCTCCCCGGATGCGTCCAAATTGACACCGTGGGTCGAGGTCGTCGTGGAGGGAGCGGTTTTCGGTGATGAATTGTCCAATCGTGTTCGTGAACTTGCGGAGGGCAAGGACTACGAGATTCTCAAAGTCGTCCGCGTGAAGGGAGAGAACGAGGAGGGCGGGGCAGCCTTGGCGGATGGAGAGAACTATGAATTTATTCTTGATCACCCGGATCAGGTATTCGAGCGTTTGCTCGATCAAAGGGAAGTTGCCGAAGGGGAGGAACGCGAAAGACTGAAGGTTCTTTTCGGACAAGTGGTCGGACTCGTTGAGCAGGCGGAGGGTGAAGAAACATGAAGATCCTCAAGGTAAGGCTCAGAAACTTGAATTCCCTCAAGGGGGATCACATCGTGAAATTGGACGAGGAACCTTTCGCCAGTTCGGGGCTCTTTGCAATCGTCGGACGGACGGGGGCGGGGAAGACGACATTGCTCGATGCGGTGACACTCGCCTTGTATGGCAAGGTCGCCCGCTACGGAGGAGACAAGCCTGAGAACGTTTTGAACCGGGAGTCCGGGGAATGCTCGGCCGAGGTTGAATTTCTGCTGCCTGCCGGGAAGTTCCGGGCAACTTGGGAGATGAGGAGAGCCCGTAACAAGCCGGACGGGGCCCTTCAGTCACCAAAGCGCTATGTGTACGATAGCGAAGGAAACCCGATCGCCGAACAGATCAACGAGGCGAATGCCCGGATTGTCGAACTGACGGGTCTGGATTACGAACGTTTTCTGCGGAGCGCCATGCTGGCCCAAGGAGATTTCGACCGATTTCTTTCCGCCAAACCGACCGAGAGATCGGAATTGCTCGAGGCCTTGACCGGTACCACGATCTATTCCCGGATTGGGGAAGAAACCTTCTGCGAAGCAAAACGAAAGGAAGAGAAAATAGAGCGTTTGGAGGATGCGTGGCAGTCCATTGAGATCATGACGGTCGAGCAACGGACGGAGACCGAGGCCAAGCTGAAAGGCTTTGCCGAAAAGGAAAAGCTTTTGGATGATAAAAGGAAGAAGGGCCTGGAGGTGCATGGGGAGATTCCCGATCTGAAAAACGCGAGAAAAGAAAAGTCCGATGCCGAAGCTGAGATCAAGAAAAACGAGGAAAGTTTTCGTTTGGCCAAGGAGGAGTTCGGAAAACTCGAAAGGCATGAGTTGGCTCAACCTTTTGCCGATGAGCTGGCCAGGTACGATCAGGCGAAAAAGAACCATCGTTTGGCCACGGTCTCCCTCAAGGATGCCGCCGATCGAAAGGCCCGGGCGGGCAATGATTTCAATGAGGCCACGGAATCTTACCGGACAAGTTTGGCGGGAAGGATTGACGGGATCGGGAAGGAGCTAAAGGTTTTGACGGATTCCATCAAGGCGGATCAAGAAAAGGTGAAGGAGTCGAAGGATTGGCTCGACCGGCGGAAGTCCGACCGGCAATTGGTCGAGCAAGAGACTGATTTGCTTCGTGGGCTGGATCGTCTGACTCGGTTCAGGCTTGGTTTTTCCCAAAAAAGAGAGAGTTGGGTGGAACTTGTTGCTCAGTTTGTCCCGGAAAGTTTTGAAAAGCCAATGGATGAAGGAGCCATCGAGAAGGTTCGACCGGTTCTGATCGAGCGGATGGAAGATCAGGGAGGGAAACTCGAAGAGGCGAGAAAACAGCAGGAAGCGGACTTGAAATTGAAGGACGACCACTTGGAAAAATCAAGACGTCTGGCAAATATGGATCAACACCGGCACATGCTTGTGGAAGGAGATCCCTGTCCCCTGTGCGGTTCGGCCGAACATCCGTATTCCGGCGGAGCCCCCGATCCGGGGATGGAGGAAATCCAGCAAGCCAAAAGAAAAACCGAAGAGGCTCTCAAGCAAGCTTCGGAACGGGAAAGGTATTTCAATTCATCCAAGGACAAAGTTTTGGAAAGAGAAAAGGAAATGCTTGATTCCCTTCAGGTAGCCAAAAAAGAGGAAAAGGAACTTACCTCTGTTCTGTCCCCGTTCGCGATTTCCTTGCCCGAAGCGGGAGAAGAATCGGAGTTGGAAAAGAGCTTGAAGGAAAGGACGGACGAGTGCCGAAAGAAACTTCTCGAAGTGGAAACTCTGGTTGCGAAAATTGCAAAGAATGAGGTTCGGTTGGCCCCCTTGGGAGAAGAACTGGGGCAAAGAAAAAAATCCCTCGAGTCTTTGCCCAAACCTCGGGAAGACGAGGGAGAAGGCGGGGGCGAATCACTGGATCTTGATCGGGTCCGCCAAGCTTACGAAACGGCCAGAGATCAATCGAATCAAGCCCATGCGACCTTGAAGGAGAGGCAGGCGAGGGAAAAAGAATTGCAGGTCGAAGCAGAGGCTTCGGGAAAGGCATTGCAGGAAAGGATCAAGGATTCGTCCTTCGCCTCGCTTGAATCTCTGGTCGAGGCGAAGTTGCCCGATGAGAAGGCCCGGGAAATCCGCCTGAACAAGGAAGGCTTGGAAAAGAGCCGAATCGAGGCGAGAACGAAGAGGGGCGTTGCGGATTCGGCCATTGCGGAGTTGGTGAAGAAAAAGATCCCCGAGGGCGAGGAAGCGGAAAAGTTTCTCGCCGCTTTTCGTGAACTTGATGAGTCACTGAAGCAACTTAGGATAGATCAGCATGACCTGAAAAAATCATTAGTCGCCGATAAAGAGAACAAAAAGCTGGTGGAAGAGAAAAAGAAGCTTTGGGAAGAGGAGGGAAAAGCGTTGGATGACTGGAAGAAGCTCAGGGAATTGATCGGCTCGGCCGACGGAAAAAAATTCCGGACCTTTGCCCAGGCTCTTTCACTCAGCGCCTTGGCGGGCAAGGCCAATCGTCATTTGTCCAATCTTGCTCCCCGATACGAGATCGAGGTCGATCAAAAGGAAAGCCTGGGTTTGCAAGTAAAGGATCTGAACGAGGCGGGTGCGATCCGTCCGGTTGCCAGCCTGTCCGGGGGAGAGAAGTTTCTCGCCAGTTTGTCCATGGCATTGGGGCTCTCCGACTTGGCGAGCAAGAAGATCTCGATCGAGACCCTTTTCATTGACGAGGGATTCGGGAGTCTGGATGCGGAATACCTGGAGGAGGCGATCAACGTGTTGGAAAGCCTCAAGCACCAGAGCAAGACGGTCGGCGTGATCTCACACGTCGAGTTGCTCAAGGAGCGGATTACCACCCAAGTGATCGTACGGAGCAAGCCAGGTGGGACAAGTCGCCTGGATATACAACCAGAGCTTCACGATTAATCTTGTCCGAGGAAAGGGATTTTCCCCGGTTGTGAAAATTACTTTTTGGAAAGGGGTGGGTTTTGACTCGCCAATGGGGATTCAACCCGCAACTTGAACCAATGAATAAGTTCCTCGTCCTTGCCTGTTCCGTATTCGCCATCGTCGGATCAATTTCATCTGCTTTTGCCGAAGATTGGCCGGCTTGGCGGGGGGCTCTGGGGGACGGGACGGTGGAAGATTCAAAGGCCCCGGTGAAATGGAGCTTACCCGAGAACTTGGTCTGGAAAAAACCCTTGCCCGGAAAAGGGCATGCTTCACCCATCATTCTGGGGGACCGGATTTATCTGGTTACCGCAATGGAGGATGAACAGACCAGAGATCTCATTTGTCTCCACCGGGCGACCGGAAAGAAGCTTTGGAGCAAGGTCGTGTTGAAGTCCCCTTTCGAGGGTGTGCATCGCTTGAACAGTCGGGCCTCCAGTACGCCGTCCTCGGATGGCGAACGTATTTACCTGAGCTTTCTTGACCGGGACAAGATGTTCGTGGCCGCGTACGATTTGGACGGGAAGAAGCTCTGGGAGGTTCGACCGGGGGTATTCTCGAGCAAGCACGGGTACTGTTCCTCTCCGGTTCTTTGGAAGGACAAGATCATCATCAACGGCGATCACGACGGCCCGGGTTACCTGGTCGCTCTGGACAAGAAAACGGGCGAGACGATCTGGAAGACCGACCGGCCCAACAATACGCGCAGTTATTGCACTCCGCTCATCCGGACAATCGATGGGCGCAATCAACTGATCCTCTCGGGCAGCCTCTGCGTGGCCAGTTACGATCCGGATACCGGAAAACAGCATTGGATCAGCGACGGCCCGACCCAGCAGTACGTCGCTTCCCTCGTCTACAACGGCGACCTGCTTTTCATGACCTGTGGTTTCCCCAAGCGCTTCATGCAGGCCATTCGTCCGGACGGGGCGGGCAACGTGACCAAGACCCACATCGTGTGGGAAACCACCAAGGGATGTTCCTACGTTCCCAGTCCCGTGGCTATCGGTCCCTATTTTATCGTGGTGGCGGACAACGGGGTGGCCAGTTGCTTTGTCGCCAAGACAGGTGAGCGCTTATGGATGGAAAGGCTCAAGGGGGGACATAGCGCCTCCCTGCTCAAGGCAAACGGTCTGGTTTATTTTCTTTCCGACCGCGGGATCATGTCGGTGGTCAAACCGGGGCCGGAATTCAAGTTGGTCACCGAAAACGAGGTCGGGGAAGATACCATTGCAACCCCTGCCTTTTCCAATGGTCACCTTTTCGTGCGGGGCGTGAATCATCTCTTTTGCATCAAGGGCTGAAAACGGTCCTCGACCCATCTCATCGAATAATCAAAACAACCCGAATCATGAAAAACGCCCTCGCTTTACTCATCGCCTTTTCCTTCTGCCTCTCGGCTCTCTTTGCTGAGAAGGCGCAAAAACCGGGAGCCGCTTTGGACGGCTATCGTTTCGAGTTTCCCTGCAAGGGCAAGATGCCGGACAAGCCGAAGAAGGGCGCCGGTTGCCAATCGGCCTTGGTCAAGGGGGATCCTTTCAAGACTGACAATTTCAAGAAGGTCGTCAATTTCGGAGGGAAAGCAGGAACCCGTTATGCCGTTACCTTGCGCGTTCGCGGAGTGGTCGAGCCGATGATGTACAAGAACGGAAAGATGGATGGCGAACATTTTTACGTCGGGGGCGAACCGAACAACAAGACTTACAATATCTACAAAATTGACGTCGCCTCACCCAAGGGCCATTTCTTTCTCAACCGTCAGGACAGGGTGGGGCACCAGATCTTTACAATCGATTACGAAAAGACGATCGAGATCGAAGGAGGTTCCCAAATAACGCTCAGTGGAGATGGGCAAAACGGAAAGTTAATTTCCAATTTCAGCAAACTGGTTGTCCCCGATCTGAAGTCGGTCGCTCAACCTTATCACGGTCAATTCATCCAGTTGGACGTGATCAAGGTCAAGCCGGCCAGCTAATGGTTTCCCCGCTTGAGCTCCCTGTTCGGATCAGAAGGCTATTCAAGAGGGCGGAGAGGGCCTAGGCGCAGAGAAACTCAATCGCCTCTTCCAGGGACAAGGTGATAATCAGGTTTTCCGCCTCGATCTTTTCTTCGCGAAAACCCTCTTCATGCGCCCAGTTCCTCATGTACGAACCCCATTTCTGGCCGTAGAGACTAGGCTCGAAAACTGCAGAGTTCGACGAAACGGATGCAATGTCTCCTCTCTTGTTCTTGAGCATGATAAAGCTGAAGGGGTCGGTCTTTTTCTCTTCGGATAGCGTAACTTTTCTCTCCGCGCATTTCGACCTGATGAATTCAGCCCTTACCTCGACCAAGCTGTCGAATTCTTCCTTGTTTCCGGGTTCTCCGGAAGGTGTTTTTCCACGAAGTTCACGAAGCACAAGTTCTGATTTCTTCTTTTCGGTTATCATGGTTCTAAAAATGTAAGAGCACTAAATGTGTAATTGCAAATTTTATTCATGTTTTTTTGCCGCATTGGCAATTGAATGAGCATTGCGCACCTTTGCGAGCCTCGGTAGTTTCTCTTCATGACCCGAATGCCTTGGACGAGATTTTTGCCGTTTGCGTTCCTTGGGTTTGTCTCGTCGGTCGTTCCCATTTCGGGTGTCGATCATCAGGAGGGCTTGTTGCGCAAAGGGACTCCGCAAGAGACCTCCTGGTACCTTTCCGACAGCGGGAAACCGGGTCCCATCCTTATGGTCGTGGGTGGCATGCATGGGAACGAACCCGCCGGTTCCCGGGCGGCCGGGCAAATCAGGCATTGGCATCCGGAACGGGGAAAGATTGTCGTCCTGCCGAGGGCGAACGCAACTGGGCTCGATGCTGGTATCCGGTTCATTCCCAATTCCCCCGGCGAGCTACGCGACTTGAACAGGAACTTTCCCAAGACCGATGGAGAAAACGGGGCCCGAGGGGAATTGGCCCGTGAGATTTGGGCTCTGGCCAAGCGCTTTGAGCCCGACTGGCTGCTTGACCTGCACGAGGGTTCCGATTTTCACCAGATCAACAAAAAGTCGGTCGGTTCGTCGATCATCCCGACCAAGGGCGAGGGAATGGACGAGGCGGTGACCAAAGCCTTGCAGGCAGTCAACGAGACGATCGAGGATCCCAAGAAGAAATTGGTCCGCCTGCGTTACCCGGTCAACGGAAGCCTGGCCCGGGCCGCTCACGAAAGGTTGGGTTCGGTGTCCATGATACTCGAGACCACGGTCAAGGATCAGCCTCTTTCCAGGCGCATCCGCCAGCACCGGCTGATGGCACATGCCATCCTTCGCCAAGTTGGCATGCTGGGGGAAGGAAGCAATCGGCTCACACCAGTGCCTGGAAAAGGCAGTGTGAAGGATGGGCTTGTCCGCATTGCCGTTTATGATGCGGGTGGAACGGGCCGTTCGGCGGCCCGCCGTTTGGAACTGGTTCTTGGCACGATGAAGGGTTGCCTGATCCGGCGCATCGGGCCTCCCGATATCCGCTCGGGCGCTCTTTCCCAGTTCGACCTCGTTGTTTTTCCAGGCGGAAGCGGAAGCAAGCAGGCCGCGGCCCTGGAGAAAGCAGGCCGGGCAAAAGTGCGCCGGTTCATCGAGAAGGGAGGCGGGTATCTGGGAGTATGCGCAGGCAGTTATCTGGCTGCCCGCAATTACGACTGGTCTCTCAAGATAATAGATGGCCGTACGGTAGACACTCAAAAAGGCCATTGGCGCCGGGGGGAGGGAATGGTCGAAATGGAACTGACCGAAAAAGGCCGTTTGATCTTGGGGGACTATCCCAAGGTGGTTGAAGTCCGCTATGCCAATGGTCCGATCTTTGCCCCGGCCGGAGATGACGCTTTGGCTGATTTCGAACCCCTTGCCTATTTCCGTACCGAGTTGGCCAAGAACGGGGCTCGGGTCGGCGCGATGGTCGATACCCCTGCCATTTTGTCCGGGCAACTGGGAAAGGGCAGGGTGCTTTGCATTAGCCCGCATCCCGAGTCGAGCGAATTCCTGCATGGAATCGTGCGCCGGGCCGCCCTTTGGCTGAGTGCCAACGGAGATTGAAATCGGTCTCCGGTAGCCCTATGGCCTGATTGCCCGGAGGCAATCGATCACGAAGGCATAAGTATGGTGGTTGAGTTCGTCGACGCGGATATTGGCCCGATTTTTGCCGAGGAAAAGACCCGTCTCCTCACCTTCCCTGACGAGTTCCTCCACGAAATCATGAGCCCCCCAGGACTTCAGCCAGCGCCAGTAGGACGAACGGGTTCCTGGTTTGCATTCCAAGAGAACGTCCAAGTCGCAAAATGCGCTCGCGAATAGCGTGGTGTCCCGAAAGACGGTAATAGAGGAAGGCGGTTCGGTTAGGACGGCTTCTATCTTGAGAATCATGAAAAGCTTAAGCTCGACCTCCTGGAATTCTCCTCAAAACCGGGAAGAGAAACCGGGGATCCGAATGTGTTTTTTCCTCTGTACTTGGGTGCCTGATGACTCGCAAAACATCGCCCTTGTCTGGGCAAAAGTCAAATCCGGGTCTTGGCCGAAAAGAGAGATTCAGGCATCCGGGAGAACCAACTCGCATTTTTTCCGATGTTTGCCTATCGTGCATTTCAATGACTGAGTTGTTTGCAGATGGGTCGGTTGATTGTTTGGTTTCGGGCAACGCAACGGACTGATGGCGAGCGGAAAGGGACACCTTGTCGGGGGCATGATCTTTGCCTTGATCGGTTTGCATCTGTTTGCCCATTACTTTTATGTTCCGACCTACTTGGACATGGTGATTTACGTTTCCCTTGCCCTGATGTTTGCGGTCTGGCCGGACGTGGATACCAAGTCGATCGGGCAGAAATTCTTCTACTCCGTATTTTTCCTGACCGATTGCTACCTGATTTTTTACGAGGAATATGAGCTGGCCGCCTACCTCGGGCTCATCATCATTTTGCCCATCCTGGCCAAGCACAGGGGTTGGACCCATAGCATCTGGGCGATGTTTCTGATTCCTTCCCCGCTTTTGCTCTACCCCGTTCTCAAGGGCGGGAGCCTCGACTCTTTCAACTTGTCGGGCGTTCCCTACTACGCATCCGCCTTGACCGGCTATTTTTCGCACCTCTTTCTGGATGGCAAATTTACTCCATGGAAGTAGTAAAATCCTTTTTGATGACCTTATAATCAAGTGATACAGGTGATCTCGCAGAGAGTTCTAGGTAGTAGCGATGCAAGAGAAATTATAAAAACTTTATTTGTGTAACAAAAACAGGTATTAGTGCATCACCTGAGGGCGTATAAGGGAAATTAGTTTGGCGTTATTCATGGATGAAATCTTTTGTGCCAGCGATCATTGTTACCGTTCTCTACATCATCATGATTGTCATTGGAATCAAACTTGGTGAAAGCATGATATCATAATTTGGTTGTGTGTTTCGGTTGGAATCCTTCAGCAAGTTTTTAACAAATGGTTTTTTATTGCCTTGAAAATTGGACCAACAAAGACAATTTTTTGGGGTTTGATCGGAAACTTTGGGCATCGGATAGCTACCTTCCGTAAAACCGACACGAAGGAACCGATTAGTTGACTGGTTCTTGTAGGGTCGGTTTTTAATGAATTCGAATGGTTTGGCGTCCCCCTTGGTTGATTGTCGAAACTGTGATCTCCCGCTCCCCCCCACATGCAGTCAAGTGGGAGAATTGGGTAGGGGTTCTTGACTCAGTTCTGCGGGCAGAATTGATTTTCGCTTGCCCTCCTCTTTGGCCCCAATCCTTGACCAAGTTTTGCGAGTATGTTTCGGTTGAGGGATGGAATTAATCAAAAACAAGGAGAGGCTAAGAAAAGCCACGGCTTATCCCTTTTTCAGGTCAATGATCAAATGGTTCTGCAGAATCGTTGGAGGGCTAGGGTGTGCGTGTGGTTTTTTGCTGTGCCTGCTTGACTTTCTCAAAAGGCAGGGAAGCTTGGAATTGGGCCTCCTGATCTTGATCTTGGTGCCTGCCTTGTGTTTTTTTCTACATACGATGCTTTCGATGTTCTGCGATATCGCGGACGCCGCTCTGATGGGAATGGGCAGAGAATCACGGGGTCGGGGTCAAAAAATCAAGAAAGAGCAGCCTGACCATCGCAAGGACGGAAGGAATCGAGGACGAAGGCGTGGTCCTCGCTCCAATGGATGATCAATCTCACGCGAAGTGTTTGAACGCTCGGGCAAGGAATTGTTGACCAAGCCCAAATGAGTCGCGTGGGTGACGGCGTTACGAAAAACGATCCAAATTATAATAGTGTTTTCAGGGCAAGAAATGAGAAGATAACCGTATGCATCCAAAAAAAGAAAGCCTGATTCTCGAGAGGAAGTCGCTTCGCCTTGCGTTGGGTTGCTGTTGCGTATTATTGCCTTTGGGGTATCTGGCAATTGTCCTTGTCGAACCGGATGCCTGGTTGGGGATGAGTATTCTATTCGGCCTCTTGTTGATGGGCGTTGTGGTAACCTTGTTGCATGATGCCTCCCCAAAGCGAAACCTGGTCATTACCCCGGTCGGCCTTTTTTTTAGTGAAGGAATCTATTTCTACGATCAGGTTGAAGTGAAGTGGGATGAAATCAATGCAGTCAAATTTAAAGCCCTTAGGCATCGGACTGACAACACAACACACCGGACGGACGTCATCGAAATAAGCAAAATAGGAGAAACCAAACCCTACCGGATTAGTTATTCTCATTTGGGAGGCAGGCAGGTTCAGGGACACGTTTCATTTTTCACGGCAAAGAGAGCCATTGAATTGATTGAAAACTTGCGAAATTTGGATTCCGAGAAGGAAAGACTTGAAGTGATCAAAGCCAGCAAGGGAATGAGCATGCCAAGATACAAACACTCGCGTGCTCTGATCCCTTTTCAAGACCGACTTGTCCTTACCTGCGGGTCTTGCGAAAGCATGCTGGTCTACGACAAACGCAAACCGAATTCCGAACATAGTTGCCCTTCCTGCGGCAGCGAGGAGTTATCCAAAGGGTGATTCTTTGTCGGACGAAGCGTTTGCCTTGCCTGATCAACCATCCTCATTGAGTCGGTTTGCCTTAGGGCTAGTAACGGGGTTGGTCTTTGAATGGTTCGCCGTGCGTGCAGGTGAGGTGCCTCGAGTATTTGTTTCAGGTGATCCGGAGAAAGGTTCGTATCGTTATTTGAGGTATGCTAAACGATAATCAATGCTTCAGTATAATAGGTTTCATGGTTTCAGTCATTATGACTTTCGCAACTACCTGCCTTACGATCATTATCTCGGTAAACTAGACCACCAACCGTAACCTCTCGTGTAAATCGTAATTCAACTTTGCGGAGAGCTTGGTATGGATAACAGTCTGCGGATTAAGATTCGGGTAGGTACTCTTATAAAACCCCTGCAGTCAAGCGGGAGGGTCGGGTAGCGGATTGTTGACTCCCTCCTGCGGGGGTGGTTTCGTCGGAATATGCAACGTTTGGTTTTTTTTCTTCCTTGGCTTTGTTTGGCGGCAGTGAAAGCCGAACGTCCGAACTTTCACGACTCGGTTGCATTAAAACGGATCATCGCAGAAGCGGTTAAGCTGGAAGTCGTCAAGAAAGCGGATGGTTCCTTGCAATACCTCGAACCCCTCGAGTTATCGGCCTACCAAGGAAGTGGCTGGGGGGTGGTTTTTCATGAAAATCAAAAAGTCCGTTTTTTGGCCCAATTCAAGAATGGGAAAGTGAATGGGTTTTCCTTTTCATGCTACCCGAGCGGGCAAGCGATGGCGGAAGCCAACGTCATTGAAGGAAAGCTGGAGGGGCTTCAGGTTCTTTGGTATGAAAAGGCTCGGAAAAAATCGGAGGCAAACTTCAAGGATGGAAGGCAGGATGGGCTTTCGACTTTTTGGTACGAGAACGGGCA
>Ga0315322_10003836_pt1 | contig 11582 bp, 8 predicted proteins | sample M110021515metaG_FD_203461 | JGI IMG/M metagenome (GOLD analysis project Ga0315322, IMG submission 203461) | Ammonia-oxidizing marine archaeal communities from Monterey Bay, California, United States - M1 100m 21515 | ecosystem: Environmental > Aquatic > Marine > Intertidal zone | place: USA... | reverse complement strand
CAGAGCGAATGAATATTCGCTTATTTCTTAGATTAAGTTCAGTAAGTTTTATAACTGGCATGGCTGATCCAAATATATTTGGGCAAGAAAAAAATAACTTGAAGTATTTACTACAAATACGATCTAAATTTAATTTGCAGTAAATGGTAAGAAAGCAGGGGAATAAACCCCCCACCTAATAATATTCACGATATAACTATTTAGCTACAACGCGCGCCATTTCAAGAATTTTACTAGAATATCCCCATTCATTATCGTACCAAGAGACACATTTTATAAATGTGCCATCTAGGGACATGCCGGCCTCTGCATCAAAAACTGATGTGCAGCTTTCACCCCTGAAGTCAGTAGAAACAACCTTTTGGTCAGTATATGCAAGTACACCCTTCATGCTCCCTTCAGATGCCTTTTTCATAGCTGCGCAGACTTCTTCATAGGTGGTATCCTTGTTCAATTCTACCGTGAGATCCACAACTGAAACATCTGATGTTGGAACACGGAACGCCATGCCAGTAAGTTTCTTGTTTAATTCTGGAATAACTACTCCTACAGCTTTAGCAGCGCCCGTCGAAGATGGGATGATATTCTCAAGAATACCCCGTCCACCACGCCAGTCCTTGTTAGAAGGACCATCAACAGTTTTTTGAGTGGCTGTGGCTGCATGTACAGTAGTCATCAGACCACGCTTAATACCAAAATTATCGTTTAATACTTTTGCGACTGGCGCAAGGCAGTTAGTTGTACAAGAAGCGTTGGAAATAATAGCTTGACCAGCATAGGTGTTGTCATTTACTCCATTGACAAACATAGGCGTGTCATCTTTAGAAGGTGCCGACATAATTACTTTTTTGGCACCGGCAGCGAGATGTTTCTCACAAGTTTCTTTAGTAAGGAAGAGACCCGTTGACTCAATAACAATATCCGCCCCTACTTCATTCCATTTAAGCTCCGATGGATCTTTAATAGCGGTCAGACGGGTTTTTTTACCGTTGACTACTAGAGTATTATCGCCTTCTAAAGCTACCTCTCCTTTGAATCGCCCATGTACTGAGTCATGTTTTAGCATGTAAGCTAAATAATCTGGTTCGAGTAAATCGTTTATTGCAACGATTTCAATGTCTTTAAAATCTTCGACTGCTGCACGAAATACCATACGTCCAATGCGGCCAAACCCATTTATACCGACTTTAATTGTCATATTGAAAGTCCCCTGAATAAAAAAATTAAATTACAGTTGAACACAAATCCTTATGTCACTTAAAAACAATCAGATTACATTTTTTACCGTCTTAACAACATTATCTACCGTGAAACCAAAGTGGTTGAACAGGTCGCCCGCGGGCGCAGATTCACCAAAAGTAGTCATTCCTACCACAGCTCCTTCAAGTCCTACATATTTGTACCAGAAATCTGCGGTACCTGCTTCCACTGCAACACGTTTTACGCCATTCAGAAGCACGCTGTCCTTATAGGCTTGATCCTGTCGGTCAAATAAACTGGTGCATGGCATTGAAACAACCCTGACACTGATACCTGATTCAGCCAATACTTGCTGAGCACTCATGGCTAGCCCAATTTCTGAACCAGTCGCAATAATTATGGCTTGTGGTTTTCCATCTGATGCTTCTGATAAAATATAACCACCTCTATCAATCAACTTAATTGTTGCAGCATTACGTTTCTGGAATGGAAGATTTTGACGGCTAAAAATAAGAGTTGATGGGCCGTCCTTACGTTCAATTGAACGTGCCCATGATACTGTTGATTCGACCGAATCGCATGGGCGCCATACATCCATGTTAGGGATGTACCGAAGAGTTGCAGTTTGCTCTACTGCTTGGTGTGTAGGGCCATCTTCGCCAAGACCAATTGAATCGTGTGTAAATACAAACAAATTACGAATTTTCATCAGAGCTGCCATTCGCAATGCATTGCGGGCGTATTCTGAGAACATAAGAAATGTTGCACCGTAAGGTATTATGCCACCATGCAATGATAGCCCGTTCATTATCGCACTCATGCCAAATTCACGAACACCGTAATAAATATAGTTGCCACCAGTCTCATTACTAATACCTTTTGAACCAGACCATAGGGTAAGATTTGATCCCGCAAGATCAGCTGAGCCGCCGACTAGTTCTGGTAAAGCAGGAGCTAAGTCTTCAATAGCATTTTGTGAGGCTTTGCGGCTTGCAATGGTCTCTGCTTTTTCATTGACCTGAGTAATAGCATTCTCTGCATGTTCATGCCAATTAGCTGGAAGATCTCCTGCTATGCGACGCTTAAATTCAGTAGACTCACTTGGGTATTTTTTTGTATATTCATTAAATTTTTGATCCCATTCAGCTTCTATTTTTTTGCCTTTGGTACGACCATCCCATGCGTCATAAACCTCTTTGGGTATTTCGAATGGCGGGTAGTTCCATCCTATCCTTGCGCGTGAAGCAGCTATTTCTTCTTCACCTAGCGCTGCTCCGTGAACGGCATGGGTTCCCTCTTTGTTAGGGGATCCCATTCCTATTACTGTCTTGCAGCAAATAATTGAAGGTTTTCCGGTCGCTTGTTTAGCTTCCGCAATAGCAGCTTCAATTGCCACAGGGTCGTGACCATTTACATCTGAAACCACGTGCCAGCCATAAGCTTCAAAGCGTTTAGGAGTGTCGTCACTAAACCAGCCTTCTACGTGGCCATCTATAGAAATACCATTGTCATCGTAAAAACAAATTAGTTTTCCAAGTCCTAGGGTTCCTGCTAAAGAGCAGGATTCATGGGAAATTCCTTCCATAAGGCAGCCGTCGCCAAGGAATGTATAACTGTAATGATTAACAATATCAAAACCTGGGCGATTAAATTCGGAGGCAAGAATTTTTTCTGCTAATGCCATACCTACTGCATTTGTAATTCCCTGACCTAAAGGTCCAGTCGTTGTTTCTACACCAGGCGTATAACCATATTCTGGGTGACCTGGAGTTTTGGAATGAAGCTGACGGAATTGCTTAATATCTTCTATTGATAAATCATATCCGGTAAGGTGCAACAGAGCATAAATTAGCATAGAGCCATGCCCATTAGATAGAATGAACCGATCCCGGTCTGCCCAATTTGGATTAGCAGGGTTATGACGCAAATGGTGAATCCACAGTACTTCTGCAATTTCAGCCATGCCCATGGGTGCGCCAGGGTGGCCAGAATTAGCTTTTTGAACGGCGTCCATTGCTAATGCACGAACAGCACTGGTTAGGTCTTTGAACACTGGCGGTTCAGAATTTTTAGATGTTCCCATGGATACAAACTCCCTAGCTCAACAAAAAATAAAGAAAAAAATACCCAGCCACACATTTGTGAAAATAGTGTGACGATATTTAATAGGCAAAGGCGGCATTATCCCTTAAGAAGCGGAGACAGACAACCAAATGAGCTAACTTTATGAGACTTTTGTTTGATATCAATGACTTCGAAGTTTAATATCTAACGCTTTAAGTTTGCGATAAAGGTGCGTTCGTTCCAGGCCGGCCCGTTCTGCTACTCGAGTCATGTTGCCCTCTTCATGATCTATGAGTTGCTCAAAATACGATTTCTCAAAAATATCGCGGGCCTCTCGTAAAGTCATGTTAATAGGGGCGTTCTGAACTGCTTGTCCCGGTATTGGTGCTCCAAGGATTCTTTTCACGTCATCTGCTGAAATTTCTTTTCCGGTGCAGGTTAGACCCAAAGAGCGTACCGTTCCAGTAAGTTGCACAAGATTGCCAGGCCAGTCATAGTTGCGTAAAGCATTAAGTGCCGCAGTGTTAAATTGTCGAATAGATGCGTCACCTGATTCAATACAATGTGAGAGAATTTGGTTCGCAAGTTCAGGAATATCTTCTTTGTGTTCTTTTAGGGCAGGGACATTTATACAAAGGCCGCTTAAAATCTCATACAATTTCGGCTCAAATTCACCTTGAGCTGTTAGCTGTGTTAGTGGCAGGGAGCTTGCACATACAAGTCGAACATTGTATGTATCTAGTTTACTTAGTAGTTTTAGTAAACCATTTTGTTCTAACCTATTTAAGTTGCCAATCTCTTTTAGGAATAACAGTCCATCTTTTGCTTTTTCAAGTAAATCAAACGGAGAGTCTGATAGTAATATACACGTATCAGGTTCTATCCATGGCGTGTTATGGCAATGGAGGAAATTAGCACATAATTCTGTTCCTGCTCCCTGTTCTCCGATAAGTAGTAATGGAGTTTTTAGATTAGAAATCTGTTCTAGTCTCTTTCTTAGATCTGTTATTAACGCTCCTTTTCCAAGGCTGGCAAGTGAGAGGGTTGAGGAGAACTTGCTCTGGCCTGCGCGTAATGCCTGCGCTACTGTATTTAATAGCATTTGCAATGGCACCGGTTTTTCTAGGTAACCAAAAGCTCCTATACGGGTTGCCTCAACTGCAGTTGCGATAGTGCCATGTCCTGACATTACTATTACAGGCATTGTCAATAGCCCGTTACTCGCCCATTCTTTTAGTAGGGTGACGCCGTCTGTGTCTGGCATCCAAATATCAAGCAGCACCAGATCAGGGCGTGATTTGTTTCGCCAGATACGTGCTTGCTCAGCACTTTCTGCTAATGTTACATGGTAACCCTCATCACGTAATATTTCTGATAGTAGTTCACGTATGCCAATTTCATCATCGACAACTAGTATTGTATTGTTTGTCATAATTATAAATTTTATTTTTTACATTGTATGTAATGCGATATTTAATTGATTAAGTTATTTCACGGGTAATAGTTGAATCATTTTCAGAAATAGCTGGTAGGGTAATAGCAATATAGGCGCCATGTGGCTGAATATTTTCAATTTTAATTGTTCCATTGTGCTCTTCTACAATCTTTTTTACTATTGGCAAGCCTAATCCCGTGCCTTTGATTTTAGTAGTAACGTATGGTTCAAATGCACGCGTTATGACGTGATCAGGGAAGCCCTTGCCATTGTCACTTAGACTAAGGCATATTCCGTCTTGCACTACTTTTGTGCTCACAGTAATGATTGGCTCTGGAATATCAATCAGAGTATCTTGGGAGTTTTGCAGAAGATTATGAATAACTTGACGCAATCTTGTTGAGTCTCCTTTAATAGGCGGTAAATTAGGGGTTAAAGCTAAGCGTATATAAGAGTGTAACGCACCTTCAGCAGTGCTTGTTGTTTCATATAGCTCCAATACTTCCTGTATTAGTTTATTGAGGTCTAGCAAGTTCAGTTTTAGTTTTGGTTCGCGTGCATATTGGCTGAATTCGTTTACCATCGTCTTCAATGCTGCCACTTGATTTACGATTGTTTCAGTTGATTTTCTCAGAATTTCTGAATCCTGTGGGTCCAGTTTTTTGGATAATTTATGTTGTACTCGTTCAGCACTAAGTTGTATTGGTGTAAGGGGATTCTTGATTTCATGAGCCAGACGCCTCGCAACCTCTCCCCATGCAGCAGTACGTTGTGCTTGAAGCAAATTAGTAATATCGTCAAAAACAACGACACCACCACCACCTGAAACATGTGGAAGGCGTGTTCCGCGCAAGAGAAGAACCTGGCTTATGCCATCGATGGTACGCTCTATTTGGCATTGCCATTCACCGGTTTTTCCTGACTGAAATCCTTCACGAATTCCGTTCTCAAGAGCACGAAGCGGAGGTTTTTGGCTCGCACATTCCTCCATAGTTAATCCTTCGAGATCGGCCAAAGGAATTTTTAAGATATATTCAGCGCTTAGATTTGTAGTACGCATACGTAAACTCTCATCAAATACAAGGACACCTGATGAGAGATTGGCTAGAATGTTCTCTAAATAAGCCCTAGCACTTTCAACCTCATGCTGATTGCGCTGTGCTTCCGTACGCGCTTCTTCTAGTTGATGGGTCATGAGATTGAATGATTCAGTTAGTACACCTAATTCATCATTACTTTGTATCGGATGCCTTCTGCTAAAGTCTCCCTGAGCCACCGCGCGGGTGCCTTCTGCTAGCATGCCTAACGGAGCACTAAGCCGCTCACTAATAAAGAAAGCAGCAGCTAGTGCAGAAAAAAGCGAGAGCAACAGTACCAGAGTTAATGTTACTCCATAGAGCCTCTTCAGACCGTGGCGTGATAATGACAGCTCTTCATAATCACGATATATTGTTTGAACTATTTCCGCATCTTCTGCTAGTTGCTTTGGCACTGGTTGCAACAACTGCAAAATTCGAATACCACTTTCATGTTTAAGAACATTTACCGGAACTGGTTCAACTACACGTAAATATAAGCCTTTCCCTGGTATGAACTCAACAGCACTATAGGCCTCTTGTATTCTAACTTGTCGCATCACTTCAGTGCTTGGCATTTCTGGAACTTCTGTGCCAGCGGTATCAGAGAATGCAATTACTCTGCCATCCTGATTAAATAGTGTTGCCTCTTGTACTTTTGACTGCTCTAAGAGTTGTTTTAGTTCTGGTAATGGTAGAGCGGATTGCCCAGATAAAGTAACGGCAGTGACCTGGGCATTCTTTCGTAGCTCTTCTAATAAATTATCTAATGCGATTCGCCCAAGATTTAATCCTCCTTCTAGTGCCTGATCAACTTTAACATCAAACCATGACTCGATACTTTTACCAAGGAACTGTACTGATGCGCTGTATACTAATACACCTGGCAGAACAGCCATTAGAGAGAAAATGAGCAATAAACGTAATGCAAGCCTAGAGCCTAGTACCTTTTTTTTAAGCCTGCGCCTGAGTCTCCAAATGAGATATCCAACTACTGTCATGAGAAGTAGTACGAAACCAACATTGAGCTGAATTAGAAGCTGATATTTTCGCTCAAAGAAGTCAGTATCATCACCTGCAATTGCAAGCAAAAATAGCATTACCGCACTAATTAAAATCGCGCCAATAGTTATTATGTATTTCACGGTTTATCCTGAAGAATAAGCCTTTGCAAAGGGAATTTAAGTTTCCATTGTTGCCAGCCTGAACTTAAATTCCATTCCTTTGAGCCAAGTGCTTCCACTTGAAACGGTTTTGGTAGTCGCGATAGATCCAATCTCATACGCAATTTTGCTATATGCTCTTTATCTTGTATCAACTTTGAATTTGTTACGATAGGACGGTCTCGTACGCGACTTAAGACACGTAATGCCTCTTTTAGAGTACTGAAACTTTGATTCTGTAATCCACCGCTTAGACGGTATTGGCGTGTGAGCGCGTAGTAACTTAATGAATCTCGCTGTTTGCTCCGAGCGATTCTTTTATCAAACCAGTACCAGCGTGGACTTACTAATCTAAAGTCAGTTACAAAATAAAGTGCAATGCCTTTTTTGAGCGCCCTTTTTAAAGTAGGGTTTAACATTATCTCAATATCGGCATTGAATTGATAACCATCGTCAACGGCGTCTATTTCAACAAATTCTAATTTTATACTTTCTGCTTTAGCTGTGAAGGAGATTAATAGGAATACAGTCAGCAACATTGCTGTTGCCATACGCATTGCCTGCGCAATAGAGTTAGATTTTTTGTAGCAAGGTATAAAAGAAACCATCATGCTGGGAACTCGGTAACAGTTGTCCGTCAAGAGCTTCAACCATAGGTAAGGGTTCAATTCTAGCATCTGAATGATGAAGCAAAAATTCTTCAACCTGTAATTTATTTTCTTCAAAAAATATAGAACAGGTAACGTAGAGCAATTTACCATCTCTTGCTAGGGTCTGCCACAAGGCATTGAGTATTTTTTGTTGAATAGAGCTAAATTGGGCAATATCACTCGGGCGGCGTAGCCATTTTATATCAGGATGACGGCGAACTACTCCCGATGCAGAGCAGGGCACATCAGCTAAAATCCGATCAAATAATTTACCATCCCACCATTCTTGCGGGGTTGATGCATCACCGCAGACAATACGATATTTTTTGAAAGCAAGGCGTGTAAAATTTTGCTTAACTAGGGCAAGTCGTGCGGGACTATTATCTAATGTAGTTAGGTCTATATCTGCCAATTCTAATAAATGTCCACTTTTTCCGCCAGGGGCGGCACAAGCATCTAAAATACGCATCCCGTCATGTACATCTAAGAATTCTGCTGCTAATTGCGCACCTGCATCCTGAACTGAGACCATCCCTGCAGTGAACCCAGGCAGTTTTTCTACTGCTACTGAGTGTTCAAGAATGAGAGCATTGTTCGATGTTACTTGCGCACTAAAATTATGATCATTTAGTTGGCTTAGATACTCTAAAATGCCTATTTTCTTTTGATTAACTCGAAGTGTCATGGGTGGTCGCTGATTACTTGCTTTTAGTACTGCGCTATAGTCTCTAGGGTATTGGTTGCGAAGTTTGTCTATCCACCACTGCGGATGGGAATATTTTCCGACCTCTTTTATGTTCGCCGTTATTAGAAGAGTCTCTCGTTGCCGTATAAATTCGCGTAGTACTGCATTAATTAACCCTTTTGCACCTTTGCCATAGCTGAGGCTCAGGGATGCAGAGACGGCGTAGTTAACCACCGCATATGAAGCAGCCTTGCTGTATTGCAGTTGATACAGGCCTACCAGTAATAAACACCGAACATCCTGTTTCTTTATGGGTTTCTTAAGTAACAAACTAAGTAACGTATCTAGCTGCCCATAGAATCGTAAAACACCATAACTTATATCTTGAATAGCTCCGCGTTGTTGGTCTGATAGGTTGTGGTGAGTACGCCACAATTCTTTCAAGACAACAGTTAGGCTGGCTCCAGCTAGAACTTTACTCACTGCATCAGTTGCTATGATTTGAGTTTTAATCATCCTGCTGCTGTAAAATAATTACCGGGTTTTAATGAATATCCGGCAAGAAATTCAGCAGCGCTTAGTTTTTTGCCGCCTGGTTTCTGTACTATTTCTAGCATTAGAGCATCTTTGCCACATGCAACGACTATGCCTTCCTGCTTGGCCGATAGAATCTCACCTGGCCTACCTATAGCGTTGGTAATAGCCCTTGCTTGAAAAATTTTCAGAGGGAATCCGTCTATGACAGAATGTGCTACAGGATAGGGATTAAATGCTCGTACGGCATAACTGATTTCTTCAGCATTCATTTGCCAATTAATTTTTGCTTCTATCTTTTCTAGTTTTGAGGCATAGCTTACATTTTCTTTAGTTTGCGGTACCGCTGTAATTTTTTCATTTTTTAAGAGGTGTAGAGCCGTAACAATGCAGCTTGAACCGAGTATGGATAGTTTGTCATATAGAGTATTAGCATTGTCATTATTTAGTATAGACGTACTCCGTTGCAGTAATATATCTCCAGTATCGAGACCGCGATCCATTTGCATGATGGTAATACCGGTTTCTTGTTCTCCCGCTAGAATTGCTCTTTGAATTGGCGCCGCTCCTCGCCAGCGTGGCAACAAAGAGGCATGGATATTTATACATCCAAGACGTGGAGTATTTAAAATGATTGAGGGTAAAATTAATCCGTAAGCCGCGACTACCATCACATCTGCACAAACCTTACTTAATTGCTCATATACTTCGGGTTGTTTAAGTGAACGTGGTTGTAATAGGGCGATCTTGTGTTTTTGTGCTAGTAATTTAACAGCACTAGCATTTAATTTCATTCCTCTTCCAGCGGGGCGATCAGGCTGAGTCAATACAAGCGCAATCTCGTGTCCCTCTATTATTAGGGCTTCAAGTGCATGTGCAGCAAATTGTGGCGTACCTGCAAAAATAATCTTCATGGTTACCTGCTTTAGATGCCATTAAGTATTTTATTTGTGTCAGAGAGTTTCATAAGACATATATTTTTATTAAAGTGGCTTAATTGTTCATGGGAAATAAAAGATAAATAATCGGTTACATTATATTTCGTTGTTGTTTCTTTATTTTTCCAAGAATCCTCGTCTGTTTTAACTGTGACAAATACTCAACGAACACTTTACCTATGAGATGATCCATTTCATGTTGAATGCAGACTGCCAGTAACCCATTTGCTTCAAGCACATACTGATCTCCATGAATATTCAATGCTTTAACCAAGACATAATCAGCGCGCCGTACTTTTGCAAATACTTCCGGGACTGACAGGCAGCCTTCCTCACTATCAGATACTCCAGAAGAAGATGTGATCTCCGGATTGATCAATACCTGCAACTGATCGTGGGTATCAGATACATCAATTACAATCACGCGCTGGTGGACATCTACCTGCGTTGCTGCTAAACCAATGCCAGGGGCGGCATACATGGTTTCTGCCATGTTATGAACCAAAGTTCGAGTCTCATCAGTTACTTCTGGTACTTTAGCTGCAACCCTATGCAGTCGTTCATCTGGGTATCGCAATATTTTTAGAAGAGCCATAAAAGAATAATAATTTAGAATCTTAAGCTTGATGGACTAAATACAAGGCTCAAGAAAAATTGTCCTATTTTTTTATATCAATTAGCCGATAGCCAACTCTAATAAGTCAGTTAGAATTATTGTTTCCGAAAAATCTATCACTTTCGGTAATTGAGGAGGCTCGTGCATAATTCTATTATATCTGTGATTCTGTTTATGAGTTTACTTTATAGCTAGAAGTAAATTCAACTTATACAATTAACGTTGAGTCGCATAGAAAGCGCTTGATCATTTCGTTGTTGCCCTTAAAATTAGAGTCTTTAGTTTGCTCCTAACAATGACTTCTTTAACGCTTTAGATAGAGTGTGATTATATTGCGACAATAACTGTGGCACCCAGAATAGTCTTGAGTTGTTTTTTTGCGGTTGCTTGACTGAAGCAACGGTATCCGCCATGCTTGTTATGTTCAAATTAAATTTATCAGAGTCAAGAATTAGTATACTAAATCAGTTTTTCTGCCGATGTAATCAATCGAAATACGTAAGTTTAATTTGAAAATAATCGTAGCTCATTTTATATTTAACTGAATATTTAAGATATTTATTATGGTAGTCTCCCACCATAATTCTGAAATCATTTTTTGATTATATAAAACTAATTTACAAGAGAGTCCTATGAGTAAAGTTTTAATCATAGCTGAGAAACCATCTGTCGCTAGAGATATTGCCCGAGTTTTAGGTGGGTTTGTTAAACATACTGATTATTATGAGAGCGAAGAGTATGTATTATCATCAGCTGTGGGCCATTTACTGGAACTGGCGGTGCCAGAAAAATACGAGGTTAAGCGTGGTAAATGGAGTTTTGCGAATCTACCGGTAATTCCACCTTATTTTGATCTCAACCCCATTGAGAAAACTAAGCCAAGATTAAAACTTCTAAAAAAACTCATTAAGCGGAAAGATGTTGATAAGCTAATCAACGCCTGTGATGCAGGGCGTGAGGGAGAGCTAATATTTCAATATATTGCACGTTATGTAGCAACAAAAAAGCCGATTATGCGTCTATGGCTACAATCAATGACGCCGAGTTCGATAAAAGATGGGTTTGCAAAATTACTTGAGAACGAAGCTATGTATCCCTTAGCTCAGGCTGCTGTGAGCCGGTCTGAAGCTGACTGGTTAGTTGGCATTAATGGTACGCGGGTTATGACGGCATTTAATTCCCAAGAAGGTGGATTTCACAAAACCACAGTGGGTCGAGTAC
>Ga0315322_10003835_pt1 | contig 11583 bp, 8 predicted proteins | sample M110021515metaG_FD_203461 | JGI IMG/M metagenome (GOLD analysis project Ga0315322, IMG submission 203461) | Ammonia-oxidizing marine archaeal communities from Monterey Bay, California, United States - M1 100m 21515 | ecosystem: Environmental > Aquatic > Marine > Intertidal zone | place: USA... | reverse complement strand
CCTTTAGGTCGTCGGCCGTGGTCACCTGAATGTCCCGTTCCTGGACGAGGAAAGATTCCGCGCCTGTGTTGCGCACGTCCCAAGCCACGGCGGTAAACGGATTCTTCAGCATACGCAGCAAACGTAAGTTTTTCTTCTTCTGCAAAATGGCTTTAGCCTCGTCGGAAAAGTCCGGGGCGATGATCACTTCACTGAAGATCTCCGCAATCGCCTCGGCGCACGGGCCGTCGAGCGGCTGGTTGACGGCGATGATACCTCCAAAAGGCGCCTGATTGTCCGTGGCAAACGCCTTGTCCCACGACTCGCGCAGGGTGGTGCCCTGGCCCATGCCGCAGGGGTTGGTATGCTTGAGGATCGCCAGCGTGGGCGCGTCCTCGAGAAATTCGCAGATCAAATTTGCCGCCGCCGTGGCGTCGAGAATGTTGTTGTACGACAGCGCCTTGCCGTGCAGTTGTTCAAAGTATTCGTCAAACTTGCCGTACAACCCGGCCCGTTGATGAGGATTCTCACCGTAGCGCAGCGTCTGTGCCAGGGACGATTGCACGAGCAGTTCCTGCGGCATCTCGCCGGCGCCCTCCGTCTCTTCTGTCTCTTCCGCGCCGAAGGCCTGCATTAAGTGCTCGGCAATGGCGCCATCGTAATCGGCCGTGCGTGCGTACACCTTGGCGGCCAACGCACGCCGCAAGTCGAGCGTCGTGTTACCATCGGCCTCGATCTGCTCGGCCACCGCCGCGTAATCGGCCGGATCCGTAATCACCGTCACGCTCTCGTGATTCTTCGCCGCACTGCGCAGCATCGACGGTCCACCAATGTCGATATTCTCAATCGCATCCTCCAACGTGACATCCGGCTTGGCGACCGTTTCCTCGAACGGATACAGGTTCACCACCACCAGATCGATCGGCTGAATACCGTGCTCGGCGCAGGCGGCCTCATGTTCAGCGTTACCGCGCAAATGCAACAGACCGCCGTGCACCTTCGGATGCAGCGTCTTCACGCGGCCATCCATCATCTCGGGGAAGCCCGTGTAATCGCTCACATCCATCACCTCCAGCCCCGCCTCGCGCATCACGCGGGCCGTGCCGCCGGTACTGAGGATTTCCACCCCGGCCGCCGCCAGAGTTTGAGCAAAGGGCAAAAGCCCGTCCTTGTCCGAAACCGAAATGAGTGCGCGCTGAATCTTAGCCATGAGACGCGAGAGATTTGGCCGGTGACATCAAACAGGTCAAACGCAATCCACTGGCAGGTTATACCCCGGGGAGGGTTCCGCGTGCGCTGAATAAAACTTGTCCGACTTCAAACCAAATCTACACTTCCCCGCATGCGCACCATTGCTTTTCTTCTCGTTCTCGCCCTGCAGCTGCACGCGGAAAATTGGCCGGGCTGGCGCGGGCCGCGGGGGGATGGTTCCAGCACGGAAAAGAATGTGCCGGTGAAATGGAGTGCCACTGAAAATATCGCATGGAAAACGGCCATCCCTGGGGAAGGCCATTCGTCGCCGGTGATTTATGGCGATCAGGTTTTCCTGCTCTCCTGCCTGCCGGAGAAACAGGAGCGCGTGTTGATCAGTCTCGATCGCAACACCGGCAAACCGCAATGGCAGCGCACGGTCATCAAGACGCCTCTGGAAACCATCCACCGCCTGAACAGCCGGGCCTCGTGCACGCCGGTTACCGACGGCAAATTGATTTACGTGGCGGTGATGAAAGTCGACGACAAGACAATCCCCGCACCCAATGTCGGCACGGCCCGGCTCATCACCCCCGGCTCCATCGAGGTGGTGGCGTTTGACCTAAAGGGCAACCGAAAATGGTCCCGTAACATCGGACCTTTCATTAGCGCGCACGGCTTCAGTGCCTGTCCGGTGTTATATCTGGATCTGGTGATTGTGAATGGCGATCACGATGGCGAAGCGTACATTGCCGCACTGGATCGCGACACCGGCGAGCTGCGCTGGAAGACGCCACGCGAAAATAAGACACGTAGCTATGGCACACCGCTCATTCGCACGATTGACGGGCGCGACCAGATGATTCTCTGCGGCAGCAAATCCGTCACCAGCCATGACCCGGCCACCGGCAAACGCCACTGGATCATTGACGGCCCCACCGAACAGTTCGTGGCCTCGATGGTGTACGACGGCAAACACGTCTTTGTCACCGGCGGCTATCCCGAGCGCCATATCCTTGCCATTCGGCCCAACGGCCGCGGCAATGTCACCGAAACCCACATTGCCTGGCGCGCGCGGCGCGGCGCGGCGTATGTTCCTTCGCCGGTGGTGTTGGGAGATTTTTTTCTAATCGTGTCCGATGCCGGCATCGCGAGCTGCTTTGATGCGGGCGACGGCACGCGCCACTGGATGGAACGCCTCGGCGGCGGCCACAGCGCCAGCGCCATCACCGCCAACGGCCTCGCCTATTTTGTGTCCGACCGCGGCATCACCACCGTCATTCGGCCCGGCAAAGAGTTTGAAATGGTGGCGAAAAACGACCTGAAGGAATCCACCTCCAGCAGCCCGGCCATCAGTCAAGGACAGCTGTTTATCCGCGGCCACCAGCACCTGTTCTGCATTGGCGCATCGGCGAAGTAAACAACGCAGGTGGACTAGCGCCGGCGCAGTTCCAGCACCTCGGGCTTGATCTGTAACTTCACACCGTCCTTGGGCACGGGCTGTTTGAGCGACCACAACACGGCCTGTGTGATCAGCCGTTGATACTGGGCGTGACGCCAGTTCACGTGGAAGTGCAGACCGCTGTAGCCGACCGAACGGCCGCCATCGGGGCGTTCCCAAGCCCAACCGACGGTTTCCACGTTGCCCTCGATCGGCACCTGCACTAGTGAGGTCCAGTTTTTCCGCGGCTTGGGCACCTTGAGTTGATAGTAAAATTCCTCGAAAGGCAGCTCGAAGGATTTGATGCCTGCCATTACCGGATGGTTGGGGGCATCGACCCGAAACTTGGCCTCTTTCACCACGGTGTATTTGCGATCCGGACCGCCGTGGCAACCGCCAAACAGGTTTAGAAACGGCGCGATCAACTTCACATCGCGCGCGCCCATACCCCAGTGGTACACCACAAAACCGCCGCCGCGATTGGCGAATGCCTCGAACGCCTTGGCGCGTTTCGGATCCTTCTGAATGAAGCGGCCACCTTCATTGAGAAACAGCACAATGCCGTCCGCCTTGGCGATCAGTCCCGGCCCCTCGACCCACGGTTCATCGGCGTGCGCCACTGTGACCTGCACGTCCTTGTGACCGGCCATCAGCGCCTGAACAATCCGCGCGCCCGGCATGTACTCATGCGTGCCCGGCGGATGCCCGTCCGGTTTTTGGCCGAGGATCAGCAGTTGTTTCGGCGCACCTGAAAGCGACAAAGACAGCCCAAGAAAAAATAGGAATAATTTCACTTCAACTCACGAATCTTCAGATTCCGAAACTCACAACGATCCTTGTGGTCGGTTAGCAGAATGTGGCCGATGACCTTTTTGCCGAAGCCCTCGAATTTCTTGAACTTGCTCTTGGCCACACCGGCCAACACGCGCTCGCTGCCGAGCGTGTAGCTCAAGATTTTTTCACCATTCAACCAATGCTCCACCTTTTGGCCCTGCACTTTGATGCGGGATTGATTCCATTTGTTGATGCGTACCGGCTCAGCCAGTTTCACATCGCGCGGCAGCACGGCATAAAACACGCCGGTCAGGCTCAGTGGACTTTTCATCCAGAAACTATCGTCAATCATCTGGTACTCATGCCCGATCGCGCCGCGCTTCTCGAGCACCATGTACTTCACGCCGTTGTTGCCCTTGACGTCCACCTTCCAGTCCCAAGTGAATTCATAATCCATCCAAGTCCGGCGCGTGAGAATGTTCCCAGCCGGCCGGCCTTCCTCCTTGATCAGCACGTCATCCTTGATCACCCAGCCCGCGCCAGTCACTTCCTTCTGGCCGATATTGCGCCAATGCGCGTTGATATTTTTGCCATCAAACAGCAACTGCCAACCGGCCGCCTTCTCGGCCTTGGACAGGGTGTTATGTTCGCCGGCCCACAGACCGGCAGCAAGCAGGCACGTGGCCACAAAAAAATGCCGCACAGGGTTCATGCGGCATTTGTAAATCGGCACCCCACGGCGCGCAATGGCTATTTGCTTATTTCCCACGCACGCGGATGTTGCGGTACCACACTTCCTCGCCGTGATGCTGAATGGCGATACGGCCCTTGGCTTCCTTCATGAAGCCGGTCCATTTGCTGAATTTGCTCTTCTTGATCATGGCGTCGATCTCTTCGCTGCCCCATTTGTAAGACAGCAACTTTTCGCCGTTGAGCCAATGCTCCACGTTGTTGTCCTTGCAGACAATGCGTACATGATTCCATTCCCCGGCCTTGTGGTATTTCTTGTCCTTCATGCCCTTGCCGATCATGTCGTAGAGCGAACCGGCGGTGCGGAGAGGGAAGTTGGATTTCCCGTCCGGATGCCGCTCATCATCAAGCACCTGCATCTCGGGGCCGGTGAAATACGCCGGGCGATTGGTTTCCTTTACGCGATACATGATGCCGCTGTTGCCGCGCGGCGACACCTTCCATTCGCATTCAAATTCAAAATCCGTGTACACGCCCTCGGTCACAAGATCTCGCGACTGGCCTCCTTGACCGCGCGTAAGTGTCTTGAGCGTGCCGTTCTCCACCTTCCACGCCTTTTCGGGAAAAGCTTTTTGGCCGTAGCCGCGCAGGCCTGTCACCTTTTTGCCGTCGAAGAGCACCGTCCATTTTTGCTCGGCCTGAACCGAGAAGGTCAGCCCGCCCAGCAGGGCGCCCGTGAGAAGTGTATTAATCAGTTTCATTGTCAAAAGTGTCGATCGGGCCCGCCCTTATTGCATGACGGGAATCTTCATGTCCTTGCCCTGGCGCAGATATTGACGGATAGCTTCGATCTGTTTCTTGGCGTCGCCTTCCAGCACATCCACTAGCACACTGCGGGCATCGTCATCAAAATAATCGGGCATACGCGTCTGCGGATCCACCCGGAGGGGATCAAGCATCCAGCGCAGGAAATATTCGGAGTGCAAGCGTTCGTCCACGCGGGAGAAGTTGACGCCCTGCGCTTCAAACACCTGCAACGGGTCGCGATTCTTCACCCCGTGACAGGCCACACAGGAAAACCCGCCATCCACACCCACCAACGCGCGGCCGGTCTCGGCCAGTTGCGCATTCACCGGACCTTTTTCCACAGGCGTCACCGGAGCATGTCCGTGGCCCATGGCCAACCCGGCAGCCAGATCCTTAGCCCGTGCCGGGAACGCCGGCATGCGATGATTGAGCCACGGTCGGGCGCGCTGCTTGAGCGAGCCATCCAGCAAGCCGGTCATCCATTCGGGCTTCAGCTTCAGGCCCACATGGTTGAGATCGGAAAACCCCTCCAGTTCACCATGGCACTCGTTGCAGTTCAGCACACGCATTTGGCGTTGGGCAAATTCCTTGGGATCATGCCGGTGCAGCGACTGCCGGTCCGTAGTGGCAAACGCGCGCAAGGTCGCGCGGTCGGTGGCGGTAAACCCAAAATGCGGTGCCTTGCCGTCGGCCTTGTCCGCCAGACAGCCGCCGGCCCATTGATCAGCCGCCAGAGCCTTAAGGTCGGGTGCCTTGAATTCATTTTCGCCGGGGTGATCGTGGCAATTGATGCAGCCCAGAGTGGAAACTAGTTTCTTACCGCGCGCCACGGCGGCCCCGGTCAGTTCCACCTTGGGTTCCAGATGCGGCTTAGCCGTGTCGCGCAACCACGAGGCGATGTTCCACGCTTCGCCAGTGCCGTACTTGAACTTCGGCATACGGGTCCAGTCATAGTGCGCATTGGGCGCGCGCAGGAAGGCGGCCAGTTCGCCCATCTTAAATTTCTCGTTCACATGCGCCAGTGAGAGTTTGCCTTCCTCCGCCAAATCGCCCGGCAAGGTATGGCAACCGGCGCAGTTGAGCTCACGTACGAGGTCGCCGCCAGCTTCGAGATCGGGCTCGGGATATTCAGCCGCCGGCTTGGGCGGATCATACCGCAGGGAGGACAGGTAGGCGGCGATGTCGGCCGCATCGTCCTTGGCGGTGTCGCCATGCAACAGTTGCGGCATACGCGCCCCGGGCCGTTGCGCCTTGGGATCGAGAATCCATTTGGCCAGCCAATTGCGATGGGTGCGGCTGCCCATGGCATTGAAGTCCGGACCGCTCATGGCGAATTCCGGTAGACCGGCGCCTTCGCTGGTGTGGCACCGAATGCAGCGATGTTCCAGAAACACTTCGCGGCCGCGCTCGACCAACCCAGCCTGAGTGATCGGCGCGGCGGGCAGATGCGTGAGTTGCCCGCCTCGGATTGGTTCGTGCGGTACGGGTTTATCCGGGCGTTCGCTCCAGAACAGGCGGAACTGCGCATCGCCCTTCACAGGGCTGGTGTAGGTGACCTTAATCGGGTTGGCACCTTTGTTTAAACGCACGGCCTGAGTCTTGGCCTCCGCTACGCCGCCGATGCCTTTGAGATCAAGTAACACGGCGTTGTTAACCGCCAACTTCACGCTGCCCTTGCCGGTGGCATGAAAGGAATAATCCCCGCGCAGGTCGATGTTAACGAAGCCCTCGTAGGTGGCGGTAAAGCGACCGCCGGGCACGTGAGGCGAAGGCGGTTTCCCTTCGGGCACGTACAACCACAGATTGGGAGTCACCTTCACGGCGCGGGCTTCGCCCACCTGCCAGGTCAAGGCCAAGCCGGGTTGGGGCTCGGCATCCTGCGCCCAACCCGCCAGGGTCAAGAGCGCGAGGCCAATGGCGATCAGTCGGTGCATAGTGCTATGGAGCGGCGTCTTATAATGGTTTCCGGGGCCGGAATCAAGGCGAGGCTTATTTCACCACGTGAATGGTGTGCATCACTTCGTTGCGGATATTGGTGCCATCAGCGGCGTCGATGTTGAACTTTATCAACTGCTGATCGCACGGACGGAGATCTTCCACAACGAGCGACACAGTGCGTCCGTCCGCCGACAGTTTGGCACCGGTGACATTCACGCCCTCATTGCCGCGCTCCTCAGGCTGGCTCACCTTGAAAGTCGGCGAGCCGTAGGCGCTACTGCGTTTGTAGTTCCAGCGGCTGATGGCGTAGTTCTCCGGGTCCGCAGCAATCTTCGGGTCCAGTTTCTGGGTAAAGGTCAAATGCACGCCGGACTTGTCGACCTTCAGGCCGTTCACAGTGTACACCTTCTCGCCGGTGTAGCGCACGCGATCCAGCCCGGCGGGGCGACCGGCATTGCTCTGCCAGCCCTTCAGACCGGCCACATAGAGATGGCCGTCATGCGGGTTAAACCGCGGCCGCATCGCGGAGCTGGTGAACCGCAGTGGGAATTTCACCACGCCGCCCTGCATCTGGCCCGCGACCTCCTCCTTGAGCACGAGATACAGCGAGGACCTGCCGTAGCTGGTGTGCAGCAGCTCGCCGTGGAACGGACCCCAGCGCTTGCTGGTCACCCATTCCTGACCGCCACCGGAATTATCCCAGCCCTTGTCCAGCCAGCACAACGGCTTGTGATGCGCGGGCAACGGCTTCTTGTGGGCGAGATTTTCCACGCCGTAAAAGCCGCCGGGCTTCACCCAGTTGATCGGGCAACGCGGCACCCAAGTGCCTTCATTGTCGCCGCTGGTGAGCTGACCGTCGGGACCCACGCCCATACCGTTTGGCGCACGGAAACCGGTAGCCACCACGGTGAGCTTCTCGCCGTACTTGTCGATCTTCAACAACGCCCCGGCGTGCGCCGACACATGGCCGTTGCCGCCGCCGCCGCCGAAGCCGCGGCCGCCACCGCGCACTGGGCCGGCCTTGATGGTATAGAAGTTGCCTGCCTTATCCGTGTGCAAATCGAACACGAATTCATGGAACCCCTGCGAGCTGGTGATGTCGTTATTAAAACTCTCGTAATGATCGGCGGCACCGTCGTTGTTCAGGTCATGATACCGCGTCATCTCATCACGGCCGGAGGTGTAGATCACGTCGTTCACAATCTTGAGGCCGAGCGTTTCAAAGCCGCCACTGGCAAAGCGCGTCCATTTCAGGTCCTTAAAGTTTTTATTCTTCAACCCTTCCACAATCCACACGTCGCCATCCCAGGTGGACAACGCAGCGCGGTTTCCGTCACTGAAGAAATCCAAGCCGCCAAAACGCACGCGGCGGTTCCAGGGATTGCGTTCAGGTGCCGTGATCACATCCGTGGCGTAGGCGCCATCGGGTGTCTTGCTGGAATTCATCACGCCCTGCGTCACCACCAGCTCCGGCCATCGGTTTTTGCCTACTTTGCGAAATTCCGCCTTCACCGGCGCCTTGACCAGCGCGGCAAACTTGCCGTGAGCCGCTTTGGGGCCGCTCCAGATGCGAATCTGGAGTGTGCCGGCAGCCGTGCTTTTGGCCAGCTTGGCGACGATGCGTTTGTTTTCCTGCACCTCCAGCGCGACCCCCTTGGGCGCATTCACCAACGCCACCTGCGTCACCGTATCACCGGATACCAAAACGGCTACGCCATCCTCCACACCGCCTTGGGCATTCTCCACCTCACATACCAGCGTGGACACTGCCGCGTTCAGCGCGCCGTGTTGTAGGCTGCGCACAAATGCGGTTTGCCCGTCCTGCTCCACACTACCCGGCTGCTCGAGAAATTGTACTTCGCCCACGGTGTAACTGAGCACCACCATGTCGTCGGCCACATAACACCCGCGCCATTTTGCCTGCGCCTCTGGCAGTGGCCCGAAGGGTTCCTTGCGCGGATCGGCAAAGCTGCCCTGTGCATCAGCCCAACCGGCCAGCGCGGAGCTGCCGAATTTTTGATCCCCGGCAATGCGCGGACTAGCGCCGTGGTTACCGCGAAAGCTCACACCGTCTTCCGTGAGATAATTCCCCGTCCACCCGGCCGTCCAGCGCAAGAGATCGGTATCAAAACACATGAATGCCTCGCGCCCGGCAATGATCGCCATGCCCTTGTTGGCCACGGTGTCCTTGGGGAAATTCTGCCGGACCGCCGCCTTGGTATAGGGAAAATCCGCCTGCAACGTCCGCGGCAACTTGGCCTGCCACTCCGGCTTCTCCTGCGCGAGCACTCCCGTAATCGAAATTACGGCCAACAAAACTACATTCCGAATCGTTATCATTTCCTTAAAAGAAGACGAGCCTAACGGCCGAAAATTCAACGTCCAGCAAAAGCCGCCTCCGTCCTTGACGGAGACGAGGCTTGCTTCTAGGTTGGCCCGCTCCCCGCGCAGCGGAATATTTAAATTATCGTGAACCTGAACGTTGAATTAGTTGATCTCGGGCCCTGCAAGAAGCAGTTGCGCTTTGAACTACCGGTTGAGGATGTGGATGCGGCTTTTGGTGAGGTGACCAAGCAGTTCCAAAAACAAGCCAACCTGGCCGGCTTCCGCAAAGGCAAAGCGCCGTTGGATAAAGTCCTGGCCCGCTTTTCCCAGCAGATCGAGGATGAGGTGCAGAAAAAACTGCTCAACGATTCCTATCGCAAAGGCGTGGAGGACAACAGCCTCAAGCCCGTGCTGGATCCGGAAGTGGATGAGGTGAATTTCAAAAAGGGTGAGGCGTTTACTTTTCTCGCCAATATCGAGACCGCGCCGGAGTTTGAATTGCCCGAATATAAGGGCATCCCCGCCGAGCGCCCCAAGGTGGAGGTGGGCGATGCGGATGTGGAGGCCGCCATTAATCACCTGCGCGAAGGCAAAGCAGAATACAAGACGCAGGATCGCGAGGTCCAGGATGGCGATTACATTAACGTCAGTTTCGTCGGCACCATTGACGGCAAACCGGTCACGGAGATTTCCCCGACTGCGCGCGGGTTGTCTGAGCAGAAAGGCATGCCGCTGCACGTAAACGCCGATGGCGAACAGGATCATTTTATCCCGAACTTCACCAACCAACTGGTCGGCGCCAAGCAGGGTGAGAGCCGCACCATCGAGGTGACCTTCCCGGACGAATATCCCGCCCAACCTAAGCTGCAGGGACTTAAGGCCTCCTACGAAGTCACTGTGGATGAGGTAAAAGAAAAGGTGTTACCCGAATTAAACGACGAATTCGCCAAGAGCTGGGATGCGGAAAGTTTGGAAAAACTTCAAACCGGTGTACGCGAAGATTTGGAAGCCAATAAAAAGGGCGATGCAAACCGTGGGGTGCGTGCCCAGGTACGCGTAGCCTACGCCGCCAAGCTGGACTTTGATGTGCCGCCCTCCTTCCAGCAACAGGAGCTGCAGAACGCTGTGCAATCCATCGTTCGCGACCGCCGCGCCAAGGGCGAAAGCGAGGAGGATGTAGAGAAGAACAAAGACCAAATCACCGCCGAAGCCAATGCCGCGGCCATCGATAGCCTCCGCTGGTTCTTCGCCCACAAGAAGATCGTGGAGCAGGAGAAACTCGAGGTTTCCCGAGAAGAAGTCCTACGCGTGGTCGCCATGCAGGCTCAGCAAATGGGCAAGGATCCACAGGCCCACATCAAGGAGCTGGCGGAGAACAATCAGATCGGCTACATCCAAAATCGACTGTTGGAAGAAAAGGTCATCGATTTCATGGCCGAAAATGCGGACATCACTGAAATCGATCCGCCGGCCGACGAGCATGATCAATGATCACGACCAAAGCCACGGTTGACCACAAAAGGTTGACGGCTGAATCCCCCGCGATAGGCTGAACCCATAATGAAGCCCCACTGGTTAATCACGTTATGCCTCACACTGTTGCTGGCCATGGCCTGTTCCAAGGAGGAAGAGGCCACCGAAGATGGCCCCGACACCAGCGAGCCAGCCGCGCCTCCCGCTGAAAACACCGAGCCCACCACGCCGTCCGAGCCGGAGAATACAGAAACCAACTCCGAACCTTCCAACGCCAGCACCAACGCCACTTCCTTCCCCATCCCCAATCCCACCGCCAATTTGCCGGCCGGCAAACAAAGGGATTGGTCCTATGGCACCGGGCAACCGGCCGATCTGGATCGAGCCTACATAGGCCAACCCGCCAGTGTAATCACCAACGCCTTTGGCATGCCGAACAGTTTTACCAACGTCAATGGACTGATCGTTTGGAACTACAATCAAATGAAAATTAGTTGGCGGGGAACCAACTACAACAAAGCTCGTGTGATCCTCGCGCCGGATCCTCAAGTGAGCGCCCGCGTGCGGACCGTCACCGTGGATCCCAGCAGCGCGGTTCTCAGCGACGGTACCAGTGACCCGGATGCTCCATCGCCTACGCCTTAAAGAAAAAAGAATTTAGCCGATTCGGCTGGCAAGCGCTGCGTGGGAATCCCGTAGCGCTTTTTCTGTGGTTGCCCAGTCCAGGCAACCGTCGGTGATGCTCACTCCGTACTCCAATTCCTCAAGATTCGCCGGCATTTTCTGGTTGCCCGCCTTGAGGTTACTTTCCATCATCACCGAGTGAATGTGGCGATTACCGCCGGTCACTTGTTGCATCACGTCCTGCAACACAGCCGGTTGCCGCTCGGGATCCTTGCTACTGTTGCCGTGACTGCAGTCGATCATCAGAGAGGGAATCACACCGGTCTTCTCCGCCTTGGCCA
>Ga0315322_10003834_pt1 | contig 11585 bp, 8 predicted proteins | sample M110021515metaG_FD_203461 | JGI IMG/M metagenome (GOLD analysis project Ga0315322, IMG submission 203461) | Ammonia-oxidizing marine archaeal communities from Monterey Bay, California, United States - M1 100m 21515 | ecosystem: Environmental > Aquatic > Marine > Intertidal zone | place: USA... | reverse complement strand
GAACAGGTGTAATCATCCTGAGGTAAGGCAATTTTATAAGGTGTGCTCTTTACTAAATCTCCAAAATAATTTTTTCTTCGATTATTTATTTCTTCTGAATTCCTGCCTCCTAGGAAAGATTGCGTTAACAAAACAGCATCGAAAGAAATGTCGTGAACATAACTTGGAAGAGGCAAAGAAAAATCGTGCGTGATGTAATTATGATCTTTAGCGAAACGAGGAAGAAAATGTTCTTTCTCCAAAACTGCCCTTCGTTGGGTTAGTGGATCACCCAACCTAACTAGGACAAGAATGTTTAAAACTGAAGCCACCCAAAAAAATCAATACATAAAACAATTGCCGAACTTTCGAACAAACTAGGCAATCTTACTTTCGACCATGATAAGAGTACCATTGAGTGAAAATAACCAGCTTTCAATCCTTCTAGCAAAAGGGCTTTTGTTCCATTTAAAATATCCGAAACCAGACTTCCGCAACTCTCTACTCTTTACAAGTTTACCGAATAAAACATTTAACTTAAATGTCGTAATCTTAAATTGTCACAAATAGATGTTACTTGTATGCAAAGTATTAACATATAACTTGGAACGACTTTGATATAAAAGTTGAAAAAAGTTTAAAAATACAACAAAAAATTGAATCAGAAACTTATAGATATATCCAACTATCAGGAAGTACATAGATTTTAGTACCGTCTACTAGAAAATATGCAGGCTCATGTGGAGGGAAATAAAAGGCTCGAGCAAATTTTTGAATGACTGCTTTATCAGAATTTTCTGGTATGATCTTAAATTGAGATATCTCTTTTGGATAATAACTTCCTACCCCGATGATTTCATTTCCTTCCGGGAATTCTTTTTGGGTGTCTAATTCTTGAAACCATTCTTTCAAAAGAATCTTTGTAGATTCTTTGGAGCGATTCCATAATTTAAAAGCATTGTCATCCTTGAGAATTTGAATTGCATGTTCTTTAACTAGTCTTCCCCTATCAACTTCTATCGCAACCCAATGTAATGTTGTGGTATGAAAGGATTCCTCGTTTAAAATCTCATGACTAATCGTATTATGCCCTCGGTAGTCAGGTAATTTCGAATTATGCAAATTCAAAACTCGCCCATTAACAAGTTCTAGGATGGTAGAGGGTAAAACCCAAGGATATTGTAAAGAGATAATATAATCATTTTTTTTTCCTTTAAGAAGACCATGTAATTGTGCCTCATTAACATGTTTTTCACCAATTATATACATACTTTCTTTTTGAGTAATCGTTAGTTTTTTTTCTATTTTCTTGAAAAATTCATTACTACAAATGAAACCAACCGCATTGTTAGAAATTTCATCAATGAACCAACTTTCTTCAAGCAAACTTGTTGCTATTTGACCCGCTGCTAAGAGCAAAAATTTCACCTAATTAACCTGTGATATGAGGAATTAATCTAGTTTGTAAATATTCTGAATACAAATCATGACCAACCGAACTTAGATGAATTCCATCCTCAAGCAATAAATCCTCCAGACCTAAGTCATTCTTTATTGCAATTTGATGTTTCCAATCATTTTCATGATCTAACAACGAAGCAGGTAAATTTTTATTTACTAAAATATGATAGGCCTCTCTTATTAACTCATTGTAATTCTCGTTACTTTGATCATAAGAAATATTATTTTCTGCTCCAATCATACCTTTCCTTGATAGATGGTTTGTAGCGAGAAAAACACGTTGTGAACTTGCCGCAAAACACTTCTCAGCAATTTCTACCAGATTAGCAACGAATGCTCTTGGGCTTACCCGAGGAAGACCGTTGTTATCGATCCAATAGTTACAATCATTCATTCCAAATTGAAGGTAAATATAATTTGGAGCATGTGAAGTAACGTCATAACTTATGCGCTCCAGTGCCTGACGAGTAGTGTTTCCATTTACACCCGCGTTCTGAACTAAAAAAGCCCGGTTACTAGTATTTAAACTTTCTAATGTTTCGCACAATCGAGTCGCCCATGTTCTGTGACTACCGACTAGTTGGCCGAAACATATTGAATCACCGAATAAGTAAATCTTAATTTTATTTTTCATTTTTCGGGTTTTATGCAGCTTATATAAAAAATTTCATCAAAATGTTTTAAAATTTAAGCTATTTAATTATTTCCATTTTTTATCCAGATTCATTTTCCGCCAAGAGTACAAAATCTCAATTCGCACTATGAGAACCAGTATGAATTGAGTACCATTGAGCGAAATTAACCAATCTCCAAGCCTGCCAACTGAAAGGATGACTTCCATTCAGAATACCCGAAACCACATCATGACATTTTTCTTTCCTTAGGAAGCTAACAGAATCAAGTGATTCAAGCCATCCCAACACTTTTTTCCGAGAAGACAAAAGCCATTCTCTTTCTGGAGTTGCGAAACCCACTTTATCTTTTCGCTCTAATATCTCTCTGGGCACGATATCTCTCATAGCAGCCCTGAAGATTCGCTTTGTTTGGCCTCCCGAAGACAGAAGAAACTCTTCTGGTAGGCTCAATAGAAACTCAGCCATATCATTCGTCAAAAAAGGTACCCTGCTTTCAATCGACCAATGCATCGAGTTTCGATCTAATACTCGTAAAAGATGGATCAGTTTGTGTTTAGTCAGAGCAAAACGTAAATTATCCGGTAAACGTCGTCCAACCCCGTCTCTTTCGCCAACAAAATGATTGGACCCGCTTACCTTAACTCCTTGGTCATGCAATTGATGAACATCTATCCAATCCGGTCGGGGGTCCCAACCCCTCCTTTTCATAGCCTGATCCCTAAAGGACCTGGGAAGTAAAAGTTCCATAAGGTATGAATAAATCTTTTGTCTAGATCGCCCAGGCCATTTCGGCCATTCTTTCAGAAAACGAAAAAGTGTTACAAATTTTTTTCTTTCTAACAAAGAGAGCAACCGAGCTTGAGGGTATCCATGATATCCAGCCAACATCTCGTCTGCACCTTGTCCATCCAATGTTACCGTAACTCCATGTTCTTTTGCCATGCGAAAAACTCGATATTGAGCATAAAGACTAGTACTACCAAAAGGTTCACCTTGTATTCGAATCATTTCATCAATTTCATCATCAAATTCTTCTGAAGAAATTGTTACCTTATGTGGAATCGCTTTAGCATGATGATTGATTTTATCGACCCAAGACTCTTCATTAACCGGCGACCCCCGTGCCACATAGGAAAAAGTATGTAGTGGCATTTCAGGCTCTAAGTGCCTAATCGAACACACAAGGGAGGCAGAATCCAAGCCCCCTGAAAGATTCGCTCCAACTTTCACATCACTACGTAAATGAAGGCGAACATTCTGGAGAAACATCTCTCTCAATTCCTCTGCAGCTACATCAAAGGGGAGGTTTTGTCTTTCTTTAATCGCTGGTCTCCACCAAGGTGAAACTTTGGGTGACAAATTGTTCGCATTCAAATCAATCGATAAAGAGTGAGCAGGCATCAATTGCTTGATTCCTTTTGTAAAAGTAGCCTCACAATCATCGTAACTATCAAATACTAGAAAATCATAAGCCCGCTGTAGATTCACTTGGTTTTTTTGATCAAGAAGAAGGTGAAGAGCCGGCAACTCGGAGGAAAAGAAAAAACCGTTTTTATTCAAAGAATAATATAAGGGCTTGATTCCAAAAGAGTCCCGTACGCAAAATAAAGTTTCTTTCCTTCGGTCAAATACCACAAAAGCAAACATTCCCTTAAGGCGAAGCAAGCAGTCTTCCCTCCAATAAGCCCAAGAGTTGAGCAGTACTTCGCTGTCCGAATTGGAACTGAACTCAACACCATGAGAGATCAACTCATCACGAAGTTCCCGATAATTATAAATCTCTCCATTGAAAACCATTGAGTATCTTCCATCGCTTGACTCCATTGGTTGACGACCTGAAGTACTGAGATCAATAATCGACAACCGTTGATGGCCCAGACCAAGAACACCATTAGGCATTGAAGAAAAAAAAGTACCTTTGTCATCGGGTCCTCTATGCACAAGAGATGACAGAGCACTGCTGAAAAGAGTTTTTGAAGGACTACCTGGCCTAGACCAAAAGCCGCCTATAAAACCACACACAATAATAAAAAGTTAGTCAAAAAAGGGGTTAGGAAGTTTGCATTTCGCAGATTAAGGACTTCAACTTTTTGCTTTCATTTTCAAAAGACAATTCTTTTGCAGCAGCATCGCTGTTGGATTTAAACTGATCAATATCCAAATAGCGAAGGTTGTTAATAACGGACGCCATAGATTCACAAGTGAAATCGTTGGAGACAACTCCAACTTTGTATTTAGTAACAATATCTTTCATGTCTAAGGAGGGACCAATAATCACTGCAATCCGAGCCTGTATAAATTCAAAAAGCTTATTAGGAAGACATGACAGGTAATTAAAGCCCGATGGCTCTAAATAATAAAAGCCCACATCAAATTGATTGAGCATAGGAATGATTTCAGAAAAAGAAACAGGTGATCGAAAGCTTATGGCTGGTGTGTTCCTGGCATAATTCTTGAGCTCAGCAATGTATTTAGAACTTCCGACCAAATAAAAGTCTAAAGTATACCTCTTATCCAAAAGCTTTACCACATCGATCATTTTCTCGATATTACGACCAACATGAGCCACCCCGTGGTGCACCATTCGAATTTTGTTTTCCAGGGTAGGAGTAACAGGAACATCATGAAAATATGGAACACTTCTTATAACCAAGGGACATATTCCAAACTCAATATCGAATGCTTTGGCCAAACTAGGTGAAACTGTAATTGTTCTGTCACAACGGGGCAGGAATTTCTCACAAAGAATCTTGCGGAATGGAAATATAAAAAGCTTAAAGAAACGGCTAGATTCAAATTCCCTCGTATAATATTCCCTAGCGTCAAATAATATCTTTGAGTCTCGCTTACAACGAAAAGCCAAAGGGAGTAACTCAATGTTTTCTACTACAATGAGACTGTATTGATTTTCCATTATGGAATGCTGGAGGGATGAGAATCTCAACCTAAAGTCGTTTACCCACAGGAGAAATTTTTCAAATCTTAGTATAAAGGAGACAAAATACAAAACATGAGAACGCATTCTGTTAAAAACGACCCCGACTGCACTAGAAGCATTGTACTTCAAAAAGAAAAATTTTCTTACCTCTATTGAAGTCTTCGGTTTGTGACATACGGCATCCACGACATAACCCATCTCGTTGAGCAGATTTATGATACGATTAGGACGTGGATTACAGGACGGGTCTGCCATACACATAACCAAAGCAGATAAAGGTTTCACTAAAATATGATTAACTAACGGGAGGACTCGATCGAAGAATTCTTTTGACGAATTTGTTTTCTGGAAAGAGCCATATCCTCGGAATGCCGTTGTATTAAACCGTCTTGATTACCAATCCGAGAAAGAGGAATGTTCTTTGCTTTTTGATTATAAAGGGCAAAATCAACCAATTCACTGGCCATATTTTGCACTCGCAGTCTTGGCTCCGAGAGGATGCTGTTTTTACAATTAGATTGAATTTCTTTTACTAGTGCTGCATTTTTCATCATTTCAAAAACCGATGCAATATTGGAGCAGTCTTCCTCCAACGGAATATAATGAACCATCGGATGCATCAAGCCCGAGTACTTCCCTGGAGTTGCGATTTGTACTGTTTCAGCCAACGCCGCCTCAATGTTTCTTGGAGAGATCATGGTATATTGAATTTCTTCCAAATCCTTAAGGCAGCCCTTCTGCACCTCCTCAAAACTTGCCTCCTGATGAGCATTGCAAAACCCCTCAACAGCTTGCCTGACACCACCAGTCTCATCCAAAACACTACTTCCTGAGGGAGTCGAAAGGCAAAACTTTGAGTCCTCCATAAAATCATGCCACTCGGTACCTGGAATTAAATCCCTCAAACTTGAAGAAATATCTAAATTCAACTTAGGAGCAACGCGGTTCATTTCATTTGAAAAACGAGCGGCAATTGCAAACTTTAGGTTTCTCAAAGAACAGCGCATGGCCGAAAGATCATGCGTGCGATAAGACACATCGATACTCCGTGATTGATGGTGTCTAGGTTGCTCCCAAGAATCGATCCATTTTTGAGAAATATAGCAAGTGTAGCCTACTTTGACTTCCCCCACTTTCGAATATTCTTTATATAATTCATCAGTTTGATCAGCACACACCGAATAGACCCGATCTACATTCCACTTTAAAAGCCATTCTTCGAGTCTAGCAGAACAATCGTAATCATCTTGAGGAAGGGCAACTTTCGTTGCACTGGAAGATCGGATAAAATCATAATTCAAAAGAACCTTTTCGTAAGACCTTTTATTTTGTCGATTACCCAAAAAAGTAGGACCAAGAATGATTAGATCGAAAGGAAGACGCTTTAAGTAATCCGGGAAAGGCAACCCAGCATCATGTACGAAGCAGTCGATATCAGACACATTCTCCGGAATCATATACTCCAGTGACCGAACGGCTTCCCGGTAGCAGGAAGGGTCACCCATCTGATGTAAGCTAAGAGCAGTAACTTTCACAAAAGGGGATTATAATTAATAATGTTATGACAAACCGTACAGTTTTATATCGAAATAAAAATTTGTAACGACCTTAGGGACTCTTCAGGAAAGTCTTTGGAAGGATTTCTTGATTCTCGAAAGCAACATCTTCAATTTATAAAGTCCCATGGAACGGGCCATTCGAGAGGAATGACGATCAACCAAATCTCCTAGGTTGCCGTTTTGCGAAAGAGGAATGCCTTTATTGTTTTGGTTAGTAAGAGTAAATTCAATTAATTCTCGAGCCATGTTTTGGACTCTCAGCCTAGGCTCGGAAAGAATACTGTTTTTGCAATTAAGCTGGATCTCTTTTACTAATGAAGAATTTTGCATCATTTCAAGTACTGATCCGATATTGGAACAATCCTCAGCCAATGGAATATAATGGACAAGAGGAAGCATTAAGCCTGAGTACTTTCCTGGGGTAGCGATCTGAACTGTCCCAGCGAGTGCTGCTTCGATATTTCTTGGAGAAATTGCAGTATAATGAGTCTCTTCTAAGCTCATCAGACATTCCTTCTTCACCTCATCGAAAGAAGCTTGCGGGTTCTTATGACAAAACTCACGTACTTTCGCCCTAACCCCACCAGTCTGATCCAAAACACTACTTCCCGAAGGCGTAGTTAGACAAAACTTAGAATCCTCCATAAAGTCATGCCAACCGGTACCTGGAATTAAATCCCTCAAACTTGAAGAAATATCTAAATTCAACTTAGGATCAATACGGCTCATTATATTTGAAAAACGGCCGGCAATCTCAAACTTTAAGTTTCTCAAAGAACAGCTCATCACATCAACATCATGGGTGCGGTAAGACACATCAATACTCCTGGATTGATGGGGTTTAGGTTGCTCCCAAGACTCGATCCACTTTTGAGAGATATAGCAGGTGTAGCCTACTTTGACTTCCCCCACTTTCGAATATTCTTTATATAATTCATCAGTTTGATCAGCACACACCGAATAAACTCGATCAACATTCCAATTCGAAACCCATTCTTCCAATCTTGAGGAACAATCATAATCATCTTGGGGAAGCGCGACTTTAGTTGCACTGGACGATCGTATGAAGTCATATTTTTTGAGAACTTTTTTGTATAATTTCTCATTTTGTCGAGTTCCCAGAAAGGTAGGACCAAGAACAATCAGATCGAAAGTAAGCCGTTTCAAATAGTCAGGAAAAGGCAAACTTGCGTCATGGACGAAGCAATCAATATCCGGAGAATTTTCAGGAAGCATGTACTCAAGGGAACGAACCGCCTCCCTGTAACATGAAGGGTCACCCATTTGGTGTAAGCTAAGAACAGTAGTTTTCAAAAACTTAAATTAAAAATTGCTACGACTAACCCAACAAATGAGTTTAGACTGAGTGCTCGAATTGAAGGGCAATCGCTTTGAAAAGGAATAAGTTAAACTTTGGGGACACAAGAAATGCTTGGGGGGAAATTCTATCTTGCTAAATCCGAGTTATGGGAAAAAGAATTTTTAAACAGATTAAGTTTTATAATATTAAACAAAAATAGGAGTTAAATGCTCAATCTTAGATACTAATTATTTGTCAAGCTTTAGGTTGGTGTACTTCTCCGTGATTCCTTACTCTTATAAATAAGCTCAATCTTCCTCTAAGTAATGTTTTTATTTTATGTAGATTTGCGGTCGTTGTTTATTTTTATAATTTACGACTTAGCTATGACATTCTTAATATTAAGCTCTACACGATCAGTGAAGTATATATTTCCTGATAAACTTTTTGAATTTGACCTTGGTATTTAAATATAATCGGTAGAAATCCTCCCTCTTCTTTAATCTGCTAGTTAAATCTTTTACTTGGTAGTCAGTACTTGTTTTGTTTACTTTTATTTTAGCTAGTTCTTCGTCAAATGAGTTGATAAATTGCTTGAAGGAATACTGACCATCACTAATCAGGTCGTTATAAGCATTCTTAACTAATTCGTTTCTTCTTTTAACATTATTAAACTCAGAAAACACAATTTTGATGTTGGAAAAGTCTTTCTTAAGGGGAATGTAATGTACATTGGGTTTTATAATATTCGAATAACTTCCTTCGAATAAAACCAGACACACTTTGAATGCAGCTGCTTCAAAAATTCGAGGACTGACCGTTCTGTAATCAATATTTTTTTCAGAAAGCTCATACTTACATAGAACGGAGTCATACACTTGATCAAAGGAAGAATTTGGGTTTTTTTGTAAATATTCATTGTATTCTACCTCTGCGGAACCATCTATATCAAAGAGTGACACTCCTGCTTCAACTCCAAGCATTGCCTTGCAATCGGAAACAAACCGATACCAATCATCTCCATAAATCCTGGAACCATTTAATGAAGATAAATCGTTTTTGTAGCTCAAACCATCGCAGTTTTTTTCAAATTCTGAAGCTATATTAGTCTTTTCTTGGGCTCCCTTTCCGAGAAGAAATGGCAATTGTCTAGCACGATACCCAAAATCAATTTTACGTTGTGAAAAAGGTTTAGAGAATACCTTACTTTTTTTGATTAAATCATCGCTAACATAACCAGTTAATGTGTAATGAACTGCCTTTACAGAATCGCATGAACTATAAATTTTGTAAGCATCTTTAGTGTCTGCAAGACTATAGATGTTTGAGATGTCTAATTCCTTAATAATATTAAATCTTTGCAGGCAGTACTGATATTCATCCTGAAAAAAGGCAATTTTAGTAGCGGTTGTACAAGATTTAATAAACCTTACAAAATTTGTATTGATAGAAAACGGGAAAATACCGAATAAACTATAATGCAGGATAATTACATCGTAAGAATACTTCTTTAATAAGTCTGGAAAACCTAACTCTGTATTTACAGTTATGACATCATTTGAAGAATGTAAAATAAAGGAGTTCACATGATCCATTATAGTTGGAGCATTTGCGCTGAGAGGATGCTTATACAATAAAAGTATTTTTAAACTCTTCAAATTGATAACTTTTTTTAAAAGTGTTGATTGAGATTTAGGATAAAGTATTTAAGTTTTGATTTCAATTACTTGTAAGATTAAAAATAACTAGAGTATTATAATCAGTGATTCTAGAAATCTCTAAACTTTTCTTGATCTGTTAGATACAATATTTCTTTTAGAAGAAACTAAAAATAAAAGGTACCAATTTCTAGATTTCAAATCTTAATTTTATTGTAGACTATATTTCGCTCTCCTTTTCTTAAAAGAATCATAAAGGTAAAGAGCATATATAGGGAAGTTGTACCCACACAGGATAAAGTCAAAATTACTAAACCGGAGTAGAAATACTGGGAGATTTGATAAAGGACTGTCACTGTTACGACTATGCTCGTAATTACGAATGCCATACGAGACCACTCATACTCTACTTTGAAATATCTATTTGCTGCAATCCCAGCAAGAACTGGTAAACTTAAGTAAGAAAGTGATGTTGAAACTGCTGCACCCAAAATACCCCAAGTTGGAATCAGCCAGAAGTTAAGTCCAATATTTAAAACTGCTGCAATCCACTCTATTCCTGATTGGATAATAAGCTTATTGTTGAAATATAGGCCTGGCAAAAGAATTAAATAACTTCCTTTAAGTGCATATCCTGCTGCTACAAAACCAACAATAACCCACGCATCATGGAATGAATGATTAGCCATAAGCAATAACACGGGCTTAGCAAAACAATAGAATATAACAACCAAGCTTCCAGCACCTATGATATAGTAAGTTAGTACTCGTCCGAAAATCTGTCGTGCCTCATCTTGTTTTTTTATGTAAGACATAAAGAAAGGTGGCCATGCTGAGCTGAAAGCATTTATGACTATCATTATTACCAAGGCGAAACTGTACCCTAGAGTGTACACTCCCAAGTCTTTTAAACTGAGCATACGTTCGATCATTTGTCGGTCTGCGTAATCGATCACTAAGAAAGCGAAAACGCCAAATATACTCGGAAAACCTATTCGAACCAAAGGTATAAAACATTTTGGATCGACCTTGAATTCAAGTTTGCGACCAACAAAAAACCAAGTCATTAATACAAAAATTGTGGTTCCTAAAGTACCGGCTAACAATAAACCCATGACTCCCCAGCGTAGTGCCAAGACGAAGAGAATTGATAAAGGAATATTCACAACAATGCTTCCCAGGGTAAGAAATAAATACTGTTTGGCTTTTCGTTCCATCCTCAAATAAGCGAGCCACGGGTCTGCGACAACCGAAAGAACCGAAGATAAAAATGCCAAGCGAATCAAGTGTCCATATTCACTCGTTTGAAAAATCATAACACTAAGAGTTGGTGCACAAAACCAGACAATCGAATACCAAAACATCCCATTTACCATGAGCAGAATAAAATTAGTCCAAATAATACTTGGCCGTTTAGATAAATCGTCTTCCTTGTAGTATAATATCCCCATCGAATTACCAGTTCCTAGGGACAAAACTCCACACATTGCGACTCCAATAAGAGCAATAAGAGCTGATATTCCATAATCTTTAGGCGATAATACTTCTGTAAAAAAAGGAAGTAAAAAAAATCCTATAAACCTGTTAATTGCTCCGCCAAGACCATACAAAAGAGAATCTTTACCTAAACGACTAAGAGCTTTTTTTATCAATGTGATGAACTTAAAAGAGAAGCTTTCTTATCTTTAGACCTAAGTCCAAATATTGAAAATTTAGTAGTGCTGCCTGCTCTATAATGAGAGGCTAATTCTGGTTTCTTTTTATTAAGAAACCAATTAAGTAATAATGTTAAAACCTTTAAATTTTCAAAGGGATGATGTTTGCAAAAATACAATTTACAAAGACTCTAAATGCCTGATAAGAGATATAGTATTATTCTGAACGCTAAAATGTTGTTCTGCGAATTTTCGGGACTCAATCCCTGTTAGTCGGCGAAAGTCATGATCGATAATCAATTTCTTTAAAGAGTCATACACTGTTTTGGTGTCTGCCTCAATTACGGGGAGAGTCTTGTACTCAGTAAATGTCTTTAAGAAAAACTCTTTCCATGAAGGT
>Ga0315322_10003818_pt1 | contig 11600 bp, 7 predicted proteins | sample M110021515metaG_FD_203461 | JGI IMG/M metagenome (GOLD analysis project Ga0315322, IMG submission 203461) | Ammonia-oxidizing marine archaeal communities from Monterey Bay, California, United States - M1 100m 21515 | ecosystem: Environmental > Aquatic > Marine > Intertidal zone | place: USA... | reverse complement strand
GATCGACATCTGGCGCCGATAGAAAGTTCATTCCAGTGCTGAACACGATTCAGATTGCAGGCATGATCGCATTGCTCGCCGCTATCGGTTGCTCAGGTTCCGAAGTTCCGACCGTTCCAGTTAAGGGGACGGTTACTTTGCGGGATGGAACCGCAGTTGAAACAGGGACTGTCGAATTCAACGCTACTGAGGGTGACTGGACGGCCAGGGGAACAATCCAGCCCGATGGAACGTTCTATCTCTCGACATTCACCGACGGCGATGGCGCAGTTCCGGGAACACATGATGCTGTCGTCGTTCAGTTGATTGTGACAGAAGACCTGCCACTCCACCAACATGACCACGGTCCCACTGTCGACCCGAAGTATGCCCATTACGACCGCGCCGGGCTTCACTACATTGTGAGTTCTGACAGCGAAAATCAGATCAGCATTCAGGTCGATCCCGTCAAGCCCAGGTAACCCGCTTGCTCCCTTGGATGCTGTGCTTTGCATCAAACGGGAAGCGTGTGCAACGTATCTGACATCCGTCGTTTGAGTCTTTGGAAGACTTCCCCTTTTCGTCTGATGAAGGCTTTAGCACCTGTCAACAGCGTTAGTGATGGTGCGTGGTCGATGTGCTCTTTGTCGTGATGCCTTAACGATTCTATTGCAAGTTGATTGCATTTGCATTGGCTTTGCCATTGAGCTATTGTCACAAAGCCGGGCCGGAGTGATGAAGAATTCAGTTTTTCAGTTTCCAGCGATGTTGTTTCAAAATGTTTCGCCAGTTTTTCTTTAGCCTGACGCTTGCTGTGCACGCGGTCGTTGCTTTGCTCGGCCACGCAGGTCTGCACGAGGTTGTGGGGCATTATCATGCCGACACCAATGAGCAGGGTTCAGCTCGAAACAACGCTTCGCATGTCTGTGCCCACGGACATGCTCATCACGGAGACGTGGCTCATTCCCACAGTGGTCAGCCTGATGATGGCCAGCCTGATGATGGCCAGAGAGGTCAAGAGCCAGACGGGGATCATGATCACAGCGATTGTGTAGTCTGCCAGTTTACTGCTCAGGCACAATCGCCGCTTTGCTTTGTTGATCTGCCAGCCCTGAATGAGTTTCCTGAGGCTGCGTTCATTGTCGCGGAGCAGCTTTTTATTGCCGCTGCTGAGTCTGCTTTCGACTCCCGCGGTCCACCTTCGACTTGCACCTGCTGAGTTTCATCGGCGGGAGGTTCAGGGATCGTTGCGACGTCTCCAGTCATCAACGCGTGTTTGTCTTCACGGTTCGTGACGTGCAGCGTTGTGACGTCGCCATGCCGGTGCTCGATGTGGGTTAATTACTTACCCATGTCGGTATCCAGCATGCCAATCGTCAGTCGCCCGAATTGTCGTTTGCCTGACCCTGATGAAGTTTCACCAGGTGCTGAAGTGACCGCCGTTACGCAGTTATAGCGGTAACTTACTGCGCCCTGTTAATCGCAATTCCCGGCTTCCGGTCTGAGGAACTTTGATGAATATGCAATCAAATATTGCGCCTGTTGAACGCGCTGAGGCAATTCACGAGAAGCGATCGTCTGACAGATGCGACGTCAGTTCAGACATTGAAACAAGAGCACATTCGAACGTCGCATGGCGGCTTGTTTATTTTCTATTGGAACGTCTTGTCACGGTTTTGACATATGATTTCTGTCCGTCCGCCAATCGATTTCTGTGCTGGCTCAAGCACCCGATTGGTTTTCTGGCAATCGCTGGCCTTGTATCCGCCACGTTCGCTTTGTTCTTGAATTCTTTCGCCTGGGTCCCGTTCGGGGCGATCGTGGTCACCCTGACGCTGGGGTCTGCGTGGCCGTGGATCGGTTTGCGAGGTCTTGACGCCAGTTTGTCCTGGGAAGAAAAACGCTGCAGCGAGGGGGATCGAGTAAAGGTTCGTCTGAGAATTCGAAACCGCTGTCCCTGGCCGGTTTGGGGACTCAGCGTGACGGGCGGATTTCGGCAGGATGCTCCATCGGCAGCGCTCGCTCGTGTGGCAGGGTTGTCCGAAGTGGAATTCTCATGGGACTTTGTTCCGGACGAACGAGGCGTCTATCCAGTCACTCCACCATACATCCAGACTGGATTTCCGTTTGGTCTCTGGACATCCCAATGTTCGATTTCGGTCGAGCAGGAATTGCTGGTCTGGCCAAAGACGGTACGGCTCAACGGGCTGCCTGATCTGACTTCGAGTCAGTCGTCGGAAGAGCATCTGAGTGATCGCAAGGCAGGAGACCTGGGCGACATTCTCGGGACGCGAAGCTTTCGTCAGGGAGACTCGCTTCGTCGAGTCCACTGGGCACAGTCGGCTCGCCATCAGCATCTGGTCGTCACCGAGCGGCAGTCAGGAGTTGAGTCACGCGTCTGTGTTCGCATCGACGCATCTAACGAGAGCCACCTCGGAAGCGGCAAAGACAGCACGCTTAACTGGACGCTTCGGATTGCTGCCAGCATTTGTCAGGCCATTAACGACGAGCACACTCACGTCGACTGCGTGATTGGTGATGACGTGATCTGCCTGAGCCAGACCGGCGGCTTGCGTCGATTGATGGATTACCTGGCTCGTATTCCGGAAAGCGGGCACTCGGGCGGAGCAACAGCTATTCGTTCGCAACATTACGCCGGCGGAGAAATCGTCTGCACGACAGATCGACGTCGCCAGGAGGTCGCAGCAGGCAGCCGTCTGAAGCGTGGTCCACGAGAAGTGGTCATCGCCGCCGAGACCGCTGGAGACGATTCGTCTGCAACTCTCTCGTCGATGCGTAGTCCCTGGCTGTTTATTCCGTCAACAAACGCAGCGTCTACCGAGTTTCCTCGGCAGTGGCAGCGGGCCTGCCGAATTGCCTGAGCTGGCCTTCAAGCTGAGCCTACGTGAGACACCAGATGTCTAACCTGAACCGTGATGATTTAGCGAAGCAGCGAGACGTGCGTGCTGCCATACCACGCAGTTCGAGTGCTGGTGTGCAGCGTCTGACGTGCGTGTTGGGGCTTCTTTCATCGCTGCTACTTGAAGTTGCAGCAAGCGAACACTTGCCGAACGTTCCAGCGATTGCCGGCAGCATGGCCGTCCAGACCGTGCTTGTCGTTATCGGTTTCGTTCTGTTTCGGCGACGTGCCGACCGAGGTCTGCCCGCTCCGCAATCACTCGTGCTGATTCTCGCTGGAATCTCTGCAGTACCTTTTGTTGTTGAAGTCGTCGGTCGTGAATTCTTCAACCGAGGATGGACTGTCGAGCTGACATTGCTTGCGTTTCTAAGAAACCTCGTGCTGGGGCTTTGTACGGCATCTGCCTGGCCGAAGTATCAGCGACTCGGAACTGCACTCAGTGTACTGCTGGCGATCTTCGCAGGATCGTTCGGCGACGACCGATCGTTGAGTGTCCTGCTCAGCCTGTATGCCGTCGCCGGCATCTGGTGGCTGATGGGGAGTTACTGGGACGGACTTCGAGATCATATCACCGTTGAATCGAAGCAGACCTTGCCAGGGTACTGGCTGATTGTTCTACCCGTGCCTGTGATGGGGATTGTCCTTCTGCTGGCCGTTGATCAAGGCACGGCCACAACGGCACTTCAGGGATTCATGCCATCTTCCGGAGGAACCGGGCGTTACGACGAGTTCGCCAGCGGCGGTGTGAACGATGGTGACGCTCTTGTTTCCGCACAGGACAACGCATCGAGCTTCGGTCCTGTCGAAACGGATGTGTTTCTCGACTCCGAAGAATCGAGTCTCTACGACGCCTTCGATGACCAATACAACGAACCATTCAAAAAGAGTGAGACCCAAAGGGCGATTTCGCTTCCACCTGGTCTGCTCAAAGAATCGGAATTTCAGATAGCCGAAGCAAAGAAAGCGAATCGTGAGTTCTCGACCGTCCGACAACCGGTGACGGATCGTTCGGAGCATAAAGATGTCGACAGTGAGGCACTTCTATACGTTGCGGGCCGCACTCCGTTGCACCTTCGTCTGCAGGAGTTCGATCTTTTTGACGGTCAGAACTGGTATCCCTCACCGGCGCCGGAAAACCCATTGGGGATCGAGATTGAAACGATCGATGGCAAGCCGTGGGTGCTTGTGAATTCGACGCCGCCGCTGCGCGATATCTACGCGGGAGATCAGTCTAACGTCATCAAGACGGTCGCAATCAAAGGCAACCGGCTTCCGTTGCCACAACACACAGTGCGACTTCACATCGACCGAGTGGATCGTCCTGATCTTTTCGCCTGGACGCAGCAAAGCATCCTTCGTCTGCAGCGGAAGAGCGTGCCACAACTCATGGTCATGCACACTCGTTCGCGTTTGATCGCTCCCGAGATGCTGGAGCAGATGAAATCTGACGACTTCGTTCGCCATGCAACAACGGATGCAGCCGAAACTGTCCCTAAAGATTTCTTCAGCAAACAGATGGCAAAGCTTGCCGCGAGATGGACGAAAGGGATTCCGCGAGGCTGGCCGCAAATCAACCGGATTCTGCAAAAGCTTCGCTCAGAGTATGTTCATGACCGAAGCCATGTGATCGACCCCAAATTTGTCAATCCGACAGCGGCGTTTGTTCTGAGTGAGCGTCGCGGACCAGATTACCTTTTCGCCTCAGCCGCTGCTGTCATGCTGCGGTCACTTGAGTATCCGACTCGGCTTGTCAGCGGGTTTTACGCTTCGCCTGAGCGGTTCGATCCGGAGTCCGGGCAGACTGCCGTCCTGAAAGAAGACGTTCATTTCTGGTGCGAGGTCTATATCGGCGGACGATCCTGGCTGCCGCTCGAACCGACTCCGGGCTACGAACTGCTGAAGCATCAGCCGGGCCTGATTGCGACCGTTCTGGAATCTCTCCGGGATATCGTCCGATGGACCGCACACCATTGGCTTTCACTGAGCAGTGTTGTTGTTTTGATCGTTCTTGCTCAACTGACGGGAACGATTCAGCGCGTTCATCGAATCCTGGCTGATCTGTTCTTTACAAGTGCCTGGAAACTCTCCAGCCGATCGGACAGAGCCCGAATTCTGGCCAGCTCGCAGTTAATCAATCGACGATGCCGCCTTGTTGGTCTGAATCCTTCAACAGGTGAGACCGAGCGGGAATTTCTGACACGCTCTCTCTCAAGAGCAACGGCTGATGTCAATCTGTCGCAAGCGACACTCGATCGCTGGCTTCGTCTGGTCGAATGGGCTCGCTTTGCCCCTTCGTCAGTTTCTTTGCCTCTCGCAGACCTGCCAGTCGGTTTTTCAGACGACCAGTTGATTCAAGAAATCTGCAACGCCGTCAGCTCGAAGATCACGGCCCGACAACTTGCAGTCATGCACGCCGAACCCCGAACTCGTTTGTCCTGGTCGATAAGCGGCTGGCTATCACCAAACCACTCCCGTTCCTCGTTGGAGAACGTTTCGAAATGACCTCAACCACTGAAGTCGAGATGCCATCTGTTGCGACAGTTCACGAACTGCCCGAGCTGGCACAAATAGACGATCTGAGAGATCGGCTGAACGTCCACCTCAAGGGCAAGCCTGACGTCGTCGAAATGGTGATCGTCTGCCTGCTTGCCCGTGGGCACATCCTGCTGGAAGACCGTCCCGGTCTCGGAAAGACAACTTTGGCACGAGCTCTTGCCGATGCTGTTGGAGGCGAGTTTTCGCGAATCCAGTGTACTCCGGATCTGCTGCCTGGCGACGTGACCGGCTTCAACATGTTCAATCAGAAGTCACAGGAGTTCGACTTTCGTCGCGGCCCCGTCTTCTCGGACGTATTGCTGGTCGACGAAATCAATCGGGCAACGCCGCGTACACAGAGTTCGCTGCTCGAAGCAATGGCCGAACGTCAGGTAACCGTCGACGGAGAGCGCTTCCGGCTGTCAAACAGCTTCTTCGTCATCGCGACACAGAATCCGCAGGATCAGCACGGCACCTATCCGCTTCCCGAAGCGCAGCTCGATCGATTCGCGATGAAATTGAGCATCGGTTACCCGGAGCATGTCGATGAAATGTCGTTGCTCGCATCGGCAGTTGGCGCGAAGGCGTCCGACACTCATGAGGCCGAACCGATTTTCCGCGATGGTCAACTGACACAGCTTCAGGACTATGTGGCTTCAATCGCGGTCGTGGAGTCCGTCCAGGATTACCTCGTTCGACTGGCAGCAGCTACACGTTCACATGACGACGTTCACCTTGGGCTCAGTCCGCGAGGTCTGCTGATGTTGCAGCGATGTTCGCAGGCAATCGCTCTTTTGAATCAACGGCAATTCGTGACGCCGGACGACGTGCAACAGGCAGCCGGGCCTGTGATGCGCGTTCGACTCGGAGTTGACTCCGACGATCCGCAGCCAGTCATTCAGGAGATTCTGAGGTCCATCGAAGTTCCTCAAACGTAAAACCTCAGTCATCAATTCATCATCCCAAAGTCTTTCCCAGCGAGATTCACAATGATCAGTCCACAGGTTCTTCCATCAGTCTTAACACTGACGCTGATGCTACTTTTCCTTGCGGGATGTACAGAGCCCCAAAGCGATTCCGAGCCAGCAGTCACAACGGAGATGCACGAGGACTTCGACCACCACCATCCTCATCAGCACGGTACCCACCATGACCATGAGCACGAGCATGGAGACGGCTTCGAGGGAACTCATTCTCACGACCATTCACACGGGCATCGCCACGGCTCGCCTCTGCACGGCGGACGAGTTGTGTCCATCGGACACTCTCACCACAAAGACGGAGAAACTCACTTCCATGCAGAAGTAATGCCGGTCGCTGATGATTTGATTTCCTTTCACATTCTGACCGAAGACGAATCTGGCGAGTCAGTCGACGCGCAGGTTGACGCAAAGGAAATCACAGGACTGATCAGCGTCAAAGGCGACGAGTCGGCAGGCCACGAAGTCACTTTCCGAGTCACCGCCGACGATGGTGAAGTCTCCGTATTCACAGTCACGCTGCCGGAAGAACTCGATCATGGCGAAGCATATTTGGTTGTGATTCCCAAAGTAGTCCTTGATGGTCAGCGACAGAACTTCAGCTTCACAGCTTCCCGACCAAACCAGCAGGAGCCACGAAAGACTGACTCGGCAACGATCAAAGCACACAGTGACACTGCCGAGTCATCTGATGATTATGATGCTGCCGAAGACAACTCCATAAGTGCTGAGCTGCGGGAGTCCTCTCGTGACTGACTATCTGATTCTTGCAGACGGCCCTGGTTACACAGGCCTGTTCTCCGATTTCAATACTACATTCTGGAGTGGTGTGCTGAGGATGGCCTATGCGGTTGTTGCGGCCGCACCGTTCCTTGTTGCTGGTGTGATTGCAGCTGGAATCCTGCGGGGCATGGTCGGAGCTGACCGCATCGGAAGGATTCTGGGAGTCGGGCACTGGAGCGGACCGTTCCGAGCCTGGGGGCTCGGAGTACTCCTTCCGATCTGTTCGCTCGGGGCTCTTCCTGTCGCGCGTGAGCTTCGTCGAGCAGGCGTTCCAGGCGGCACTGTCCTGAGTTTTGTCCTTGTCGCACCAGTCCTGAATCCAGTTTCAATTATCTACGGACTCAGCCACATTGAACCGGTGACGCTGCTTTACTTCGCCGTTGGAACTTTTGTGGTGTCAGTCGGCATCGGTCTGATCTGGAACAGGGCGATATCGGACAGAAGCGACCATTGCCTGACACAACCGGAAACCACGCCATGTAACAGTGCGCACCGCCTGGCCATTGTCGCAGATACCGCTGCTCGCGGACTCGTGGGGCCTGCGTTTGTGGATTATGGGCTGGCACTGCTGGCCGTTGCTTTCCTGGGAGCGTTCCTTCCTCACGGTGTCCTGCAGACTGGTATGACCCGCGACAATGTCCTTGCACCAATCATCATGGGGCTGGTGGCGATTCCCGTTTATGTAACACCTACTGATGTCATGATGCACTTTGGCCACATCGTCCGGGATGGTTATTCATTGGGGGCGGCGTTCGCTCTGATTGTTCTGGGAGCCGGTGCGAATGTTGGTGTTGCTAACTGGCTGCGACGGGACTATGGAATTCGCCCTCTGCTTCTGTTTGTCCTGATGCTTATTGGGTCAACTTTGATTATCGGCGTGGCCGCGGACAGGACGATCGTCCACGGAAAAGCCACGATGGAAGATCACACACACGCGTTTGACCCTTTCACCCGGTTGGCCAGCGTTCCCAGTGGCGTCGGTCCGATGTGGGTTTTCGAGAATGTCCGGGCATCAATTCAGAAGCATGAGAGTGGAGCAGAAACTTACGGCCTTGCTTTACTTGGAGCCCTGACGCTTGCCGGAATCTTTCTACGTCTGACGGGCGATCGTTTCAGTGCCGAAAGATTGTTCGAGGCATCGACTGATCAGCGGCAAGCGTCTGGATCATCAGCCTGGAATCCCACCTTGACCGCGGGCCAGTTAGCGATGACTGGCGTTCTGGGGATGAGCAGCCTCGCGGTCGTTGGCCTTTTCGTCTTCTATCCGCCGGTGGACGAACTCATCGAGGACATGGGCGTCATTCGAGTGGAAGCCTACGACGCCGTCCGAACCACTGATGCCGCTGAGCTGGATCGCCGCATTATTCAGTGGAAAAGACAGATGGAGAAGCTCCCGACCAGCGTTCAGATTCGTGGAGGAAGCATCACGGAGGAAGGGCGTGAAAATCTCAAGGAGTTCCTTTACTCGCTTGAAACTCTTCAGCAACACGTCCGCGCCGGACGCAAAACAGAAGCACGGATGATGCGATCTTATGTGGAGCGACTCTATCGAAAATGTTGTGACAACTTTCGAGGGAGACTATCGGAAGTCTCAGTAGCAGCGGCTTGATTGGCTGCTTCTATTGGTGTTCTATTCAACACAGCTTTCCGGAATCAAAAATGTCTGAACGATTACTAAACCACTGCCGTCGAGGGTTCACTTTGATCGAACTCCTCGTTGTTATCGCCATCATTGCAATCCTGATTGCATTGCTGCTGCCTGCCGTGCAGCAGGCTCGCGAGGCCGCTCGGCGTGCTGACTGCAAGAACAATTTGAAGCAGCTGGCCCTCGCAATGCATAACTACGAAACCACCCATCGCACATTTCCTCCAGGATACATCCACAAGTTTGGCCCGAGCGGTGTGCCCGAGCAGCAGGCGAACCATGCCGGACTCGCCTGGGGAGCGATGCTGCTTCCACAGCTTGAGCTGACTCCGCTCTTTGACGAGCTGAACTTAAACGTGCCGGTGTGGAATTCTGTGAACCTGGTCCCACGTGAGACTCAACTGCCTGTATTTCTGTGTCCGTCTGATGCGTATTCGGAAGGCAGATTCGTCGTGCGTGATAATACTGTTTCACCGGTCGAACAATACGCAGCGGCCAGCTACGCCGCTAACTGGGGCCCTTCAGACGCGATCACCAATCTCGATGACACACCATTTCAGAGTCGGGGTATGTTTTACCGAAACAGCAGCACTCGGGTTCGCGATATCACAGACGGACTATCCAATACGCTTGCTCTGGGAGAACGCACCAATGGACCAATTCCCGGCATTCCCACACTCGGAGGCCATTCCTTCTTTGAAACAGCCTGGTTCGCTGCAGTTCGCGAAATCACAGACTATCCTGATGACCACGGACACATGGTCCTTTTCGAAACGCAATTTCGCCCCAACGAGCCAGGCGGAGACGATAAAGGCTTGTCTGCTCCTCACGCCGGAATGTGTCAGTTCGCCCTGACCGATGGCTCCGTCCGGGCCCTCTCTGAAAATACCGACGCGTTAATCTACAACGCACTTGGAACACGGGCAGGTGAGGAGCTTATCAGCGGATTCTAGTTCTGCTGTGAGCCGTAGGTTTAACAAAGGAATTGCCTGTATCCACGATTTCAGGGCAACTCTGTTGCAGGTTCACGTTCAACGACAACTCGGCATTCATGACAGGTGACGAACGTTAAAGAGTTTATGCTGTTGTCGAACCTTGGCGACACTTTACGCGGTTTGTGGTGGAGCGGACTTCGTTTGCGGGATGCGTTGTCGCGGAGTTGTGATGCCGACGCTAACGGGCTAATGGTCGGTTAAGTCGGCACGATTTGTGCCACTCCAGATTCCAGGCGTACATGAAAAGGGCGGTAAGGACCGAACGTATCCGGCTTCCTCTGGGGTTGTGGAGTTCGTGCAAAACACTCCAGATGAGCGGTGGACCGACGACGTCTTTCGTCCTGTCCCATGGCTCGCTCTCAAGGGTAATAGGCGAGCTGGAGCCGGTCATTATTGACGGGCAGTTGCCCGAATTGGAGAGCCAGCTTATGTGGTTGTCGAGCAGAAGGGGGACGCTGTAAAGTACGCGTCCGTTCAGGATTTGAGACGTTCATGTGGTCTTCGCTGGTCGCAATGTGCAATGCCGCCAGACCTTCAGGAACTAATGTGGCATGAATCGATCGAGACGCCGATGAAGTACTATGCAGAGCAGGATGCTCAGTCGGCATTTGCTGAATTTTATGCGGCACAAAAAAACAATATTTACCCCAGCATTCAGTGGAAGCGACAACTGAGACGATCTAAACTTCTCCCGTAACCTGCGATGCATAAATGGGTTACAAGCCACGCCGGAGTGGCGGAATCGGCAGACGCGCGGGATTCAAAATCCCGTGGGATTAATTTCCCGTGTGGGTTCAAGTCCCACCTCCGGTACTTACAGCTAAAGGACTTACGTCAATTTGACGTGAGTCCTTTTTTCATTGATGGGGGCAGGGTTGCCATCAAAGTGATCTTGCTGATCCTCATTGCTTGTGTCTGCGAAGGCACGATGAAGTTCTGCTGCAGAGAATCGGATTGATTAGACACTTCGCTGCGAGGAACGCGGGAAGGTGGCTAAGAGGCTCAGTCTGTGCAGACCTGGATCCTTCAGACTGCTTGTCATGGCCGATTTCTGTTGAAAGTTACAACGACAAATCTCTGAATGCGGCGTCGCTGTCCACATCTGGTGACGTCATTGCAGCGGGTGCTGCCTGTGGAATCGTGTTGCTGTGTCGGCCGTGGTTGTGTCCTGGCAACAGTTCGATCCCAATTGCCAGAATACTTCCCAGTATAAGTACCAGGCTTAGCTTTACGCGGTCGTGTTGATGATTGAGTACCTCGGGAATGAGATCGGTCAGAGCAATGCAGAGAAATGCTCCTGCCGAAAAGGCCAGCGCACAGCCGACAATGTGCGTGCTTGATTCAAGTGCCAACGTCCCAAACCAGAACAAGAGTGCTCCAGCCGGGCACGCCAGTGCGAAGCCTCCGTTGATCACGGCCAGACTTCGAGGTGTCCAGCCACCCACGCTCATCACTGAAGTAATTGACATCGCGTCCAGAGGCTTGTGCAACGCCACTGCGAGAAATGTGCCGAGTCCAAAGAGTGACAGGCTGACAGCAGAACTGCTGCCCGCTTCTGAAACGACACTCGCACCAAGTGCTACTCCATCGAAAAGCGTGTGCAGTGCCAGACCAAGAAAAAGTCCAACCCAACTAAATCGGTGACGGGCGGGAGCGGATGTACCAGGTGTTGCGAGATCCGGCGAATCATTGTGTTCATGGTTACCGCCCTGGCCCTGGCCCTGGCCCTGGCCCTGGTCATGGTCATGGTCATGGTCATGGTC
>Ga0315322_10003817_pt1 | contig 11602 bp, 9 predicted proteins | sample M110021515metaG_FD_203461 | JGI IMG/M metagenome (GOLD analysis project Ga0315322, IMG submission 203461) | Ammonia-oxidizing marine archaeal communities from Monterey Bay, California, United States - M1 100m 21515 | ecosystem: Environmental > Aquatic > Marine > Intertidal zone | place: USA... | reverse complement strand
CAAAGCCGGATTTCATCGTGATTCCGTCGACCATTACGATCTTCGGCTCCATCAAAAACCGGCGGGGTCGGATGGCTCACCAAGAAATGAAAACGAGTAGCCAGAATCTCGATCGGGACATCCCAATGACTCTTAGAGGAGATCCGGATGACCTCCTGCTCGTCCGCTGTGTAAAAACCCGGCGGAATCAAATTCCCCGGCATATCCTTCCACAGAATCTCTTCAAAAGTCCGAATCGCTTCTATATCGATTGGATACTTGGAAAAAACCGCCATCGCAAACTTCCCCGGAAACTCCCCAAATCCGAAGGCATCACCCCCATAATTTTGGTCACCTGGCGTGCTATCGACCACCCCGTTGTTATCCAAATCAAATCCCGAATGGATTCCAGTGTTTGAAATCGCCACGTAACGATAAGGATAATTTTGAGCGGCACGGCCATTCTGGCTGACGTTGAAAAAACGATCATTCATGCGGGTCGCTCCCGTGCCATTTGCATCATAGTCGAACTCATTGAGTAAAAGAACATCCGGCTTCGCAATCTGAACAACCTCCGCAACCCGCTTCGCCGACGCGTTGGTCCCTGTCCGCAGCAGCGCCGCCAAACGACCCTCGCTGCTCTGCGATAATGCCACATTATAAGTCGCCACCCGAATCGTCTTGGCCTGGAGAAGGGGAAGAAGGAAAAACAAGAAAGCAAGTCGCACGGCGAAACCTTAACTCATTTTTTAGCGAGTGACAGTTGAGAAACTCCCGCGATTGAACCAAACTCACTCCATGAGCTTGATCACGCCCACTGAGGCCGAATCCCTAATGCTTTCCAACATCGATCTCCTCGAGACCGAAACCGTTGCCTTAGAAAATTCTCTCGGCCGTGTTCTGCGAGAAAATCTTTTCGCAGATCGGCCCTTCCCTCCATTCGACCGGGTGACCATGGATGGCGTCGCATTTCGCTTCGCCGACCTCGACAGCTCTCCCCTTACCCTGCAAGGCACTCATGCCGCAGGCAAACCAACCCCGCCGCCTCTTGAGGAAAAACACTGTTGGCAAATCATGACTGGCTCCGTCATTCCCCCAGACTGCGACACCGTGATCCCCTACGAAGAAGTCTCACTTACCGAAACTCACGCCACCATCAACTGCGAAGCGGTTCCCGGAAAGTTCATTCACCCGAAAGGATCCGATGCCTCAGCTGGTGACCTCATGATCAAATCTGGAACTCGAATTAATCCCGGCCACCTCGGCATGATGGCTTCCATCGGAGCCGCTCAAGTCAAAGTGACCCGCTTGCCCCGCGTCAAAATTCTAACCACTGGAGATGAACTTATCCCGGTTCATGAATCTCCTCTTCCCCACCAACTTCGACAGTCGAACGGCATCACTCTTCTGAGCGCCATCCAAAATTGGGGGCCTGTTGATGCAAGCTGGGACCACCTTCCCGATGACCTTCAAGCGACCACCACCGGCATTGCCCAAGCGCTCGAATCATACGACCTCGTCATCCTCTCCGGTGGCATCTCAAAAGGCCGAAAAGACTTCGTCCGACCGGCCCTCGAATCGCTCCGTGGTGACCCTCTCTTCCACGGAGTTGCACAGCGCCCAGGTAAGCCACTCGCCTTCTGGAAAGGCATCGTCGCTCTTCCTGGCAATCCAAACTCTACCCTCACCACCTTCCGCCGCTATGTTATCCCCCTCCTCCGTCGTATGACCGGTGCCCCCGACGCAGCAGTCATCACCCTGCCACTCGCAAAGCCTATTTGTCAGCACCCATTCCTCACCCAATTCCTCCCAGCAAAAATCAATTCTGAAGGGAAGGCGGTCTCCCTTTCCCCACAAAACTCAGGCGATTTCGTGACCCCTCTCGATGGCACCGGCTACCTCGAAATCCCACCAGGAGATAATAGGGCCACTTCCTCCCACTTCTTCTAAAGGAAATGCACTTCTCTGGCCCGGCTTTATCAAACGCCCCTTGTGCGAAATAAAACTGAACTTGCGACCAGTCATCCTCTCAGCCACCCTCTTTGCAATGAGACGATTTTCCCGTACCGCATTCGCCATCATTTTCGCCCTGGCCGCGACACTCTCCGCCCAACAATCCAATGAAGCGATCAAACTGTGGCCTGAGGGAAAAGCTCCACTTGGCAGCGGAAACTTCGAGCAGACCAATGCCACTATCACAGTCTTTCACCCAGAGAAGCCAAACGGCACCGCATTCGTCATTACGCCCGGTGGCGGTTACGGACAGGTTGTTAAAGGCGAAGGTGCTCCCATCGCCAAGTGGCTGAACACCCATGGCATCACCGGAATAGTCCTCAATTACCGTCTTCCAAAAGGAAACCCTCTCCGCCCGCTTCTCGATGTCAAACGGGCCCTCCGGATGACCCGCATGAGAGCGACCGACTGGAATCTCAAAGCAAATCGGATTGGCATCATCGGCTTCTCCGCCGGCGGCCATCTCGCCTCAATGGCCGTCACCAAATACGATCTTGGTAAAAGCAAAACCACAGACCCAATCCAACGGCAGAGTAGCCGTCCAGACTTCGCCATTCTTGTCTACCCCGTCATCACCATGAGCGAAGGAACCCACAAAGGATCTCGCCGAAATCTCCTCGGTGCCGAGCCCGGCGAAGACCTCATCGAACTCTATTCCAATGAGCTCCACATCACCAAAAGAACTCCACCAACCTACCTCGCTCACGCCATCGATGACCACGTCGTTCTCGCTAGCAACAGCGAAAAGTTTCACAAAGCTCTCGTCAAAAAAAACGTCGCTTCAAAATACCTCCCCCTCCCTCGGGGCGGCCACGGACTCAATGGTTACAAAGGCCCCATGTGGGATGCTTGGCAGGCCCAATCAATGGACTGGTTAAACCAACTCTTGAAGTAATCGTCCAAAAATTAGGAGCGCCGTTATCCAAACCTTGGCTTTAGCAAACTTTTACATAGGCATGCTCCTCCGCTGCCAGAAAAGCTAGATTAAGGTTCTGAAATCACCATCACGCCGGGTGATTTTATCACGATCCAATCGCTCGAGCAGAGGCATGATCACCTTTCGAGAAGTATTGAGATGCTGACGCAACTCGGAAGCCGTCGCTTGCCCATTCTTTTCTATGAAACCTCTTATCTGATCAAGGGTGGTTTGGAAGACGGCAGCTCCCAAAGTCACCTTGGGATCCAGAGGAATGATTTGGCGAGTCCGTGCGAGAAATTTATAAGCCGCTTGATGATTTTTCGTCGCCTGTAACTCCGCTGGTAACGGAGGAGCTAGGCCCGACTCCTCGAGCGTTTTGAGGATCTCGGCAGCGGGAGCCTCGAGTTCAGGAGGGAGCTCAAGTGAATGGGAATTGTGGCAGATAATATTCTCGGCAACTTTGAATTTCTTTTCGGCCAGCTGAATCAAAAGAGCATCAAATAGCCCCGGCACGGCAGTCGCCGTGCCGAGATTTTTTTTAAGAAGATCAGTCGACATTCCCACATGATCAGGATGACTGAGATGATAATCCTGAACTGCTTTGGATGATTTTTTAACAACCTCTTTCCAATAGGACGCGTAAGCAAAATGTTTCTCCCCGCGAGCCACGATCTCGTTGGCTTTCGTCAGCTTTTTCAGAGCAGCCTTAACACCGGCGTCCGAAAATGGCAGCGACTGCTTTAGAACGTGGGTCGGGACGAAATGATCACGCTCCAGATGGGTGCGCAAGAGCTCCTGAAGGTCGTTGGGAGCTTTCGCTCGGGCGTGAAGAAATGACTGACGCTGCGCAGAGCGGAACTGACGACGGGTTGGATGGGGGTCCAGCACAACAGCACCCGCCAAAGTGGCCTCGCCGGAGAGTTCACGAATCACGAGTCGCTCGCCAGCCAAGGTATGAATGGGATGATCAAAACGAAGCTGTGCAATCGAGGTGTCACCCGGATTGAGCACGATGTCTTCAGGAAAAAGAACACGCGCTTGGGTGCGACCTGAGCCATGATGCACGAAGATTCGGTGATTCGATTTTAAAGGACGCTGGGTTCCCTTTTGCCCCGGAATCGGACGGAGGGCGCGGGTGATCTCAACATCGATCTCAAGCGTTGCCTCACCTGGGCTTCCTCCGACAAGGAGGTGGCCACGCGAGACTCCTTTCTTCCCTTTTGCAGAAAGCGGAAGATCGGGAAGATTGAGGGCGGTTCGCATCCCAGGCACTGCTTCATCGAGCGTGGCACTGTGATTCTGAATCGAACGCACGTGAGTTTTGAGACCCGAGGGATAAGCAGTGAGCTGGGTGCCCACCGCGAGTTTTCCGCCGGTTAAAGTGCCAGTCACGACGGTCCCCACCCCTTTTGGCGAGAAAGCCCGATCAACCGCGAGCCGCGGTTGTTCAAAGTCACGGGGGTCAGCAGCATCCGAAAGAGTGTTTGCAATAGCCTCTTTCAATTCGTCCATCCCGAGCCCGGTCGGTGCGGAAACAGGAAGGATGGGCGCGCCTTCAAGAGCAGTCCCCTGCAAATCATCAGTCAAGATTTCGGTCACGAATTCGAGATCATCCACGAGGTCAGCTTTCGTCAAAGCGACAATGAAATTTTTGATCCCGAGGTAAGTGAGAATTTGCAAATGTTCCTCAGACTGCGGCATCCACGAGTCATCCGCTGCTACGATGAAAATGGCGAGGTCGATCGACCCGACACCCGCGACCATATTGTTCACGAAGTCGGCATGTCCGGGAACGTCGACGACTCCGATTTCGAAGGCCTCGCTTTGCGTGTTAGGAATGGGCAACGCGAAATGGGCAAAGCCAAGTTCGATCGTTACCCCGCGTTCCTTCTCCTCTGGAAGACGGTCTGGGTTGGTTCCCGTCAAAGTCTCCACGAGGGTAGACTTGCCATGATCAATATGGCCGGCGGTCCCGATGATGAAATTACGAGGCATGATTTTCAGGAAGGAGGAGCAATTTCAGCAATGCGGGCTTTTTCGAAATCAAAAGGAGTCATTTCCAGCGTGACCTTCGCGCCCGGGACAATCTCGGCCTTTTGCGCTTCGAGCGCCTTGGCCGGATGGGCAATCACTTTCTTGCCATTGGGCAGACTGACCTGATAAGCGCGGTCGCTGTAGACAAGTAAGACCTCGCCGGTCGTGATGATAGGTTCGCTAGGCACGCCTTGAAGTTTGGATAGCTCTGCCCGAGAAGCAAGAATCGAGCGCCTAAGAACCCCTCTTCTTGAGCTTGGTGAGAGTTAATCCTTTGAACTCAACTTCCACTCCTTCGGCCTGCAAAGCAATCTGTCCTTTTTTAACCGTACAGTTCTTGCCGTGGTTCACCATATCGCCATTGACCCAAACTTTAATTTCGTCGCCAGGGCACTCGATGATCATCTTGTTCCATTCGCCCACCGGCTTCTCTGAATTATCAGTCAGGTTGAGGATGCGACGCGCATCGCCTTGCTGGCCGCCCCATTTCTGATTCTTCCCCTTTGGCCGGCGCTTCTCCATATCTGGCACTTCGATGTTTTCGGCGATGCACCAAAAATCGCCAGCATGCCCGCTATTCATCTGCACCTCGATGGAAGCCGGAAACATTTTATAAAGTGCGCGAGGGGTGGAAGCGTGCACGAGGACGCCACAATTTCCAGGCTTGTTCACGAAGCGATACTCGAGCTCGATGCGGAAATTCTCGTGCTTCTTGTCCGTGATCAAATGGCCGCCCGGCTTACCAAGACTGACCAACATCCCGTCACGCACAATGAAGCTAGGTTTGACGGCAGGATTAGTATCAGCGGCTGGAACATCGGTGTGCCAGCCTTTTAGATCCTTGCCATTGAAAAGTAAGGTCGCTTGATCTTTATCGGCTAAAGCCACGGAAGAACACAATAGACCAGCGAAAGCAACAGAGCGGGGAATGGGTTTGATCATCATCTTGCCGAAAGGATGGTTCGAAACGGATCCCATTTCAAGTGAGATCAATCGGCAGACGACCTACGGCTTTTCCAGAAATTCTAATCGCGAGTAGGACCGCTGTTAATAATCCTCGAAACAAACAAGTCCACTTCCGTGATTCTAGAAAGCGGCGCGGGAAATTACCCGGTTTTTCCCCGACGAGGGTTTAGGAATAAACGACGACAGGCCCCACTCCACTGCCGCCCTGCACGTGCCGCAATTTCTTTACAGCCGTTTTGATTCGCTCCACTGCTTCATCGGTGTCTTCGCGCGTCGTGAAACTTGAGAAGGAAATTCGTAAGCTACTCTTAGCCTGCTCGTCTGAAATCCCCATCGCTTTTTGAACATGACTCGGTTGCTGCTTTCCCGTCATACAGGCACTGCCGGTCGAAACCTGCACGCCAGCCTCGTCCAACAAAATAAGTAAACCTGCACCCTCGCACCCTTCAAAAGAAACATGGGCACAAGTCGGCACCCGATGCTCGCGAGAACCATTCAAAGTCACGCCCTCAATTTCCTTGCAGAGACGCTCTTCAAGATGATCACGGTTCGCCGATATCTCGGCATGCTGGTCCTTCTCTAGGGCTGCTTTCATTAAGGCTGCCGCTCTTCCCAGACCTGCGATGTAAGCTACATTCTCCGTTCCGCTACGATGTCCAAACTCCTGACCCCCTCCACGAATCAAGGGCTCAAACCGAACTCCTTCGCGGAGATAAAGTGCCCCAATTCCCTTCGGCGCATGAAATTTGTGCCCACTGATACTTAGAAAATCTACCGGGACCTCACGCACGTTGACGACTGTCTTTCCCACAGCCTGAATCGCGTCAGTGTGGAAAGCGATTCCATTCTCTTTCGCAATCTGGGCAGCCTCGCCCATCGGCTGAATGACGCCAGTCTCATTGTTCGCCCACATGATGCTGGAGAAGCCAGTCTCGGCTCCCTCACAGGCTTCGCGAAACTCATTAAGGCGCAACCTTCCTTCTCCATCCACCCCGCAACGATGAACCTCAAACCCCACTTCCTCCATCGCCTGACACGGTCGTAGAACGGCGCTGTGCTCGATCTCACCCGTGATCACTCGCGAGGTCTTACGACCATAAATCCGCGCCAATGACTTTAAGACCATGTTGTTCGACTCCGTTCCACACCCCGTGAAAATGACTTCCTCTTCCTTGGCGCCAATCAATTCCGCGACCTGCCCACGAGCTTCTGCGATGGCATTCTTCACAATCCGGCTGGCCCGATACCCACTTGAAGGATTATGGAAATGCTCCGTCAAAAAGGGCATCATCGCCTCCACCACTTCGGGATGCACCGCCGTCGTCGCGTGGTTATCGAGATAGATCATTGAAGAGATGTAATGTGACCTCTACCTTTCGGCAAGTCGTTCCCCAATATGTCCATTCGCCGCCTTCGCCAAGTCCTGACCTACCTTACGGTGATCCTCGCCACCGTGGTCGCCATGCTCCTCTTCCACCGCTACCAGCAACAGGAAGGACTCCGAGCCGTCGCCACTCAAATCACCACAGCTTGCCAACTTCCCGATGTCCCGAAAGAAATCGACGTTCGTCACGCACATATCGATCCCTCTGAAAATCAACAGTTTATCGACGTCATTCTCACTCTCAGCGGCCCAACCGGATCTCTCGACGATTGGCTAAAAAAGGTCGACAAATGGGAAAAAAAGCGTCCCGGAGTGATTCAGAACCATCGCATTCGGGAAGCTGAAATGAGTTCGCGGGTCGACTTCACTGCCGAAGTCTATTTAAAGTAGCGCATGCGCATCGCTTTTCTGTCCCTCTTTGTCTCTCTCACCTCCCTCGCCGCTGAGAAGCCCAACATCCTTTTCATCGCGATCGATGATCAGAATGACTGGATTGGCTGCCTCGGCGGACATCCAAATGCAAAGACTCCCAATATCGATAAACTGGCTTCTCAAGGCACTCTTTTTACGAACGCCCACTGTCAGTCACCCCTTTGCAACTCCTCGCGCGCCAGCCTCATGATGGGCCTTCGCCCCGATACCACCGGCATCTATGGACTCGCTCCTTGGTTTCGAAAATTGGATCCCTATAAAGACCTAACCGCCCTCCCACAACATCTCAAAGCAAACGGCTACACAACCTATTCGGCCGGAAAAATCTACCATGGTAATTATGGCAGAAAAAAGGGGGATTCTGAGTTCGACCACCTTGGGCCCGGCGCCACTGGAGCGCCCTTCCCTAAGAAAAAGCTCATCGATACTCCCAGCAAAATGCGTCTCGTCGACTGGGGACTCTTTCCGCACCAAGACAAAGATAAGGGCGACTACAAGATCGCCGAGTGGGCCGTCGAAACGCTGGATTCAAAACCCCAAGGTCCCTTTTTTCTCTCGGCCGGATTTTTCCTGCCACACGTTCCCTGCTTCGCAACCGAGAAGTGGTTCGACATGCACCCCGAGGACAAAACCCAGCTGGCTCAAATCAAACGTGACGACCGAAAGGACACCCCGCGCTTTTCTTGGTACATGCATTGGTCGCTCCCCGAACCCCGCCTCCGCTGGCTTGAAGAGCACAATGAATGGATGAACCTTACCCGCAGCTATTTAGCCTGCACCACCTTTGTGGATGCTCAAATCGGAAAACTCATGGACGCCCTCGAGCGCAATGGCTACGCCGATAACACCATCGTCGTTCTCTGGTCCGACCACGGCTGGCACATCGGCGAAAAAGGAATCACCGGTAAAAACACTCTTTGGGATGACGGCACCCGCGTCCCACTCATCTTCGCTGGGCCCGGAATTGCCAAAGGTGTTTCTAGCCAGCCTGCCGAGCTTCTCGATATTTACCCCACGCTTTCCGAACTCATCGGAGCCAAAAGGCCTGACCACCTCGAGGGTCTCAGCCTCATGCCCCAGCTCAAAGACGCCAAAGCCAAACGCGCGCGTCCTGCCATCACAACGCATAACCACGACAATCATGGTGTCCGCTCGGAGAACTGGCGCTACATCCAATACGCAGACGGCAGCGAGGAACTTTATGACATGGAAAAGGATCCAAACGAATGGGTGAACCTGATTGGAAAACCCGGTTATGCAAAAGTCATTGCCGAGCATAAAAAGTGGATTCCTAAAGTCAGCCGTAAGCCCGCCCCCGGGAGTCGTTCGCGCATTTTAACCTACGATGCCAAGACTAAGGAAGTGATCTGGGAAGGTAATGAAGTCCTTCCAACCGATCCCATTCCCATGGATTATTAATCTGCCGCGCGGGAGATTGCTCCCGCGCTCGGCCTCGTGCTTCTAGCAACCTTAAAACTCCACGACCCGAAAGAATTGGCGCTCAAGACCCGGTGTAGGATTACCAAAGGTGAAGGTCGCAGTGTCCCCATCTGAGGTCACGCTATCATCGATTTCAGTGGCCCAGTCTTGTCCGTCAGGCGAGGCATAGACCCCATAAACTTTTCCTGATTTAGCATTCCAAGTGAGTGTGATTCGATCCGAATCCTCATCGTAAATGATATTGGTGATTTCGAGCGTATTCGTCGTCACTGATGAATTTGTGGCCGGAAGCGGCACCGCAAATAGACTGAACTTGGCGATCTGCCCTTCGAAGCCAGGCCATGCCGTGGTCGCTCCTGGCAACGTGGAAAGTTGCTGATTCCGATCACCCCCACGACCGCCAGACCAACGCCCCAGCCCCATAATATCACCCCCGTCCCAACTATTTCCACTCCATTCATCTGACGCGACAGCTGAGAGGCCAGTCCCCAAATGAGTCACCCCAAGAGTCACCTTTTTACCGGATTCGAAGACCGCACGAAGAACAAGATAATCATCTGGGCTAAAACCTGACGGGCCATAAAGCGGAGCCAAATCGATCCCTACCACAGCACCTCCGTAAGGAGCACCATTCGAATCATTCACGCCAAGATAGAGCATGGTGTCGACAATTACAATCCCCTGCCCATCACCGGTTCCTCCCGATTCCCAAAGATACTGGTGACCTCCAAAATCTGAGTCTGGACTAAAAATTATTTCGATCGTCGCGTCTCCCCTTGCCGTCGTGTTCCCAAATAGTTCAAAGAGAGAATTTGGCTCCGCGGCCACTCCAAACTGGGCATTCGCCGTAAAATCAACCGCCTGGGTCAAGCCGGTCTGCGCCGCACCCGCTTCCGAGATTTCAACCACCTCAGGAGCATTGATTGGATCAAGGATTGCCCCTGCGGGAGCTTCCTCGGAACCCATCGCCCAGCCGTCTCCTCCAAAACCTGTTCCCAAGGCTTCATCATCCGCCAGCCAAATTCCAAGAGCTTCGGCAACCGGAGAAGATCCCGCATCCTCAGGATTACTATTCGCAAGCACCTCCGAGCCATCTGAAATCCCGTCACCGTCGGTGTCGAATAAAGAAGGATCACTTCCGGGCTGACCAAATGGGTTATCTGGATCAAACGCCAGATTCGGAATCTCCACGGCATCATCGAGACCATCACGATCCGTATCCACACTTCGGGGACTCGTTCCAGTCGCGGCTGCCGAAACCCACACCCCATCATCGGTTTCGACACCGTCATTTAATCCATCACCATCGGTATCCTGCAATGTTGGATTAGTTCCCGCCACAAACTCCTGCAAATTACTTAAACTGTCATTATCACCATCAAGCGCAGCATCCCCCGCATTACTTGGATCCAACCCAAACTTCCTTTCCCAGGCATCAGACAAACCGTCACTGTCCGCATCATCGATCACTGCGAGCGCATTATCTGAGGAAGCGAGAGCAGCAACATCTGTCGCTGTCAGCGCGAGCTTCCAAAAGGAAACTTCATCAATCTTACCGGTCATCCACTCAGACTTTAATGACCGCTGAATTCCGCCAAGTGAAGTGGCGTTGACTGACGGTGAATAAAGATCCACCCAAGTAAAGCCAGACGCATCCACAGCGCCATCGACATAGAGGGTTGCCTGCCCACCCGCTACCACCCAAGCAATATGATGCCATGTTCCATCTAATGGAGTTCCTGTGGAATACTGGTGATTCGGGCTCGAGCCATCTGAAGCTCTTAAATAAAGGTCCAAGCTATCATTTTCTCCCGTATTGTGCGTCCCGATATTGTAGCGACTCGTATTTTCAGTCAGCGAACCTTCTGAAAAAAGACTGAGGTTATTCTGACCGGTTCCTTTGACATTTACCCACATGACAATTGAATGCTCGGGATGTCTTGAGACCGGCAAGCCATCGTCCGCCCCACTCGTCCGAGCAAGCATCGTCTTTTTTGCCGCATCAAAGTTGATCGCACTTCCATCCTTGCCCGTTACGACATCTATCTGAGCGAGGTTCGTCCCAATCAAATGATGAAACCCGAAAGCGTCCGGCGCTTCCAGTCCCGCCCCGAGCCGGTCTAAAGGATAATATGCGACCAAAAACTCTCCCAAATCGGAGCGGCTCGCCGCATCATTCGGGTTAGTCCCCTGTGAAACTTCAATACCATCAACAACTCCATCATCGTCCGAATCTCGATCTAAGGGATCACTCGTAGGCACGTCATTAACTTCCGCTCCATCACTCCGTCCATCGCCATCACTATCTGCCTTTAGAGGATTGGTCCCTAAATATCCAATCTCGGTAGGATTTGCCTCAATCCCATCCGTCAACCCATCTTCATCCGTATCGTTCAACATCGGATTTGTTTCGGCCGAAAATTCCGCATCATCAG
>Ga0315322_10003811_pt1 | contig 11610 bp, 8 predicted proteins | sample M110021515metaG_FD_203461 | JGI IMG/M metagenome (GOLD analysis project Ga0315322, IMG submission 203461) | Ammonia-oxidizing marine archaeal communities from Monterey Bay, California, United States - M1 100m 21515 | ecosystem: Environmental > Aquatic > Marine > Intertidal zone | place: USA... | reverse complement strand
GCTTTGGCCTTGGCTGCGTTTCGAACGCGCGTCGGAGAAGAACTCGACGAGCGGCTTGCCCTGCGTCGCGACGACCTGAAGCACCTACTTTGGCAGGAGACTTCACGCCATTGGGACGGTCCCGGCGGATGGGCACTCAAGACCGGTGGACTCGCCGGTTTGGGATTTGGAGCCGGTGCAGCCGTCATGCGGCGCAATCCACTTCTCGCTGTCGGTACCGCAGCCGGCGCACTAGCGCTCGATCGCGCGGGCGGCGCCCTGCGTGAACAACGCCTAGAGAGAACAAGCGGACTTGTCCCAACGGATCTTGAGTTGGACGGCTGGTATCGCGAAGAGTTCGCCAAGGCGCGCCTCTTGAGCCAGAAGCTCACGGGCAATCCCGAGGCCTTTGAACTCGCAAGCTCTGAAACCGCGAGCGCGCGGGCAACGGGCTCGATAGAAGCCGCTTGGGCAAGGCTGCTCGAGCGCGATTTACAAGCAGCCGCAGGCAGTGGCTCTAAATGGTACCTGCGTTTGCCAGTCGACCTTCCCGTCTACGCGCTTGTCGGTTGGGTCGTTTGGCTGGCGGGCTTAGGCCTATTCGGAGGCTTTTTCGGCGCTCAAGCCGACTCCACAGCCGGCGCAGGCAGTTCGCTACTTATCAATGCAGCTCTCGTACTCTTCGCCTGGCTCTTCCTAGCGCGAGGAGCCGTTCGACTCTTGTTGGGCGGCCTGGTCTCGGGCCTGCTTGCCCGGGTTCGCCTGAGCGCTTTGATCGAGCTTGAGCGCATGCAAACCGAGTACGGCGCGCAACACGCAAGTGGCATCGCCGCAAGGCGCGATGCCCTGGAGCGGCTCGCACACCTCGACGATACATGGCGAGCCCGATTACACGGAACCCAATCAAAATAGCCATGCGTCTTTTTGCTGCACTTGTCACCACGCTTGTGACCGCAGGTCTTGCGCTACTCCTCTTCCCCCAGCTGCGCGGTGGCGGCGCGCCCCCCCCTCTGCAAGTCCTCGAACTCCGCCCCGAAGACGCTGACTTCACGCGCTGGCGTGAGTTTATGGAGGCGCAGTACCCACCCATCCCCCTTGCACCCTATGCCGACTCCACGCTGGCTCGCTCGTCCCTAGCACTTGAGTTGCTACAGAAAATCTATCCTCCACTTCGTACCCCGAGCCAAGTATGGGACCCCTTTCTCGGTTTCCACAGGCCACCAAACCTCGACCGGATGGTTCCCTGGCAGGAGCACCCAAATGGCGAATGGAGGCTGCGAACGAACTCGAATGGACAGCGTATGGATTTCGATCCGACCCTGGCACAAGACGCGCTGGTGATTGGAGTCGCTGGCGACTCGCACTTCGACGGCGTGTGCAACAACAGCGAGTCCCTTGCGGGGTTACTCCAAAAACAGCTTGCCCAGACGTTTGGCGCGACTCCCCTCGAGATTGTCAACACAGCGAATGGCGGCCACTCGCTTTATGAGTACCTCGGCGCAATGGAGATGCTACTCGGCGATGATCTAGGCGCGCAGTACACAGAAGAGTCTCGACAGGAAACCCGACTGGATGCAATGGTCGTCTGCGTCTACGGTGGCAACGACTTCACCGAGCTCCTAAAGCTCGCACACTACTTTGAGAGAAGCGAAAGACCCCAAGGTTGGGGCATCGACAACGTACGGATCGCGCCATGGCGTAAAACGCACCTCGCATCGATAGCGCAGGCCGTTGAAGGACTTGTCTACTTCCGCAACAACCCTAGCGAGGTTCAACTAGCCCTCGCCCGGGCCATTGAGATCTCGGAAGAGCTACTGCGCCATGCAGAGCGCCGCAAAGTCCCACTGCTGTTCGTCTATCTACCATCGGCGCTCGAGTCCGAACCCACGCAACACGAACGGAAGCACACAGAACTACTCCAGGATCTGGACATCACTGCTGCCGACAAGCAGATTTTCTTCGGGATGGGTGACAAGTACCTACAAGGGCTGCGCAAGCGCGGCGCCGAAGTCCTCGACCTGCGGACGGTTCTTGGGGAGAATAGTGGCGCTCCTCTCTTCTGGACGAAAGACTTGCACCTGAATCCAAAAGGTCACTTAGCTGTCGCCAAAGAAGTGCGTACATGGCTCGAAGGGAAACTTCCCTAACTCTGCGGCGCCTCTCACACTTCCCACCTAATCACATATGCTCCTCGCCTCGACCCTCTCTATTGTCCTGCTTCTCGTTGCACAGGACCCCGTCACTCCCGTTGAACAGAGTGACGAGAAGGCAGGCGCGACTCCGCCAATAATCGAGCTCCCGTCCGACAAGCCTACGCCCGCGCGAACGATCCCAACTCGACCCAAGCGGCTTCCTGGCATGGGGCTAATTAGGATCAAGCCAAAAACGCCCGCGAACGGCCCGGTGGCCACGGCACCGAAAACTCGCCCCGGCGAGAAGGCGCTCGAGGCGATGCCGCAGCCCTCCGCCCACGAGACGCCCAAAGCTAGCGACGAGAAACAAGACGTGCCGAAGTCACCATTCAGCGGGGGCAAGTCCCCGTTCGGGACAAAAAAAGAAGATCCATTCGCAAAGCTCGTCCGCGGCGTACTTCCACAGGGGACAAGCCCCGGCGCAATCGCGCTGTGGCAATCCCTACTCAAGGCGTCCATTGACCAGCCAACACTGGATGCTACGAAGACGGGCCCCATCGAGTCTGCCGACCTTAACTTTCAGGTGGTCATTCGCGACGGGCAAGGCAGCAATAACGAGGCCGACTCGCGCATTCGCTTTCTAGCGCCGAACTACGTGCGCTTCCAACTTGAAGAGGGTGTCGAGCTTGGCTGCGGGCCCGTCGACAAAAACGATCATGGCTTCTGGTCGCTAAGCAACGGCAAGGAGTTCCAAGATATCTCGCTCCGTCAATACGCGCAAAGTAAGCAACGCGTTCTAGACGTCCTCAATAAGATGAAGAACTTCCTGGCTCTCGCCGAACCCGGGAACCTGCGAATCCTGTCCTTATCCACCATTGCAAGCGCACCAATCAACCAGCCGCCGGGCGCCGCCAAGCACCTGAAAGGTCTCAACTGGCTGACACTTGACAGTCCAGACTTTGACTTGCGCGCAAGTATCTCGGTAACGGCTGATCCCAAGCCGCGTGTTTATCGGGCCTACCTTGGCCTTTCTAAAACGGATCACCGCGTCAAGGAAGCGATGGTGGTCGAGGTCATCGACAGAGCGCCCATCGTCGAAACCTCTGTGTGGCTCACTCTCGGCGATCACATCGGCCTAGACGGGGTCACATTTCCTGGCTCCATCCTAATCCGCCGTCCCGACTTCCGCCCAAGCCCTTGGAGCTTCACCAAAAGACCAACAGAGGAGCTCTACCTAATGGGCGGCAGCCTGCGTGCCAATCTAACACCCGAAGACTTCCGCGGTCGTTAGGAGCGATCCGCTATTTGCGGTGGAAGGCGCGCTCGAGGTCATCCACAGTGAAGCGAACGCGCGTCGGGCGCGAGTGCGGACACGTCTGATCACATCCGAGCTCTCGTGCACGTGCCAGAAGCGAGTGGATCTCGACCTGAGTCAATTCGTCCCCCGCCATTACGGACGAGCGGCAGGCCATTCGGTGCAGGACCTCTTCCACAACGTCCTCGGCAGTCGGAGGCTTGCCCGTCTCCTCGATCGCGCGAACTAAGTCCTCGACGATGCCCTCGATACCACCGATTGCGCGTACACCGGGACGGCGCATGCGAGCGGGGATTCCATGCACCGCAATCGTCGTAGGACCGAAGACAGCAAGGTCCACACCTAGCGTGCGGATAGCATCCACGTGTTGACCGATCAGTTTGACTTCCGACCGAGAGAAATCCAACATCTCTGGAACGAGCAAACCTTGCGTCTGCATTTTTCCCGCACGCATGTCGAGCAGCAGGAGCTCGTAGGTTAGCCGCTCGTGCAGCGCGTGTTGATCAATCACTTCGAACCCATTGGCAACGGCGCGCACCAGGTAGGTTTTGTCCACTTGCAAGTACGGCCCCGAAAGGTCATCCGCAGCCGCCCAGTCTTCGGACTGTTCCAAAGGCGTCTGCCCATGTTCGGTTGCAGCGCGCTCAAAGGCCTCGGCCATTGCGCCCTTTGGCTGTTCACGGACCTGACCCGCGCCATCGGCGTTATCCCCCGGGCGCTCGGCGTTATCCCAAGGGTACACTGCGGGTGAAGCCCCAGGCGCAGCTGGCGCACTACCCTTGCTGACTGGCAGCCATGCTTGCCCCGGATTCTCGCGCTCTTCACGGCTGAGGACACGATCCACAAGCTGCGCACCCGGTGTGGCAATGTCGGTATTCGCAACCGCACTGCGAAGAACTTTCACCAAGGTGCCGAACATGCGGCGGCCCTCGCGAAAGCGCACCTCACTTTTTGTGGGGTGCACGTTCACGTCAACAAGGGATGGATCCATCGAGAGGCGCAAGAAAGCAACGGGCTGTCGTGTGTGCTCCAGAAAACCTCGATAGCCCTCTTTAAGGACGCGGTGCAGTAGCTTATCCCGAAGGAAACGGCCGTTTAGGAACCACATTAGGCGCGATGTGTCGCGCCTCGAAAAGCGGGGAGGCGCGACAAATCCCGAGAGTCGCATACCCGTGCCATCTTCATTTTCAACGTACTCAACGGGCACTAAACTCTCGGCCAGTTCGGCGCCGAACGTGCGCCGCACGCGGCCGAGTAGGTCCATCTCGCGGTCGACGTCGTACAGCCTGCGTCCGTCGTGTGTTGCCGTAAATCCGATGCCCTCGTGCGCCAGGGCGAGTCTTTGAATCACGTCTAGGCAACGCGACAGCTCGGTCGATGTGCGCTTCATAAAGCGGCGTCGCGCAGGCGTGTTGTAGAACAGGTCACGCACTTCGACCGTGGTCCCGAGTGCTGCGCCCGCTTCAGTCACCTGTCCGACCTCGCCACCGTCATCCTCGACAGCGTGCGCTGCACTTCCTTCACCCGTCGGACGGGAAACGACGCGGCAACGTGCGACCGATCCGATTGACGCCATCGCCTCGCCGCGGAAGCCCAAGCTCGCGATGTGATCCAAGTCGTCGGGAGTGAAGAGTTTACTAGTAGCATGCGCTGCAAAGACTAGCTCGAGATCCGCTGGGCTCATGCCGCAGCCGTCATCGACCACGCGAACGAGTCGCACGCCTCCCTCTTCCAAGTCCACTCGAATTCTCGTAGCTCCAGCGTCGATAGCGTTCTCGACAAGCTCTTTTACGACCGAGGCCGGCCGCTCGATCACCTCGCCTGCTGCGATCTGGTTGACGACCGTCTGCGGGAGTGCGGTGATGACAGCTTCGTTGTTGGGTGCAGATTTCATGATGGTTATCGGCGCTTTGCAGTGCGCCACTTCAGTGCGAACAGCACGTAATCATTTGCGTCAACGGCGCCACCCGTCTTCATGCGGCGGTCGAGAGAGACTAAGTCGTCCAGCATCAAAGACCACTCCCGGCCCGTTCGCGACGCGGCGCGCCCAAGAGCCGAGCTGACCATTTTTGGAGAGCCCGCAATCCCCGCCATCGAGGCGGCTTGCGTCTGCGCCATTCCCGCTTTGCGAGCCTCGGCCACCGCAACTCCTTGGCGAACGGTCTTGAGCAAGCTTGAGTTTAGCATTGTCACCAATGCAGCGGGCTCGAGCACGCGCTTGGAGTCCTTCCCTTGGAACCCTTTCGAGAATAAGCTCTCAACGGCAGCGACGGCAGCCTGGGATTTCCCCTCTAGTACTTTGTCCGCAACGTCCCAGGGGGTCCCCCCCGCATGCCAGCCTACGGAATTTTGCAAGTTGTCCATTCCCGTCACAGCAAGCTTGCCCAGCTCAGATTCGAGCGAGGACAGATCGTTTCCAACTGCCGACGCCAAATACACGGCATCCTCCGAGCGCAACTTAAGGTCCCGCTCCTTCGCGCGCTCGCGAATCCAGAGCACTAGTTCGACCTTGCGCGGATCTGGCGCCCAGGGCGCGGGAGAGTCATAGAGCTTGCGGAAGTTCAGGCTCGCACCACCGGCCTTACTTGTCGCCTTGACCAGTGCATGATCAGCCCGCAGCGAGTTTGCTTGAATAACAACGGCACCAGCGGGGTCTGTTTTCGTGAGGTACGCCTTGAGCAAGTCAACTAGGTCGGAGTCACGAGATCCACTCTTCTTCAAGAGTTCGCCCGCGTTGCGGACAACGACCAAGATCGCCCCGGCGAATAGCGACCCACCTCGCAAATCCGCAAACAGCCCGCGCCCGTCGTAGTCGGGATCGGTCGGGTCGTGCTGGTTGACATCCATACCCATCGCCCGTGCGCGATCGACGATGCCACGGATCGCACGGTCGTGGAACCACATCTCCGGGCCACGCAAAACGGTGCAGCGCGGTAGCCCATCGGAGCTGGCCAGCTCCGACTCGAACTCGGCGAGCTGAGCCAAGGGCGTCGACTCTTTCCTCTTCGCCACTATGCGACCCCCGAAAGGAAAACGAGATCGAGTGCGCAACCCAGGAATAGACCAACGCCGACCCAACCGTTCAGAGTAAAGAACGCCATGTTGACGCGGCTAAGATCCGAGGGGGAGACTATGGAGTGCTCCCAGATCAGAAGTAGCGCTGCGACAACTATTGTCGTTCCGAAAATCCAACTCAAGTCGGCGCGCAGGGCGAGGCAAATGAGGGCGCCCACAGTGACCATATGTAGAGCGATCGAAGCGCGCAGGGAGAACGTACGGCCGAAACGCGCGGGAACCGAGTGCAGGCCGCGCTTTGCATCGAACTCGGCATCCTGGCAAGAATAGATCAAATCAAACCCGGCGACCCAAGTCAGAACGGCCGCCGCGAGAAGCAGTGGCTGCGCAATGTCGCCGCTGAAGTCACCACGCACCGCAAGCCAAGCACCGAGCGGCGCCAGACCTAGTGCGACACCCAGCCAAAGGTGCACCATGGAAGTGAAGCGCTTCGCGAAGCTGTAGCCAAGAAGGACCGCAAGGACCAAGGGAGAGAGCACTCCGCAGAGTGGGTTGAGGGCGAACGATGCAGCTAAGAAGAGCGAGGAGGAGCAAAGCACGAGCACCCAAGCAGCCCGTGCGGAGATGGCACCCGCGGGAATCTCACGATCTTGCGTGCGCGGGTTGGCCGCGTCGATGTGTCGGTCAACCACGCGGTTGAACCCCAGCGCCGCGGTCCTGGCTGCAACAGCCGCTGCGATGACAAGTGCGATGACCGGTAACTCGGGTGCGCCTCGGGCTGCGAGCCATGCCCCCATCAAAGCGAAGGGCAAGGCAAAAACCGAATGACTAAATTTGACCAGCGAGAAGTAGCGGGTAATCGTCACGACGAGACTCCCGGTGAGCTTGTCCCCGGCTCCGCTGGCGGCTCTTCCGCTAAGCCCGCCCAACGCACGCTACTCGCTCTCTCGATGCCGGCCGCATCCAAGATCTTGCCGACCAAGTGATCGACCAGATCATCGATGGACTTGGGTTGATGATAGAAGCCGGGGCAGGCGGGCAGGACCGTCGCGCCGAGCTTGGAGAGGCGAAGCATGTTCTCGAGGTGCAGTTGGGAGAGGGGCGCTTCGCGCGGAACCACAATCAACCGACGGCGCTCCTTGATCGCTACATCAGCAGCGCGCTCAACAAGATTCGAAGAGAATCCGGCGGCGACACGGGCCATGGTCCCCATGGAACAAGGGCACAAGATCACCGCCGCGCCCAGGGCGGTACCGGAAGCCGGAGGAGCTCCGATCTCATCCCTGCCCCAGACTGAGATCGCAGCTGCGGCAGAAGTCCCCAGCCATGCCTCAAGGTCGCATGAAGCGATCCAACCATCTTCTTGACAGGCAATACCCTGCTCGTGGAGTAGCACCTTCGCACCCGCTCCAGACAGCGCAAGGTCGACCGCAAATCCCGCTTCTGCCAACGCAATCAGGAGCGCGCGTGCGTAGGCGTGACCACTGGCTCCAGTCATGCCTACGAAGATGCGCGCAGGCTTGGAGGAGTCTGGGGTCTCGTCTTGTGCTATCGATCCGGGCAAGGCCATGGGCATGATTCTACCCCATGGAAAGCTCGACTGTGAGGGTGGCGTGGCAGAGAGAGAGCAAGACCTCTAACTACCGCTGCTCCCCATCAGAAAGACGCCGGGCCCCGCGCCCAAAACTAGCCCAACGTTGAAGATCGCATGCGCCCATGCAGCCACGCCCAGGCCCCGAGATCGCGCAATGATTGCCAGTAAAACACCGGCAACAGTGCGCCACACGAAGAAACCTAGCTCGAACTCTTCTCCACCGGCACCCATCCAGCCCACGACGGCCTGCAAGTGGAAGGCGGCAAAGGCTAACGAGGATAGGACGCAGGCGAAGACCTCGGCGGGGATCCTTGCTGTCTTGCGTGAGGCCCCAAGATATTCGAAAAGTCCTCGACCCAAGGCGAGCAGCGCAGAATAGACAATCAAGCGAAACAGGAGCTCCTCCCAAGCCGCACCGCCGACAACCAGCGCGACTCGCGAAGCCGCAGGTGACCCGGCGTCTGCAACAAGCTCAGCAGAGGGAAGATAGGCGGGGAACAAACCGACGAAGAACAAAAGCAGCGGCCCCATCAACAGCCCGATGCCCGCGCCTTCGAGCACGCTCCACAGGACGCCCTCGCCCATTGGCCACCGCAAGGATACGGCGCGCAGCAGCGCGGCCCCCGTAATCACAGCTAGAATAATCAGTCCCGCCGAATCCGCGAAGTCGCCAAACAAGCGCAAGAGCTGGCCACAAAAGAGCTCGGACGTGTTGCGAGTTGCGACGCCACTCTCTGCGGCGAGTCTTGCGCCCGCCGCATAGACCGCCAAGAGCGGTAGCAGCGCTAACCATGAGAGCGAAAGCCGCCTGCGCAGGGCGCTTCCCTCGAGCTCTTCTAGATCAAGGGAGCTCAGCTCCTCGTCCACGTACGCTCCGAAAAAACGCTGTAGAAAGTTGGGCTCTTTATTAGCCATCAGCTCGCCACGCTGCCCCAGTGCAGAGCCGCTATTCCGCGTGTCAAAAGCCGATAGCCACAGTCCTGTAGGCCAGCCGCTTCGAGCTCGCCCTGGAACGTCTCAGGATCCGGCCATGCCAGAACAGTCCGCGGCAAATAGCTATATGCATCGTCATCTTTCGAGACAAGTCGACCAATCGTTGGAAGTACTTTAGTGAAGTAAGTCCGGTATAAGAAGCCAAGGATAAAGCCGGGCGGCATGCTGAACTCGAGTACGAGTACGCGCCCGCCGGGCCGAGTGATTCGCTCCATCTCCTGTAAGCAGCGCCCGCGATCTTCGACATTCCGGATCCCAAAGGAGACACTACTAAACGCCGCACCGTTGGTACGAGCCGGTACCTGCAGCGCATCCGCTTGGCCAAAGCAAAGCTTGCCCGAGCGCTTTTCCCCCTTGCCTTTGGCGAGAGGTAGCATCTCCGGCGTGAAATCCAAGCCGATGACCGATGCCCCAGCCTTCTCAAACGCGAGGGCCAAGTCGCCGGTACCGCAGCATAGATCGACCCCCACCTCTCCCTCGACCGGTCCCGCAGCGCGCACAGTTGCCCGCCTCCACGCCTGGTCGATTCCGGCGGAGAGAACTCGATTAAGCAGGTCGTAGCGGCGCGCAATGCGGCCAAACATGGACTTGACTATTACGGGATCAGGCACACCGTGACGGTAACTTCTGGAGCGCCGGGAGAGGATGCTCGCCTTGGATTTCGAGTGCAAAAAAGGAAGGGCCGCCGGATCGTACAATCCGGCGGCCCCCTGAGTCCTTTGTCCGGCCTACTGGCGGAAGTAGTCCATGACCAAGGTCGCGCCATTAGCAGGGATGGACTGAATACCCGGCTCGTACAGGTCGACGTCGCGACGGAGGTTGGTTCCCAAGTCGATCACGTCCACCGCTCCGCCACCTTGGCTGGAGCTCGGGATCGCGAGGAACATGAGCGCAGGTTCGTTGGTGTTGAGCACACCACCAGTTGAACGAACAAGGTTCTTACCATTGATGGCAATCGGAGTGCCAGCACTGAACTGGGACAGGACGGGGTTGGGGAGACCACCGAAGTTACGCTGGTTGTCGAAGGCGATGTCGAGAGGAATACCCGTCAAGTCCGCAACTCCAAAGGAGTTCGCGATACGGAACTGAATATCTCTGCCCTGTAGGGAACTCAAGCCACCGGCACTCAGTTGGATCGGGCCAGCTGAAGTCGACTCAAACACCATGTTCGAGACGGCGCCGGTCCCAACCGAACCGATGATAGTACCTTCAAGGTCAAGCTGACGCTCGTGGGCAATCCACACGCCAGATTGAATGGCGATGTGATCAGGTTGCATAGCCTTCGGGTTCGGAAAAGTCAGGAAGGGCTGGCCAACGACGTCGTCAAAGCCCCAGCCGCCTGTTCCGTCAGGACCGGACTCGAAGATCGAGACCTTGCCGTTGCGGTTCATGATGTAGGCGAAGTAGACCTGGCGGTTGAAGCCAAAGCCCATTTGACGGGGAGTGATCGCAACCTCGAACGGCAGCTCAAGCTGGTTACTAATCGTCTTGCGCACTTCGAGAGACGTAGCGCTAACAACGGACATCGTGTTGTCGGTCTCGTTGCAGACAAGAATGTCCTCGTTGTCCGGCTCCCATGCCACACCTGCTGGCCCCTTGCCAACCTCTGTCGTTTTCACGACCTGGTGGAAGGTTGCTGAAGACGGATCGATATCGACGAACGAGATCGTTCCCGCGCCACGGTTGGTGACCGCGATGTAGTTGAGGTCAGGAGACATCGCCAAAGAGGTCGGGTCCGAGACCAAGATGCGGTCGACAACATGGAAGCGGTTGCTGTTGAGAACAACGATCTCGCGGCGGATGCGGTCGACGACGTAAAGGAAGTTGCCAACCTGCTGACGAATTTGGTACGGCACACAAGACTGAACTTGCGTCTGGGGAGCCGAGGGGCCCTGGAAGAACGTGTTCTGCTCTTTAGCGAGAAGCCCTTGGGGCGGAATCTGAGAGGCCGGGTTTCCTTGAGGGAATGCGCCCGGAACGAGCAGGTTGAGAATACCAGTCGGTGACTGAGCGGAGCCCAAGCTGTCCACTGAAGTCGGCTCTTGGCCGCCAATGAATGGCGACACGCATAGCGGCGGGAAGGTCAAGGGCGGAGGGTTGGGGTGCGGTGCCCAGGACACAAGGTTCTCTGCACCAGCCGGAGCCGTGCTGAACTGGCCAGGTGCGGCCGGACCCAGAGTGTTCGGACCCACTGCAACGGGCGTTGGGATCTTAAGACCCGTCGTGGCGCAGAGGTTACCACCACCAGCTTGGCAGCCGAAGGGGGGAGGGCCGTTGTTGAATGTGCTGTCGAGAGCGTGGCCAAGCATGAAGTCGCCCACGGACTCGAACAAAGGAGAGGTAGCTAGGCGATCGCCCAAGTTGCTGTCTTTCGTGAGAGAGAACACACCAGAAGATCCGCCATTAAAAGTACAGCTTCCCGGTGACAACGGCGGGGTCAAGGCACCACCTTGAACCGAAACATTTGGGTTCAAGGGATACATCGTGTTGCCCTTCGTCATAGGGAAGGCAGCGTCGTACGACGGGTTGCCCGTGCTAGCGCCGTTACCGTTCAAGTCAATGACCGAGAGGGCGACATCCGC
>Ga0315322_10003807_pt1 | contig 11616 bp, 13 predicted proteins | sample M110021515metaG_FD_203461 | JGI IMG/M metagenome (GOLD analysis project Ga0315322, IMG submission 203461) | Ammonia-oxidizing marine archaeal communities from Monterey Bay, California, United States - M1 100m 21515 | ecosystem: Environmental > Aquatic > Marine > Intertidal zone | place: USA... | reverse complement strand
ACTTTGTCACTTAATTGTTCTTGAGTTAACTGACATTCGTCAATTAAGCGCTGAAAACTCAATGAAATTTCAATGGCATTTAAGTCTTCTCTTTGAACATTTTCAACAATGGCCATTTCTAACATGGTTTGATCGTTGGCCACTCTTATGTAGCATGGAACTTCTGTTAAGCCCGCAATGGTAGCCGCTCTGAACCTTCGCTCGCCAGAAATGATTTGATATCTGTTCTGACTCATTTTACGCAGTGTAATCGGTTGAATTATTCCATGCATCTTGATAGATGCGGTTAAGTTAATTAGTGCTTCCTTTTCGAATCCTGTTCTTGGTTGAAATGGATTTGCTTCGATTTGTGTTAATGGTATTTCTGCAACGGAGCCAGTAACTTTTGTACTTTTAGAAGAGCTCGAAGACGACATTATGTCTGTTGCTGCACCCTCAATTAGTGCACTCAGCCCTTTACCTAATCCTCCTTTTTTAGAGTCCATTTTCTACTTCTATAATTTTGTCGTTTTCGTCAATTCTGGTCAGTTTATTTTTTTGCAACACTTCTCGAGCCAGATTCAGGTAATTAATGGATCCTTTACAACTGGCATCGTGAATGATTATAGGTTCACCGTAACTTGGCGCCTCACCTAATCGAGTGTTTCGGTGAATTATGGTGTCAAATGCTAATTGCTGGAAATGCATTTTCACTTCTTCCACAACTTGGTTGGCAAGACGAAGTCTGGTATCATACATCGTCAGTAATATTCCTTCAATTCCTAATTCAGGATTAAGTCGGCCTTGAACAATTTTAATAGTATTTAATAATTTACCCAGACCCTCTAATGCAAAATATTCACACTGTACGGGGATAATAACGGAATCTGCAGCTGTAAGAGAATTGATGGTGATTAAGCCTAAAGAAGGCGAGCAATCAATGATGATGAAATCATAATCGTCTTTCAATTTTTCTAAAGCGTATTTCAACAACGTTTCTCTCTTGGGTAGATTGATTAATTCAATCTCTGCACCAACGAGGTCTATGTGCGCGGGAAGAATGTCAAGATTGGGTGATTTTGTAGTGAGTATTATGTCTCGAGGCTCTACATCATTAATCAAGCATTCATAAATGCTTGTTTTAACGTGTTTTGGGTCAAAACCTACCCCAGAGGTCGCATTAGCTTGTGGATCCGCATCTACAATTAATGTTTTTTTCTCCAATACGCCTAAAGCAGCGGCGAGGTTTATAGATGTGGTGGTTTTTCCTACTCCACCTTTTTGATTCGCAATCGTAATTATTTTCGCCATGTCTTTTCCCGTTATCAATTAAGTACTTCAGATTCTCCAATCTCAAGTAAAGTCAATTTAGTACCTGCCTTTTCAAATTTTGATTTGGCCTCCTCTTTATTAATTTTAATGTATCCGAATGTGTCGTAATGAACACCAACAATGTTTTTGCATTTGATAAAGTCTGCACAAATAACCGCATCATCAATTCCCATCGTAAAGTTGTCTCCTATAGGTAGAATTGCAAAATCTAATTGATGTTGCATCCCGATGAGTTTCATGTCCATGGTCAGTGCGGTGTCGCCGGCATAGTAGAAGTTTCCGTGTTCAGATTCAATTACATATCCTGCTGGATTGCCACCATAATTACCATCAGGAAGAATGCTGGAATGGATGGCATTGGTCATTTTTACTGTTCCAAAATCAAAATTCCATTTCCCACCGTGATTCATAGGGTGTCCATCAAGTCCTTTTTGAGCAAACCACATACAAGTTTCATAAGGGGCAATAATTTTCGCCCCTGTTCTTTTAGCAATTCTCTCTACATCCAAAATGTGATCTTCATGTCCGTGTGAAACTAAAATATAATTTGCTTCAATACTGTCAATATCAACATTAGAGGCTAATTCATTGCCCGAGATAAATGGATCGAACAATATTTTTGTGGATCCAAAATCTATTAGTGTGCAAGAATGTCCAAAGAATGTTAACTTCATTATTTCCTGAATAAACCTATTGTGTAAAAATACACTACAAATGAAGCATAGCTCTTAGTTCGCCTTGCTAATTGTGAACAGATTTTTGTTTATTGGTCATTTAGCTGCTACTTTATCCACAAAAAGGGTCGCATTATAATCGTATTATTGCTAGAAATTAAGGGGTTGCAGATGATGCTTCCTAGTAATTTAATGTTGATAAGTATGGTTACAATAGTTGTAGGAACGAATAGAGGGAACAGTAAGAGCGCTGAACTGGCCAAATTTTATGAAAAATCTTTTAATGAGAAAGAAATTTCTTGTCAAGTTTTGGATTTAAAAGTACTGCCTTCAGATTTTATTTTTACAGAGTGCTTTGGGCAAAGATCCGAGCAATATGCTCAAATTTTAGAAAAGTATGTGATTAATGCTGATAAGTTTGTATTTGTATTGCCTGAATATCATGGTGGGTTTCCAGGCATCGTCAAGAGCTTTTTAGATTCTTTTTCAGGCGATTTAATTGCTGGAAAGCATGCGGCACTGGTGGGTGTTTCGTCTGGAAGGGCTGGTAATTTAAGGGGGCTGGATGCATTTGCCGGAGTTCTGGGCTACATGCAAGTAGAAGTATTAGCCAACAGACCAAAGTTGAGTAACATTGAGGGAGTCCTTAAGGGGGGCGTTCTAGCTAATGCGGAGAATTTGGCCAAAGTTGAAAAGCAAATACTGCAATTGATTTCAATAATTTAGCGCCGATATGTTACAAGCAATGATAGGAATTAACCCAAATCATCGAATTTAACATCCGTTGTATAACCTTGACCTTGATTCGAGTCGTTTTCTGAGTTGGAAGAGTAATTGGTGTCTAATTCAGGAAAATCTCCTTGATCTTTTAGTTCTTGAATCTTATCAATGGCCTCATCAAATCCTAAACTAAATTTTTCAAAATCTTCTTTGTATAGAAATATTTTATGTTTTTCGTAGTGCGATTTGCCGTCATGATTTGTTTTCTTCTTGCTCTCAGTAATGGTCAGGTAAAGATCGTTGCCCTTAGTAGTCTTCACATCGAAGAAATACGTTCTTTTACCGGCTCTTACAGCTTTTGAGAAAATCTCATCTCTATATGGCATTTTATCTTCCATCTTCCCTTAAATCATAAACACTTTAAACAAAACAGGCCTCTAACAAATTTAACATAAAATCCGGGAAATTAAAATTAATGGGCCTCTAATGTCAATACGTCTAAGTTTTTCGATAGTTAATCGTCGATAAGTAATTAATTATCAGTAAGTTGTTTCTTGTAGAGGGAGAAGTAATCACCCTTTTTGTTGAGTAAAGCTTGGTGCGTTCCTCTTTCTATTATTTTCCCTTGGTCCAAAACAATAATTTCATCAGCGTGCTGTATTGAGGAAATTCTATGGCTTGATATTATGGTGGTATTGTTACTCATAATTTCTTTTAAATTACTCAGTATAGCCGCTTCTGTTTCTGTGTCTACTGCCGACAAACAATCGTCTAAGAGCATTAATTTGGGCTCTCTTATTAATGCACGAGCGATGGATATTCGTTGTTTTTGACCGCCGGAGAGTGTTAAGCCTCGTTCGCCCATTACTGACGAGTAACCATCTTTAAAATCGATAATGTTATGATGTATATGCGCATTTACAGCAGCTTTTTCAATTCGATCCATTTCTGCGCCATTTTCTATTCCAAAGCTGATATTGTTAGCGATAGTATCCGAAAATAAAAATACCTCTTGAGGTACATATCCAATATTAGATCTCAAAGAACTCAACTCATAATTATCTAGAGGAATCCCGTCAAGTAGAATTGTTCCTTTTAACGGGTCATACATGCGTGCTGCAAGATCAGATACAGTTGATTTTCCGCTTCCGGTTCGACCGATGATAGCTAGTGTTTTTCCTGGTTCAATAACGAAGCTAATATCGTTTAAAACTTCCTTGTTGTCATTTGGGTAAGAAAACGTTACGTTTCGAAACTCTAATCGACCTTTAAGATTAGTTGCTTGTATCGGTCCTGATTCAATTTGAGGTTGTTCTTTTAAAAATTCATTGATTCGTTCTTGTGATGCTGCTGCACGTTGAATTATGGAAGTTACCCAACCAATTGAGGCGAATGGCCAAGTAAGTAGATTCACGTAGATGACAAATTGAACGATATCTCCGTAGCTTATATCTCCATCGATGGTTTTTATTCCTCCAACGTAAATGGTAATAATCGTACTTAAGCCAATAAGAAGTAGGATGATTGGCATGAAGAAAGCATTAATCAATACTAATTTTAATGAACGTTTTTTGTACTCAGTGCTTTCGTTTTGAAACGATTTGTATGCTTCCTCTTGGCGATTATAGGCTTTTACAATCCGAATACCAGAAAACATTTCTTGCACAAAAGTGGTCAGTTTTGATTGCTGGTTTTGTACTCTTTCACTTCGTTTGTTCATCGTATGGCTAACGAAGTAAATTAAAATAGACATGATAGGTAATGGAATAAGCGTCCAAAGCGTTAATTCAACACTTTTGTCTAGCATAAAAACAAGGGTGACTGTAAAAAGGCATATGAGGTTAATAGAGTACATAATGGCGGGTCCCAGATACATTCTAGCTTTGGTAACATCTTCAGATATACGATTCATTAAATCACCTGTATTGTTTTCTTTGTAGAAGCCAAGGTGCAGCCTTTGATAGTGATCGTATATTTCATTTTTCAAATCGAACTCAATCAGTCTACTTAATATAATGATGGTTTGTCTCATCATAAAGACAAAAACAGCTCTAAGAAGAGCTAGTGCCATGTATATCAGGATAATATTTAGTGTGAAAGGGAGAATGTTATCCGCGTAAAATATCTCTTTCGAATCGACGTTTGGATATTGTGCAATAAAAAATGTAAACTGATCAATGGCTTCCTGAACCTTAGAAGGCATAATCGCTTGAATAATATTGGAGGCAAGAATGAACAGAAATCCAAGTAAAATTCGCCCACGATACTTCCAAATATATTTGTTTAAATATGCCAGCGATTTCATAGAATCATATTCATTTAATTATACTACTTTTGCCCGAAGAAACTGGGCGCATTTGTGCGGACAAATTTAACGTTGTTTTTTAATATAAACAGGTAAGTAAGATGGATGTTCAGTCAATTACAGACGTGAAAGACAATAATATTCAGGTTTTAGGTCATATGTTGGACATGGGGCATGAGCAGGTTTTATTTTGTAATGATCCTAAATCAGGACTTAAAGCGATTGTGGCAGTTCACAATACGGTATGTGGCCCAGCTCTGGGTGGTACTAGAATGTGGCAATACGAAAATGAAGAGCATGCGTTGAAAGACGTTTTGCGTTTGTCAAGAGGGATGACCTACAAAAATTCAATTTCTAACTTGAATTTGGGAGGAGGTAAAGCTGTTATAATAGGTGATTCAAGAAAAGACAAATCAAAAGATTTATTTAAACGATTCGGAAAATTTGTTGATAGCTTAAATGGCAATTACATTACTGCGGAAGATGTTGGTATTTCTCCAGCAGATATGGTTTATGTCGCACAGGAAACACAACATGTTGCAGGATTACCCGGTAAAAGTGGAGATCCCTCACCCGTTACGGCATACGGGGTGTATATGGGAATGAAGGCTGCCAGTAAAGTTCAATTTGGCAATGATTCATTAGAAGGAAAAAGAATAGCTGTTCAAGGTGTGGGACATGTTGGTGAGTATCTTGTTGAACACCTTTCTAAAGAAGGTGCAAAACTTTTCATTTCTGACATTCATGAGCCAACACTCAGTCATGTTGCTACAAAATACGGAGCGGAAGTTGTTGGGCTGGATGACATCTATGATTTGGATATGGATATTTATGCACCGTGCGCACTTGGGGCTACCATTAATGATCGCACACTTAATCGTTTAAAGTGTTCAATTGTTGCAGGTGCTGCAAATAATCAGCTTGAAGATGAATTTGTACATGGTGAGGTATTAAGAGGTAAAGGAATTACCTATGCACCGGATTACTTAATCAATGCAGGTGGTGTCATGAATTGTTATGCTGAGGTTGTTGGTCTTGAGCGGTCAGAAGTAATGAAGATGGCTGAGAATATTTACAATACAACAATTGAAATAATAAACTACTCAAGAGAAGAGGGGATACCTACCTATTTAGCAGCCAATAGGAAGGCTGAAAAAAGAATTGCGGAATTATCCGCGTAACTATTTGAAACGTTCTTTAAAGTTATGCTCAACAGAAGGCATTTAAGAATTAAGGTATTGCAAGCATTGTATGCTTATTATAGATCTGACGGTAAGGATTTTTCAGCAGGAGAAACTGAGCTGTTTTTTGGAATCAATAAGATATACGAGTTGTATGTCTTTTACTTGCTACTTTTTGGCGAAGTCCGTTCTTTTGCTCAATATCGAATAGAAGAAAATAAGAAGAAAAAGTTGCCTTCAAAGCAGGATTTAGAACCGAATTTAAAATTTGTAAATAATTTTGTTTTCTCCTTGTTTTCTGATAATAAGCAGCTGAAAAAAGTAGCTAATAATCAGAAAATTAATTGGATTGGAGAGCAGGACCTGGTCAAGAAATTGTACTATCAAATTATCGAGGATGATCTTTATGCTGAATATATGGCGAGCGAATCATCATCACAGGAAGACGATAAAGCCTTTGCACTTAGAATATTTAAAAAAGTCATCGCTAACTTTGAGCTTATTCATAATTTCTTTGAAGAAAAGAGCATTTATTGGAACGACGATATAGACTTTACTTGCAGTATGGTTTTAAAAACAATTAAAACTTTTCATAGCGAATCTGATGCTGCCAGCCCAATATTGTCTTTATATAAGGATGAGTCTGATGAAAAGGAATTTGCACGCGTACTTTTCAGAAAGTCTGTAATGAATGATAAATCGAATCTCGATATAATTCAGAAATTTTCTCAGAATTGGGAAATTGAACGAATCGCGCTCATGGACATTCTTTTAATGAAAATTGCGTTGACAGAGGCACAAGAATTTGAAACCATACCCTTAAAAGTGACATTGAACGAGTACATAGATATTTCTAAATTTTACTCAACTCCGAAGAGTAATGGTTTTATAAATGGAATACTAGATAAAGCTTTCCAAGATCTCAAAAACAGCGGTGCAATTAAAAAAGTTGGTAGGGGCTTAATCTGATAAGTATGAAAAATTTTCTAGTGTATTGTTCGATTGCTATTTTATTTTTGGGCTGTAATTTAACTGATCAAAATCATCAGTATAATATTTCGGTTGATTTGATAGATCCCGAAAACCCGCCAATTTTTGAATTTGACGAACTTGATCACGATTTTGGAAATATTGCAATGGGTGAAAAGCTAACGCATTCTTTTGTATTCAAAAACGTAGGAAAATCTCCCTTATTGATTCATACTGTGCAGCCAAGTTGCCATTGTACGGTATTGAAAGATTGGCCTAAAGAACCTATTCCTCCTGGAGGGTCGGGTGCAATTACGGCGCAATTTGAAGGTAAATTCCAAGGGTCCAATACAAAGTCCATTTCTATAATGGCGAATACAAAACCAAATTTAACAAGATTAATATTAACCGCCTCAGTAGTTGGGGCAAATAAATAAATTGAATGAAACTATTACAAGCAGCAACAACAGAAGGTGGAGGGTTTGGAACACTAATTATGTTCGGATTAATTTTCGTGGTGTTTTATTTTTTTATGATTCGACCTAATCAAAAAAAGCAAAAAGCTGCAAAAGCTTTTAGAGAAAATTTGGATAAAGGAGATCGGATTGTTACAATTGGTGGAATTCACGGTAAAGTGGAGGCGGTAAAAGATACTACGGTTACAATAACAACCGAAGACGGAAGTAAATTGAAGATTGAGAAGTCTGCAATTGCATCAGAATTTACGGAAGAGGCAATTGCACAACAAACGAAGTAATTTGATAGTTGGAATCACGGGTGGTATCGGCAGTGGTAAGTCAACGGTTTGTTTAATTTTTGAGCTGTTTAATATCCCGGTTTATAATTCAGATGAAAAGGCTAAGTTCTTAATGAATTCAAGCCCGAATTTGATACAAAGTATTCAAGCGAATTTTGGTGTTGAAATGTATGTTAATGGTGCTTTGAATAAGTCAAAATTAGCTGACAAAGTTTTTTCTAATCCCGATGCACTAAGTCAGTTAAATGCGCTTGTGCACCCTGCGGTAGGAAGAGATTTTGACGAATGGCAAGATCGGTTTGATAATGCCATCTTACTGAAAGAAGCAGCCATATTAATAGAGAGTGGCGCTCACAAGAAATGCGATAAGGTTATAGTAGTTGATGCTCCTGACGAGCTACGTGTTAAACGCGTCATGACCAGAGATCAGGTTTCTGAAAAAGAGGTTAGAGAAAGAATGAATCGTCAGTTGAATAGAGAAGATCGATTAAAATTTGCCGATTATATTATTGACAATTCTGGCGCTGAATTATTAATTCCTCAGGTTCAAAAAATTATTTCTGATCTAAATTAAATTTCAAGACTTAATCGTTTTATAACAGACATGATGTCAGAAAAAGTGACAGGATTGTGTCATATTTTCCATAAAATAGGCAAAATAGTGATTTTAAAAGCTGATGGCATTATAATTGGATAGGAAGAAATGCCTGAAACAGATGCATCAAACAGCATTAAATATATAGGCATTTAAAAAGAAGAAGAACAAGATAAAAATAAATAAAATGGGTAAAATTATTGGAATAGACTTAGGGACAACCAATTCTTGCGTTTCAGTGATGGAAGGTAATGAACCGGTTGTAATTTCCAACAGTGAAGGAAAAAGAACAACACCTTCAGTAGTAGCATTTGTAGAAGGCGGAGAGAGAAAAGTTGGCGATCCTGCAAAACGTCAAGCGATTACAAATCCAACAAAAACCATCTATTCAATTAAAAGATTCATGGGCAATAAGTTCAGTGAATGCACAAAAGAAATTGATCGAGTGCCTTACAAGGTGGTAAAGGGAGATAACGATACGCCAAGAGTTGAAATTGACGATCGAAAATATACTCCGCAAGAAATTTCTGCAATGGTACTTCAGAAAATGAAGAAAACAGCAGAGGATTTTTTAGGGCAAGAAGTAACGGAAGCCGTAATTACTGTTCCTGCTTATTTCAATGATTCTCAAAGACAGGCAACCAAGGAAGCAGGTGAAATTGCAGGATTAGAGGTGAAACGAATCATTAATGAGCCCACAGCAGCAGCTTTGGCTTATGGAATGGACAAAAAGAATATTGACCAAAAAATAGTTGTTTTTGATTTTGGTGGTGGTACACATGATGTTTCAATTCTGGAATTAGGTGACGGTGTATTTGAAGTTTTAGCGACTGATGGAGATACACACCTTGGAGGTGACGACGTAGATGAAAAAATCATTCAGTGGCTTGCTGATGAGTTCAAAAAAGACGAAGGATTAGACTTAAGAAAAGATCCAATGGCTTTGCAAAGGCTAAAAGAAGCTGCTGAAAAAGCTAAAATTGAATTGTCTTCAACATCATCGACAGAGATTAATTTACCATACATTATGCCCGTTGATGGCGTACCTAAGCACTTGGTTAGAACATTGTCGAAAGCTATTTTTGAGCAATTGATAGCTGATTTAGTGAAAAGGACTATTGAACCTTGTAAAACAGCATTGAAAAATTCTGGATTATCTACTTCTGATATTGATGAGGTGATTTTAGTTGGTGGTTCTACTCGTATCCCAGCTATACAGGAAGCAGTTGAGAAATTCTTTGGAAAAGCGCCTTCAAAAGGTGTTAATCCGGATGAAGTTGTTTCGGTAGGAGCGGCTATCCAAGGTGGTGTGCTGACAGGAGAAGTGAAGGATGTGTTGTTGTTAGATGTAACTCCGCTTTCTCTTGGTATTGAAACAATGGGTGGTGTATTTACTAAACTGATTGATGCCAACACGACTATTCCAACTAATAAGTCACAGGTGTTTTCTACAGCTGCAGATAATCAACCTTCTGTAGAAATCCATGTGCTTCAAGGTGAGCGAGCAATGGCTACAGATAATAGAACCATAGGGAGATTTCAGCTTTCGGATATTCCTCCATCACCAAGAGGAATTCCTCAGATTGAAGTGAGCTTCGATATTGATGCGAATGGAATTATTCAAGTTAAAGCTACAGATAAAGCAACAGGAAAGGAACAGAACATTAGAATTGAGGCTTCATCAGGACTAAGTGATGATGAAATTGAAAAAATGAAGCAAGAAGCTGAAGCGAATGCTGATTCAGATGCTAAATTAAAAGAGGAAATTGAGAAGTTGAATCAGGCGGATGCATTAATCTTTCAAACTGAAAAAAGTCTGAAGGAATATGGTGACAAGCTTCCAGAGGATAAGAAAGCACCGATTGAAGAGGCTTTAGCAGAACTTAAAACTGCTCACGAGGCAAAGGATTTCGAAGGTATTGATACTTCAATGGAAAAGTTGAATACAGTTTTTCAGGCAGCAAGCCAGGAAATGTATCAGCAAACTGGAGATCAGCCGGGTGGTGAAGCAGATAGTGCACCAGAAGAAGGAGATTCAAAATCTAATGAAGAGGAAGTTACTGATGTAGATTTCGAAGAAGTTTAAGCAGAACTTTTAAATATATTCAAGCCCAGCAAACTTTTAAGTGTGTTGGGCTTTTTTTTGCCTTCGAAATTTATTTCCTTTCAAAGAGTAAGCATAAGTTATAAATCTATTTACTCAGTATCAGAAACAATTCGCCAAATTCACACCAGAAAGAATCAATTGCCAACAATCTTGGCTCAAAAAAAGTAAAAACTTCAAGCCAATCATTTTTGTTGAAGATATTAACGCCATTTCGAGTTTTTGAAACACGAATTATCTGCTGTCCTGTTTCTGTACATGCTAAAGAGTCCCACTCCCATTCCTCATTTACTTGAGCATGGAATACCGTTTTTAGCTGAAGAAATTGCTCTAAAAAGAGTTCACGTATTCCTGCATCTTTATGCTGAAATTCAATTGAAATAATTGCTTGCTTATTGTCACAATCTAAGCGAAAATAGATATCATTCACGCCCGTCTTGTAATTAGACCAATTTACTTTTTTCCCCGAAGCAGAGCGATGTTTTGAAGTCATGAATTTTCCAAAGGATATCCAGAATAGTGATTTGCGTTCGCGTCGTTCTTCTTTTGAAAACATGTAGCTAAGTTAACCTTGTCAGCAGTAAATAGCGCATATACGAGAGACTATTACTCAAAATCATTAGTCAATAATTTGTAATTTAATTCGGTGACTACTTGGCAAAACTATCCGCTCATCCGCTTATTACTACCATTTTTGTTGGGAGTTTTGTACGGCATTTATACTGACGCAAGCTCAAACATGTGGGGGTGGGTAGCCCTTTTGTTATTTTTCATATTAGTGCTATTAACGAGAACCCGACTTCCCAAAAATTTACGTCTAAATTGGATTTTTGGACTAATTTCCAACAGTGCATTTTTTTGCATTGCTGTTGGGCTTGTGATATGGAATACAACAAAATTGCAAACAGATTACTTCGAACAATTTGAAGAAAAAACGGAATGGCTAATTGCTCGAGTTAGTACCGATCCAGTTGAAAAAGAAAATTCTTTTCAAGTAAAG
>Ga0315322_10003805_pt1 | contig 11619 bp, 1 predicted proteins | sample M110021515metaG_FD_203461 | JGI IMG/M metagenome (GOLD analysis project Ga0315322, IMG submission 203461) | Ammonia-oxidizing marine archaeal communities from Monterey Bay, California, United States - M1 100m 21515 | ecosystem: Environmental > Aquatic > Marine > Intertidal zone | place: USA... | reverse complement strand
CGAAGAATACGGCGTGATCAGCGGTGAGCCTCCCCCTTCATTTTGGAAGCAGTTGATGCATCCCTTTCGTCGCTCCCGGTCACAGGAGTAGATGGTTGGGTGTTCGCGGGTAATTTGATCACCAGTTGGCAAGCAGTGGTATTGACGGCATGCGCCGACATGACCGATTGGTCCTAGACTGGTGCCGGACGAGCAAGACTCCGGTTACCGTGGTGCTGGCAGGCAGCTGTGCGGTTGACACGGATGACAACGTGCAGATGCACTGCAACACTTACCGTGAATTGGAATCGGTGATTGGGCAGTAGGGAGGACGCATCGTGCAGAACCTACTGCGTTGAGTGACATCATGGGGTTGCGCCCTTCGACGCAAAACAGAGAAGATGACGGTTGAAAAAAAACTTCCGATTCGATTACAAATCCTTACGGAGGCTTAACCTATTTTCAGTCTCCCAACACCTAACCGGACATACTTTAAAGGACGGTCGGCACATATTTTCATTGGAAATGCCAGATTTTGTTTTCGGTAAAAAATAGAACCCATACTTAAAATCGATAATTCTTCGTCTAAAACAACAAGGTAAGGCATTGACTAGCAGCTAATTGGGAAATCCAATGAAAAAAGTTGCCTTTAATGTGATTTTTTTGAGAGACTTCAGCTAATAAACAGTAACATGTTTTGAAATAAGAACTTCCACCGGTTCCGATTTTGAAAGAATTCCCAATTCGAAGAGTTTTCCAGAAATCTGAGGAAAAGACGCAATTTTGTGTCTTTCGACCTTCGAGCACGCACATTTGCTTCTTTCAAACATCACAAATCCCCAGACTAAAGCATGAAGATGAGATTTCGGGGAAATCACAAGACAGGTTTTCTGAATTTTAGAAAACGGGGAATTTCATCATGCTGATAAAAACAGGCATTACACGCGGGACAATGGCGTACTTATCGCTTTTGACGGGATTGTATTTGGTGCCTGCCATAGACGCCGATGCCGTCAGACCAGTGTTCACAGTCAATTCGCCCACCTATTCCTATCCCATCCCCGTAGAGGTGGTATTTAAAAAGGACGATGATTCCAATGTATCCGTGACGGGATTCGACGCGAACGACTTGAATGTCACAAACGGTACCGCGTTAAGCTTCAGTGGTACGGGGCACGTTTACAATTTCAACATAGAACCGACCTCAGATCCCGCCTTCCTCACAATTTCCATTGCCTCCGGAGCAGCTTCGGGTGACGGCAACAACACCGTGTCCGCATCCGCCAATATCGATTTTCGAAAACCAGTTACCCGCCATGGCGACCTGATCGGCTACTGGCCTCTTGACGAAGGGGAAGGTAATTCGACCACGGACGCCAGCAACAAAGGCAATACGGGAACCTTGAGCGGAAATCCTCAATGGGTCTCGGGTAAATTCGGAAACGCCCTGCAATTCGACGGCACGGGGGACTATGTGGCGGTATCCGGCTTCAACGGTCTGAATAATTCAAACGCCCTCTCGATCAGCGCATGGGTGAACATTACAAGCACAGGCACTAACGCCGAGGATGACGGCGGCATACTCAACTTTTCAGGCAACGACGCCGACTCTGTGCTCTTGTGGTACAACGCCGACGCCCAAGGAGCTGGGATTCCATCCTATTCCTTCAATGCGGGATCCATGTTACTCCCACCCCAAAACCGCGTCAACGGGTCTCAAAACCTAGCCGTAGCCAGTTCTTGGCAACATGTAGTAGGCATCTTTGCTGGGACTGCTCGAAAACTGTATGTGGACGGAACGTTGAAAGCCACGGGAACGGGAGCGGACACTGGGATAACACAGAATGGAAATCAGCTTCGCATTGGTGGCTGGGACATCTCGCCGGCTTACGACTTCGACGGTCTCATCGACGACATACGCCTCTACGACATCGCGCTTTCGGATTCGGAAATATCCGAGATTTACAACAATGACGACGCCCCAAAAATAATTGGGCCGACAACGATCTCTTCAAACACCGGCTCTCTCTACTCTCTCACCTACTCAGTACAGAACGGCAACGTCGTATTTCCGCCAACTTGGTCTGCTTCCGGTCTGCCTGCGGGACTGGCCTTCAATACCATTACCGGCGTTCTTTCGGGAACACCCGTCGGAACGCCTGACAACAACGGCACCACCACTAACGCCACCATTACGGCGACAAGCGGATACGGTAGCAGTTCCGTACAAATAGCGTTCACTCTCTATCCTTTGCCTCACTCCATCAATGCGGGAACAACAACCGACGTTGGTCTATACGGCGCTAAGCTGAACGGCTCCTTTGCCGACGACACAAACACAACCTGTACCGTTACCGCTCACATTGATCTTACGGACAAGGGAACGAACGATGCTGCAGATTGGAATAAATCCATTGCACTTGGTTCAGTCACACCCGGAAGCTTTAGCAAGTACGTCGAAAGCCTGAACGTCGGAACGACTTATTCCGTTCGCTTCACCATTTCCAATATCGGGGGCAAAGAAGTTTGGTCCGACCTCGAAACTTTCTCCACTCTTTCCTCACTAACTCTGCCTAACTTGGGTGATCTCAACGCATCCTCGATCACATCGGAAAGCGCAATTTTAAACGGAGTGCTTGCAAACACGGGTGGAGAACTGCCTACCATTAGCATCTTATGGGGAGATGAGGACCGTGGAAACACAATTGCGGCATGGGACAACATAGTGTGGATCGGTCAATTCGGAGTCGGTTCCTTTTCCACTGCGATCAGTAATTTGCAGAAGGGAAAAGTTTATTTTTTCAGAACGGTAGCCATGAATTCGATTGGTACTGTAGTCTCCACTAAGTTGGGAGTTTTCACTCCGCAACCAGAGGTTCCCGTTCAGGGACTCAAGGAATTTGCCTTTAATGGAACATTCAGCGACACAAGCTTGGATCCGATCGACAGTGGTTCAGGCCTTCTAACCTCAGGCATCGTTCCGGAAAAGAAATCAATTTGGAACAGTAACGAGAACTTCGACTTCAGCGAAAACGCCATGAGGGCCAGAAGTGACGGCCTTTTCACCAACGAATTCTTCGGTATGGCTTGGTACGGAGCGCTGATAGTGGGCGGAACTTCTCCCGTTATCGCCGGCGAGGTCTCTTTCGGCACACGTAGTGACGACGGTTCCGTTCTTTGGATAGATTTGAATCAAAATGGAATTTTTGATGACGGGGAGTTAGTGGTAGACAACAAAGGTCTTCACGGAAACCAGAATAGAGTTGGAACGGTAAATTTAGCCAACGGCAACTACATGTGGGCGGTGGGTTTCTTCGAATTATCCGGCGGTTCCTATCTTGGAGTTCGTTGGAAACAGGGTGTCGAGACGAACTACGACAACATGGCTTTCGTCAATCCCGGGGCGAACCCGTCGATGTTCCAAACGGCGCCGACGTTTCCCCTCAAAAGTATAACCAGCCCTTCATCAGTTACTGCATCAGTGGGAGTCATGTTCAACTTTCAATTATCAACCAACGTATCCAACCCCCTCTTTTCTGCCCACAATCTCCCGTTGGGTCTTAGTTGCAATCCCAGTTCGGGTATTATAACCGGCACACCCCAAGCAGGAGGAACGTACAAAGTCTCCGTAGTGGCCTCCGGTTCACTGAATACCGCCATTGACGTTCTGGTCATTACCATTCCTCCATCGGCGCCAATAATTGAATCCTATCCTGCTGTAGACATTGAAGCAACCGAAGCAAAATTGCTTGGGGCAGTAACCGCCACAAATGGACGCGACGCAAATGTCTCGGTTCACTGGGGGAACGCAGATGGAGCACAGGGCATCTGGCAAAACGAAACTGAAATCGGAACAAAAGGCATTAGCTCCTTCGTCCATAAATTAATTAACCTTACCCCGGGTGGAACCTACTTCTTCAGGTTCAAAGGGGATAACTCTCAAGGAGTCGGCGGAGGCGAATCGTGGACAGCAACGCAAAGCTTCACCACACCGTCTTCTATTTCCGCCCCAATCCTTGGAAGCACTTTGTCGCTAAGCCAAAAAAGCAACACCGGATTCAAGATCAATGGCTCTCTATCCAAGACAGGGGGCGCTCCCGTAACTTTTAACTTTTACTGGGGGGACAACAATGGCGGCACCGACCCAAACACATGGGACAACGTCGTGACTTTCAGCAATGCCCAACCCGGCAACCTCAACACTCAAATAGCATTCCCACTTATTCCTCCTTCGGTTTACTATTCTCGAGTATCAGCCTCAAACTCCGCAGGTGCATTGTGGTCGGAAAAGGTTCTTGTTCATACCCCTGTCGTCGTGGACGACGAACCTACCCGTAAGTCGGACTTGCTCGGCTGGTGGAGATTCGACGATTCGACTGCGAATGACAGCTCAGGAAACGATTACCATGGAGTTGCTTCCTCCCCTACGATATATAATGACGACATACCCTTCGGCACCGGCAAATCAATCAATCTAAACGGTCTCAAATATGTAACCGTAAGCGATGGTGGGACCGAGTCCGTCTTTGACGGTGGCAGTACATTCACTATCTCGACATGGGTTAAAGAGTGGCCAGAAGGGAACTGGAGTCCGTTTCTGTCGAAACGAGGCGAAGGCGGTCAAGGTTGGCAAATCAGGCGACTAAATAATTCAGCGGATCAAATTGCCTTTACTCTCCGCGGACCGGGTAACGACGACTGGAGCGCAACACAAAACATCGATGATAACCGATGGCATCATCTGGCTGCCACTTGGGGAGGAGGAAAGCGCAACATTTACGTAGACGGCATTCTCATCGGGTCGGAAAATCGAGCCGGTTCAGTCTCACCGACAGGATCACAACTTGTCTTCGGGGCCAGGGATGACTCAGCCAATTCAAACACGCCTCCCACCATTTCCAACCAATCGGGAGTTTGGCTGGACGACGTCCGCTTTTATCGAGCTTCTCTTTCTCAAGAAAACATAAGTTCCATTTACGACAACGGATTGGGCGACGTGGGGCCAGTCTTAACCATTATTTCGGAGCAGACTACGACTGCGGCGGCGACCATGCCATTCCAATATGAGATTCAAACCAACAGACCGGCCGATTCCTTTGAACTTTTAAACGCCCCGGGATGGCTAAGCCTAAACCCCATTACGGGAATACTATCCGGAACTCCAACAACGTCCGGTACGGAAGACGTAACGTTGATTGCATCGAACTCACTTGCTTCGAACATCATGAGCTTGGCTATCCAAGTTAAAGATTATTCCCAGTTTGCTTACTCAATGGATGTGTCGCCTGAAACCAATGCGACAAGCCCTCTCTTGGACCAAAAGGTATTGGTAACCCTAAGCGAAAAAAACTTTTCGCTTGGGAATCTCGGATTCCACCACGATCAGCTAAAAGTGGATGCCTCGGATCTACGATTTCTTAGTCAGTCCGGAAAAGAACTTACATACGACATCTTAAAATGGAATGCATCGGGCGAGTCCTCTATCAGGGTTCAGGTGCCATCGCTCAGCTCAGGTGACAATATAGTCATGCGTTGGGGTAACCCCTCTGCTCTTGCCCCTAGTTCCTCAACAATTGGAACGAATTGGTTAGGCGAAATAACTTTCTCCAATTTCCAAGGACCTCCGACTTTAGTGGCTTCGACAACCCTCTACGGTAAGCTAGGAGTTCCCTTTTCCCAAAAGCTGGAATACAGGGGAACTGATCCAATGATTTTTGCAGCTCTGGGTTTACCGCCCGGGCTTAGCTTAAATGCAGCTACCGGAGAAATAAGTGGCATTCCACTGACCTCCGGCGAGGCCAGTATAACCGTTGAAGTCAACGGCCAAACCGTTTCGGGTGTTTTTACCGCCAAAACGGAAATATTCTCAATCAAAGTCAGCGACCCCGAGGCGTTCCCGTTCAAACTCAATTTAGTCGTTTCGGGTTATGACGGAAACTCTACCCTAACCGACTTTCCCGTGTTGGTGGAATTGCATTCCGAAATAACCAACTTTTCTTACGACTCTTTTCGCTCTCCCACCGGAGCAGATCTCCGTTTTTACTCTCCCATCGGAAGGGAACTGGCATACGAAATCGAGAACTGGGATACCTCCGGGCATTCACGAATCTGGGTTAAGGTTCCTTCCGTCTTAGACAAAAACACCACTTTCAACGCAGCATGGGGCAATCCCCTAGCCACCACTCCGCCGACCTATGCAACCGATGGATCGACATGGTCGAATGGCTTTAACGGCACTTGGCACTTCACTGAATTTCAAGTGGGGCAGTTCCTCGACTCGTCACCTACGGGTAGCCATGCGACCAATAACGGATCCAAGATTGCTACAACCGGAAGAATTGGTCCCGCCGCCGACGTCAATGGCTCAAACATTCAAGCCCCATACAGCGCTGCGCTAAACCCAACGATTTTCTCCGTAAGCGCTTGGGTGAAAGAGTCAACACCAAGCTCAGGCGGCGTAAACGGCTTCCTCGGTTTCGGCTACCATCAACCACCAAACGACAGTTATTTCAACGACATCAACACCTTACTTGCCTTACCTGCCTTGGGACAGGGGACAATGGTTTTGGGAGAACCGAACAATCCCGCCGCGACAGGATTCTTTTTTGATGGCGACGCGGATTTCCAGAACGCAGGTATCGGAATAACTCAAGCAGACCAATATATGGATCTTTGGCTGGCCGACTTCAACGCTCCCGAAGATGGCGACTATTTGTTCCGAATGGACCAGAAGGACGACTTCACTTCCATATGGCTCGACCTTGACCAAGATGGTTTATTTGAAACGAGCGGTAGCAACGGTTCCGAAAGATTGGGTGGAAACGGAAACTTCACTTCTCCCAGCATTCCCCTAATTGCAGGACAAACCTATAAGATCGCACTAGCCCACGGCGAAGGTGGCGGAGGGTCAAAGTTCAGGGCATGGGTGCAAACGCCATCCCTGTCCATGCGGGTCATCAAGCCTCTTGAAGTTGCCCAAAACGGCCTATTTACAATCGATCCCGGTTTTCTTGAAAAAACCATTCTTTCAAATCGGAACACAACTTCCGATAGTGGATATGCTTTAACTTCGCAAAATGGGAAATTTAAATTCGTCTCGAATCCCGGCAACCATTCAATTCCGGATTCCAACCACACAAACGAGATTTGGCATCACTTGGGAATCTCTTACGACGGATTTAACAAGCGCTTATTCCTAGACGGCATCATTGCCGGCGAAAGCTCTGCCGTTATAACTTCCAACGATAACGCGAATCTCACAATCGGGACAAAACTCACGGGGCTTATCGATGAGATGAGAATATCCGGCACTGCCAGGACGGGTGATTGGTTTCACGCATCTCACGACAACCAAAGAGCCTCGTCGGACTTCCTGACCTATGGAACCGTAACTAGCCCAAGAATAATCCTAAGTGATCTGAGCGTCACCACAATTGCCCAAGAGGCATTCGACTATAACGTCACTGCCCTGGACTCGCCTTCGTCTTACGCGGCCTTCAACCTGCCGAACGGCCTTCAGTTCAGTTCGACGACCGGACGGATCTCGGGAACCCCAACGACCGCAGGGCTTTTCCCTGTTTCGCTAATGGCTTTCTATTCGGATGACGACGGCAATAATACGGACTCAGATTCCTTACCCGACGTCATAGGTTCCACCGACTCCACTAAGCCGAGCGAACAATTCATCCTTCAACTTACAGTGGCGCCTACGGTACCCGTAATCGCCACTACGGAAGCTTCCTCCATCACCGCTAATTCCGCTTCCTTCAACGGGAACGTAATAAGCGATGGAGGCGACCCACCCACCGTAAGAATTTACTATGGGACTCAAGACGGCGGATTCGATCCTTCTGCTTGGCCGAATATGCTCGAGATCGGTAAAAAGGGGCAAGGAACGTTCGGGCACGTAATTGGCGGGCTTATTCCAGAAGTCACTTACCATTATCGCGTGCGTGCCTTCAATTCCGCCGCACCGGAAGGCGTGTGGGGAACCGGCACTTTTGTTCCGGGAGCCAAGGCGACCGGCAGCATCGAAATAACGGGGAACCCAAATGAAGGACCACCCAGAAACGGACTCATCGGCGAATGGCTATTCGACGGAGACAACGCCAACGACACCTCCGGAAACGGTTACGACGGGAACTCTTCAGCCAACGTTACTTACAGTACCAGCACGCCTTGGGGAACAGGAAAGTCCGTAAACCTCAACAACAATTCCTACATCACCGTTGACGACGGCACTGTCGACCAAAGCGTCTTCGATTTAGACACCTTGAGCATTTCTTTCTGGTCCAAGGAATGGCCCTCCAATGGATGGGGTGCTTACGTCGCGAAGCGTGGAGAAGGCGGACAAGGTTATCAGATTCGAAGAAACGGAGGCGATCCATCCAAACTATCTTGGACGCTACGTGGACCTGGAAACGACGATTGGAATGCAGTCGTCAATGATTCCGGACAGTTCAACAAATGGGTTCACGTCTTGGCTGCCTTCGGAGGCGGAACCAGAAAGCTGTTCTTAAATGGAATAGAAAAAGGTTCGGAAAACCGTGGCGGCAACATAAACGACACCAATTCAATGCTAGCTTTCGGATGCAAGGACAACGACGGCAACTTTGCCTTCGCCCCCGCATCTCATTCCAATGCCTTCATGGATGAAATCCGTATCTACGACAGGCTTCTCACGGCGAATGAAATCGCACAACTTTCAGCAATCGCTCGACAGATAACAATTCCATTAAAAGGTGGGGGAAGCATATCCTATTCAGGAGGTGTTGCGGAAGACTTGAATGCAACCCCCCCTGTCTGGAAACAGACCGGGACGCCCGCCGAGATTGCAGCTTCCCTAAAGGCCTGCATAGAGGACGACGGTGGACATAACGGAGAGATCGTCGTAACTAGTCCCTCGACGGGAAACTTGACTCTGACTCAAGCGAATACGGGAATTATCGCTCAGTCGATCACAGGTAACCTAGGCGGACAAAACGCAAACTACCTGTCGGGCTTCACAGGCGGAGTCAACGATAGTGACATTTCAAAGGCATTCACCACCATCGCATCCGATCTCCCCGTCCTATCCAACGGTCCTCTTCGCGACGTCAGCGATACGGGAGCCACTCTTACGGGGTTAGTTCCGCACATGGGAACAGGCACCGTGAACAACGGTAATTTAACGTTCAGCGCCGACAAATTTCAAAACCTAATGCTTTGGCTCGATGCCAACGATTCCTCCACCATCACGCACACAGCAAGCGCAGTCAGCCAGTGGAAGGACAAGAGCGGAAACAATGTTCACGCTGCACAATCGACAGCAAGCAAAAAGCCAATGCTTTCCTCTGGAACGCAAAACGGTCTTTCAACCATCTTATTTGACGGTGTTGACGATTACTTCTCTGCGTCCTCCCTCAGCATTAGCCAATCCTACACCATTTTTGCAGTAGCGAAAACGACAGGCGGTTCTGGACGAGATTACATTTTTGATGGAATAACCAACAATGGGAACCGAAGCTTGATCGCCTTAAACAGTAATGGAAAAGTCCAATTATGGGCATCCAGTTGGGCTAATTCCAATCTAAATACACCTAGTGGTTTCTTTACGCTCTCTGCCTTGTTCGATTCTGCAAGCAGTCAACTCTCCTTAAATGGCACGACCGTCGGTAGTCTAAATACAGGAAACTTCAGTCTATCCAACGGAATCTACCTTGGGACTAATTACCAAGCTAACGCTGATTTCCTTGGGGGCGAGCTCGCGGAATTTATAATCATAGACGCTACATTAAGCTCAAGTGAACAACAATCAATCGAAGGCTACCTCGCCCATAAATGGGGCCTGACGGGGAATCTTGCCGCCGACCATCCTTACAAAAGCTTACAAGCAGGAGAATCGAATGGCGTAGACCTAACTCTATACTGGGGTACTTCCGATGGTGAAACGACACCAAACCACTGGGAGCATTCAATCGAGCTTGGAAAGTATTACTCGGAAGTCATAGGTACCGGATTCCTGGGAACAGGTTACTTGGTAAATCCGAATGCGAGTTACTTCAATGACATTGAAACCCTTAGAGCCTTAGCTCCTCAACTTCCTCCCAAGGTCATAAATGGCGAACCCGATGATTCCGCGACGAATGGTTTTAATTTCGACGGTCCCAACGACTTTAGAAATTCGGGAATAGGAATCAATCGGAACGACAATTACATGGATTTATGGATAAGCGACTTTCGGCCAAAAGAAACAGGTGATTATATCTTTCGCATGGACCGAAAGGACGACTACGTAACCATTTGGATAGACCTAGATCAAAATGGTCTTTTCCAAACGACCGGCGCAAAGGGGAACGAAAGGCTCGGCGGAACGAACAATTTCAATTCTTCTCCAATTCCTCTGATTGCCGGGCAATCCTACAAGATCGCCCTCGCACATGGACAAGGCGGAGGAGGATCTAGTTTCAGGGCATGGATAGAAACGCCCACCCTCACCGACCGCGTGATCAATCCTCTCGAACCTGCACAAGACGGGTTGTACAAAGTTGTTACAGGCTTATCCAACGGGGCTCCGCAAAGCTCCCAGATAAAACTGGAAACTGAAATCGAAAACCTCCAAGCAGGTACTACTTATTATTATAGATTGCATGGATCGAACTCACTCGGAAGCGTATGGGCGGAAAACTCCAAAACGTTCGTAGCCGAAAAGAAAATCAATCTTTCCACCGGTTCCCTTACCTTTAAAACGGATGGTCCGACACCAAGCTGGTACACTGGCTCGGGCCAAAGCGGAAAAGGTTCCTTAGTCTCGAATTCCTATGTTGATCAAGAAGGGAATACCATAAGTTACGACGTCGCGAAGTTCGACTTTACCTCCTTTTACGTTGGAGATGGAGCAAAAGTTCACTTGACGGGTAGCAACACTCTGGAAATTGCAGTTTCAGGAGACGCAACGATCCTCGTTCCCTTAGACCTAAACGGCACCGAGGGAACCGATGCGGGAAACAGCAATCTACCCGGTCGTATTGGTGGCGGTCACGGCGGTCACGAATGGTACAGCGGAACAGATCCTTGGGGACCAGGCGGTGGACCAAGCAACATCACCAACTCGTCCAGTTTCAATTCAGGAGGAAAACCACTCGCCGGAATGGCTGGGAATGCAGGTCTCCCCTCCGGTGAAGAACCCGGCGGCGGTGGATACGGTGGGCGAGGTGGGCGTTCCGAAACCAAGGTAGGCAGCGGACAATACCTTGCTACCCCGCCTGGAGGCCAAACCTATGGCGACGCAGATATAACACATCTCTTCGGAGGTTCCGGCGGAGGTGGTGGAAACGAACGTTCCGGAGGTTCCGGCGGAGGCGGCATCAAAATCGCAGCAGGTGAAACGCTTACCATCGGAGGTAGCATTCATGCGATTGGCGGCAAGGGCGGAGCTCGCCCCAACGAGGCGCGACGAAGCGGTGGCAGTGGGTCCGGTGGAGCCATCTACCTCAAGGGCAAACACATAGTCATACGAGAAGGAGTGAAAATCAGGGCAGATGGCGGCGACGGCGCCACCGGGATAACAAACGGAAACACTAATACCACAGACGGCATTGGAGCCGGGGCCGCGGCCGGTGGCGGCGGAAGAATTTACATGGAGGCCACCGAAAGCTTGCT
>Ga0315322_10003800_pt1 | contig 11621 bp, 6 predicted proteins | sample M110021515metaG_FD_203461 | JGI IMG/M metagenome (GOLD analysis project Ga0315322, IMG submission 203461) | Ammonia-oxidizing marine archaeal communities from Monterey Bay, California, United States - M1 100m 21515 | ecosystem: Environmental > Aquatic > Marine > Intertidal zone | place: USA... | reverse complement strand
GTTAACGACACTGATCGCCTACGAGTTTTCTCCTACCTTGCCGGATCAGGGTAAACACCATCGCAATATCATTTTCCGCTCAAATATTGTGCCTGAACGGGCCATTTCCAGCTTTGATGTACCCAATGCCATTGAGCTGTGGAAGGGGCTTGAGGCGACTTGCGATAAAGCCGACGGCTGTGATTTTTTGACCATACCCCATAATCCGAACAAGGCCTGGGGACTGACCTATTCGCGCTACACCTGGGATGGCCAGCAATACGGCGAGGACGACTGGCGCCTGCGACAAAAGCGCGAACCCCTGACCGAAATTTTCCAGATCAAAGGCTCTCAGGAATGTGCGCTGGGCGTCGGCGCAACGGATGAAGAATGTGCGTTCGCGCAGGTTTTGGACCCATGCCAACCGGGCGAGGCGACCGGTTGCGCCTTTCAAACCGGCTTCGTTCGCCAGGGTATGAAGGTGGGTCTGGAGCTTGAGCAGGAGTTTGGTTTCAACCCCCTGCAAAATGGTTTTGTAGCGGCAACAGACAGCCATAACTCCAATCCGGGGGATGTGGAGGAGTGGGACTACCGCGGTGCGTCAGGCACTGTCTCATCTCCTGCGCTGCGCCGTCTTAGGGAGGGCAATCCAGACCTTAAAGCCTATCGATCTAGGCTCAAATTCAATACCTCGGGTGGGCTGGCCGCGGTATGGGCACCTGAAAATACCCGTGAATCTATTTTCGATGCGCTCGCTCGCCGGGAAACCTATGCCACCTCGGGGCCTCGCATCGCACTGCGTTTTTATGCCGGTCGGGACATCGATGAGGCGATGATCGACGACCCCGGCCTGGTGCATCACCTGGAAGCTGCAGCCGTGCCTATGGGGTCGGTTCTTTCCACCAGTCAACAGCCAGAGTCGCCGGAGTTTCTGGTTTGGGCAATTCGCGATCCCATGGATGCGCCGCTACAGCGTATTCAAATGGTTAAAGGCTGGATTGATGACGCCGGTCAAACCCACGAAAAGGTGGCTGATATCGCTTGCGCAGACGGCCTTCAGGTAGACCCGGCAACCGGTCGGTGTCCAGACAATGGCGCCAGTGTTGATCTGGCGAGCTGCCGGTTTAGCGATGGGTCGGGCGGCAACGAGCTGAAAACGCTGTGGCGTGACCCGGACTACTCGGTCGATCAAAGCGCTTTTTACTACGTACGAGTGTTAATGAATCCCACCTGTCGTTGGTCAAGCTTTGATGCCATTCGCCTGGGCAGAAAGCCTCCCCTGGAGGTGCCCGCAACCATTCAGGAAAGGGCCTGGTCTTCGCCGATCTGGTCAACCCTGTGAAGCCCACTATTTGATGCACTGCTCCGGAGTTTTCGCCAAATGTTGAAGAAGCTTGGCGTGGTCACGCTGATTATCTTGCTCCTGGGTATTGGCCTAGTCGCCGTCGGCTATCACGTTGTTCTCGATAAAATCGGGCCCGATTCTGTGCCACGGGATGTTGCTCTGCAAGACGACAGTAAGGTTGTGGCTCCGGCTGTTACACCTGTTGCCAATGGTCAGGAGCCCGGCAGCGACGGGGAATTGAATTTGTATTGGGGCGAGCTGCATCTGCATACCGCCGAAAGTTTTGATTCCACCATGATGGGCAACAAACTGGGCGTTGAAGATGCCTACCGTTTCGCAAAAGGTGAGCCCTTGATGGGGGCTGGCGGCGAGACCATGCAATTGAGTCGCCCCCTGGATTTTGTAGCTATTACTGATCACGCCGAAAGCTTCGGTATCCGCGCGCATTGCAACGATCCCAATCTGTCGCTGCTGGAGCGAGCCGCCTGCTGGGTCATGAGCCAGGACAACCCAATATTTTTGGGCATCATTGTCGAAAGCGCTCGCGGCATCGCCGACCCTGGTGATCCTGCCTTACCGGCAGGTGCCTACCAGCCGAAAAGTCGCAAGGTTCCGGGTGTGGATAGATTTCCTACCTGCAAGTGGGGTGGCGGCACCGTCGAGCGCTGTTATGACAATGTCAGTAAAGATTGGGCACGCTACGTTCAGCTTGCCGATGCCTATTATGAGCCGGGGGAACTCACCACACTCATCGGCTACGAATATTCGCCCGGCATGCCGGACCAGGGTAAACATCACCGGAATGTCATTTTTCGCTCCAATGTTGTCCCTGATCGATCTATTTCGAGCATTGATGCGCCCAATGCGATCGAACTCTGGAAGGGGCTTGAAGCTAATTGCGATAAGGCCGATGGCTGTGATTTCCTGACCATACCCCACAACTCAAACAAGGCCTGGGGGCTGACGTATTCTCGCTACACTTATGATGGTCAGCCCTATGGTGAGGATGACTGGCGCCTGCGTAAAAGGCGTGAACCCCTGGCAGAGATTTACCAGAACAAAGGTGCATCAGAATGTGCACTGGGCGTTGGCGCTACCGATGAAGAATGTGGCTTTGCACAGGTGCTCGACCCCTGTCTGACAGGTGAACTCGCCGGCTGCGCCTTTCAAACATCATTCGTTCGTCAGGGCCTCAAGGTTGGCATTGAGCTTGAGCGAGAGCTAGGCTTCAACCCACTACAAATTGGCGTGATAGCGGCCACTGACAATCACAACGCCAACCCGGGAGCTGTAGAGGAATGGAATCACCGTGGGTCCGTGGGCACCATATCTTCGCCGGCAGTGCGCCGCCTTAGCGGCAGTGGCCGGGGTGATAAACCCTACCAGTCCCTTCTCAAGTTCAATACCTCGGGCGGTCTGGCGGCGGTATGGGCACCTGAGAATACTCGCGAGGCTATCTTTGATGCGCTGGCTCGCCGCGAAACTTATGCCACCTCGGGTCCGCGCATCGCACTGCGCTTTTATGCGGGGTGGGACTTGGACGAGGCGATGATCAACGACCCCAGTCTGGTGCAACATCTGGAAACGACGGCAGTCCCAATGGGGGCGGTTCTAGCCACCGGCCAACAGCCAGATTCTCCGGAGTTCCTTGTCTGGGCGATTCGGGATCCCCTGGATGCGCCGCTGCAGCGGATGCAAATGGTGAAAGGCTGGATCGATGATGCGGGCCAGACACATGAAAACGTAGTCGATATTGCCTGCGCCGATGGCCTGCAAGTTGATCCGACCACCGGCCGCTGCCCTGATAATGGTGCCAGCGTTGATTTGTCCACCTGTAAGTACAGTGCCGGCTCCGGTGCTACTGAATTAAAAACCCTTTGGCGCGACCCGGATTACGATCCGAATCAAAGTGCATTTTACTATGTACGCGTGTTAATGAACCCGACCTGTCGCTGGTCAAGCTTTGATGCCATTCGCCTTGGCAGGGAACCTGACCCTAGGGTACCGGCCACCATTCAGGAAAGAGCCTGGTCTTCGCCGATCTGGGCTGGCAGCCAATGACAATGGAAGTGTATGAGTCTATGACCCAGCAAGACTATCAATCAGACCTCCCTGGTTACTATGAGAATTCGACCTGTGCCACTGAATATGGTGGTGTTAGGCGTCAAAAGCATGCAAGAAGTCCGGGATTGAATATTCAGCCGGGCGAGATGCTTAAGGTTAGCTCACGCCGGTTTGCCCGGGGCAGGTGGGTGGTGGGCACCTTCAACGCAGACAACCGGCTTTATGTTTTTGGCTGCTCTGTGCCTTCCCAGCCTGATGTTTCGATTGGTTGGGTTGAAGAGGTTGATCCAATTACCCTTGAGACGATCAATGCGTCTCACGAGCTTTCTACAGGTGGGCACAATTGGTGTGGTGGTTGCGCTGTCCTGGCTGACGGAACCATTATCGGAGGTTTCGGTAACCGTATTCATAAACTGAGTCTTGATCTCGAGCCCATTGCTGAAATGGATCTGCCTGTGGATCATGCGCACAACGGCATCAGCCTTTTGTCCGATGGCATGATGATCACACGCAACCTCGAGCATGATCACAGTAAAAAATCGGTGTTTACGGTTTTTGATCCAAATTCGTTGGAGGTGCTCAAAACGTTTGAGTTTGTTGGTGCGTCTATTGGTCGCTTCTGCGTCGATCAGACTCCTGAGGGCGAGTATGTGTATGCGACCACTCCGACCCATATACATCGCTTGATCTATAAAGATCACAATCTGGTGTTGGATGAAAACTGGGGCGCTTCCTATGACTTGCCCGGTGAAGAGCAGAGCTTTGCCTGGTGCAATACCGTGGGTGATGACAGTGTCTGGTTCATGGATATGGGTGACACTCCACCACTCGAGACGATTATGCGGGCCTACCCCGTTGGCACCAGATCAATGGTCTTCTCCAAGCCCGCTAGTGCTCCGGTGCGTGTACACAGAGTATCCACTACAGACAGTAGTTCAACTGATGTTCTAACGCCGTTTGATTTACCCAATGGCGGACACAACTCATCCCCGCTATATGTTCAGGATAAGCGAATTCTGCTGACCTTTGACACCGCTAACCGGAAAACCGGTGCCTGGCGATTTAATGGCCCGGGAGAGTTTGAGACGTTGTGGGTTCATGATATCGGCAATTCTAACCAGGTGCTCTATTACCCGGATAGCGGTGAGGTCGTACTTGATGATGTGCTCGAAGACAATAACGTCGATGCCGTGGTGATTGATATTGAAACCGGCGAGAAAAAAGGCCGCGTTACCACGGGCGCTCGTTACGCCGCAGCTATGGCGTTTTACCCTGGTTTGGATCGTGATTTTTATTCAACCAGTGGTCCACACGGCTTGCTATATCGAGTTTACGTCTCTTAGAGACAAAGAAAAAAGAAATAGAGAAATATTAGGATGGCTAGAATGGTGAGCTCAAGATCGATAAAAATTCTTCTTGCCCTGGTGGTGTCGCTAGTCGTTGCCGGCGGCAGTTACTGGCAGATCAACTTCAATAAGGACTGGCGTGAACAATATGCCTACACCAAAGGTGTGGACGCATTGATTTACGCGTTCCCCTATTATTTGAACACAGTGCTCCGCTACAAGTGGAGTCAGCCTGACGCGCCAGAGGGTCAGCAAGTCCCGCTGGACGCGGTGAACAAGTTCTGGCATGCGACGTTTGTCGATCCCAAAAATTACCGCGATGGCGGCGCGCCGAATGCCGATACGCTCTATTCACCAGCCTGGTTATACGCCAAAGAACAGCCGATCATTATTACGGTACCGGAGATTCCGGGTGACCGATATTTTGCGATTGAACTGGCGGGCTTTGATTCAGACAACTTTGCTTATATCAGTAAGCGCCTTCACGGCAATGGGGGCGGAAACTACGCCATCGTACCGCCGAATTGGCAGGGAGACTTACCTGGAGATGTGGAGTTTGTCGCACATAATCCAACCCCCTGGTTTTATGCCATGGCCAGAATTTATGCTGACTTCAATGACCCCAGTGATCAGGCGGAGGTGGCGGCGATACAGTCAAAAATGCAGATTGTGGGCTTGAGTGACTGGGGTACAGAAAATCCCCCCAGGCCTCCCCACCCGCCAGTTCCCGATGTCGGTGATCTGAGTGATGTACTACTTGAGACCGATGTTGTTAGTTACATTAAAAAAATGGTGATGTCTGACCCTATGTCTTTCTGGAATAACGTCAATCGCGCGATGACCGTCAATGGTGTACCGGAGCGTGATCAGCGCTATTTGAAAGATTGGTCCGAATTACATATTGGGCCGAACCAGGATGTATCCCAGGCTGAGGACAATGAGCAAGCCGGCTTAGCCAAGGCGGTGTTCGATGGCATCATGATCATGCGCGCGTTTGCCACTCCTGATGAGAAAAGGGTCAACGGCTGGGGTGTGCCACCAGTGGGCTTCGGGCGCTCTGGTATTCACGGTAATTTCTATATGCGGGGGGCGATCCAGTCGATGCGGGGCATCGTCGCCAATGATGCCGAAGAAGCCATGTATATGGCCAGGGATAAAGATCAGAACGGCGACAGCATTACCAGTGAGCATACTTACGAACTCCACTTCCCGCCTGGACAAACTCCGCCAGCAAGATATTTCTGGTCACTCACGGTTTACGACCAGGACGCCAACCTGATGCTCAACGACTATGACCGCTATGCCATCAGCGGTAACTCAGAGAACTTGATCTACGAAGACGATGGCAGCCTGCGGATTTTGATTGGTGGGGAACCCCCCGAGGGAATGGTTGGCAACTGGTTGCCGGCGGGTGAGTCTTACACTCGAGTTACATTGAGAGTATACGGCCCCGAGAAAGCAATGATTGAGCGCAGCTGGAAGCCGCCTCAGTTGACACGGCTTTAGTGTGTTAACAGCAAAAAGAGAGAGCAGGTCATTATGAAACGTGTAATAGTCACCGGCGCGGCAAGTGGCCTGGGCCGGGCGATTGCGCTCAGGTTCGCCAGGGAAGGAGCGGACATTTGTATCGCCGATGTCGATATGACTGGTGCAAAAGAGACCCAAGCATTACTTGAATCTGAGGGCTCAGAAGCCTGGGTATTTTCACTGGATGTGAGGGTGCCGGAGCAGTGGCATCTATTGAAAACAGAGGTCCAGGCCCGATGGGGCGGACTGGATGTGCTGGTCAACAACGCTGGCGTTGGTGCCGGCGATAGAATCGACCAAGGGCACTGGGAAGACTGGGAATGGATTATCGACATCAACCTGAAAGGCGTGGTGTTAGGTTGCAGGACATTCACTGCAATGATGAAGGCCCAGGGTAGTGGCCAGATCCTGAATACCGCATCACTGGCTGGCCTCGTAAATCTGCCTGGCATGGCCTCATACAATGTCACCAAGGCGGCCGTTGTGTCGCTCAGTGAAACGATTCACTACGAACTGATGCCCTATGGCATTGCGGTTACAGTACTGTGCCCGAGCTTCTTCAAAACGAATCTGGGCAGTTCGCTGCGCACCACTGACCCGACTTCCAAACAACGCCTTGCGCAATTGTATGAGGCCTCAGAGTTGGATGCCGATCAGGTGGCAGATATTGCTTACCAGTCAATGCAAAGGAATCAGTTGATTTGCAACCCCCATAAACTGGGTAAGCGTGCATATTTCGTAAAACGGTATTTGCCCTGGCTCTTTTCTTTTGCGATGCGTAAGGCGGCTAAAGAAACCAAGAGGGGTGATCGGGAGCTGGTATCCCTCCAAGGGACGCAATAGGCGCCCTAACCTGCGTGAGAAAAACTATGAATAAGCACAAGAAGGTACCCGGCATGTGGGCATGCAGTGACAACAAAAGCCGAATCGGTTGGCTGCGCGTTCCGCTGGTTGCGACTATCGGCACGATTATGGTCGCCTGTTCGGGCGAAACCATAGAACAGACGAATGATGTGTTCCCCGCTGCTGCCGATGTACTCAACGATCCGGATGTTGTCGCGGAGACCGTCGAACTCGAAGTTGTTCTCGCTGACAGAGCTGCTACCGGTAACCTGTCTGCAACTGTCTTCAACACGGAAACACAATTATTGATCCGAGAGGGTGGTACGCCATCCGCCTGGGAAATAGCGGGAGAGTCCGGCGGCGACGAGGCGAGCGCAGAAGGGCTACCTCCTGAGCGCAAGGCCTGGTTCGGTGACCTGCACGTGCACACCACACATTCGTTCGACGGCAATTCTATGGGTACGGTGGCCGGTCCCAGTGACGCCTATCGCTTCGCCCTGGGCGAGCCGGTCAGGAATCCCGGGGGTTTTGATATGCAGTTGTCCCGGCCACTGGATTTCTATGCGGTGACCGACCATGCCATGTACCTTGGTGTATTCGAGGCCGCCTCCGATACCTCGACGGAATTTTCGAAGACAGCCTTTGCCCAGCCCTATCACGATTTCAATGCGCCGGATAAAAACGGCACTGATATCTTTAGTACGATCAAACGCTTTTTAGCCTTCTCTACCTTTCTGCCTAACGCTACAGCAATGATCCGTGAAGGAACCCTGGACATGGAGCAGACTCTCGGTGTTATCCGCAGTGCGTGGAGCGATATAGTCGAAGCCGCAGATAGCTTCAATGATCCGGGTGCGTTTACCACCTTTGTCGCCTACGAGTACTCATCTTCTACGGCCGATATGGGCAACCTGCACCGGAACGTCATCTTTGCCGGTAGTGATCGCCTCCCGCGCGAGCCCTTCTCCCGCTTTCACTCCATCAATCCTGAAGACCTCTGGCAGTGGATGGATGAGTTGCGCGCAAAAGGGGTAGAGAGCCTGGCGATTCCGCATAACTCCAATGCATCGAACGGTCAGATGTTCAAACTGGTCGATTGGGCCGGAAACCCGCTCGACGATAACTACGCGCGGCAGCGTATTCGCAATGAGCCGCTCGTAGAGATCACCCAGATCAAGGGGACTTCGGAAACGCATCCGGCGCTTTCCAGCCGCGATGAGTTTGCGGGTTTCGAGATCATGCCCTATCGCGTTGCCACTAATGCGCTGAGTCAGGTTGAGGGGTCCTATGTGCGCGAAGCGCTTCGCAACGGCTTGGCGTTGGAACGGCAGGGTATAGCTAATCCCTATCAATTCGGCTTTATCGGTTCCAGCGATACCCACTCGGTGGCCAGTCAGCCGAAAGAAGAGACGTATGTTTCCAAGCTGGGCCTGCTGTCCAGTCAGCCTGAGCAGCGCGGTTCGGTACCCGCGACCGGTCTGGCGAGTGAGTTTGCGCACTACCTGACGAAGGCGACCTGGCCAATCAACCCCACGCCTCAGGGCAAGGGGATGTATACGCGTATCAACGGTGATTTGTACTCCCGTGGCTCCAATCCACTGTATGGGGCTTCAGGCCTGGCGGCAGCCTGGGCCGAGGAGAATACCCGGGAGTCGATCTACGAGGCCTTTCGCCGACGCGAAGTTTTTGCGACGTCCGGGCCGCGTATTTTGCTGAAGTTTTTCGCGGGTTACGGGTTTGAGGACAGTATGCTGACCAGCGCTGACGGAAGCCAGCGCGCATACGCCAAAGGCGTAAGTATGGGTGGAGAACTCCCGGTAGAGGATGAGGGACGAGAGCCGGGCTTTATCGTCATGGCCGCAGCAGACCCTGAGAGCGCACCCTTGCAGCGTGTGCAGGTCATCAAGGGCTGGATTGATGCCGAGGGCAAAACCCATGAGGAGGTGATCGATATTGCCTGCGCTGGGGGCGCGGCGGTTAACCCAACAACAAAACGCTGCCCGGACAATGGGGCTAGAGTTGATGTCTCCGATTGCTCGATCAATCCCGAGACCGGTTCGGAGCAACTGGTGGCCTTGTGGCGCGACCCCGAGTTCGATCCATCACAGCGTGCGTTCTACTATGCGCGGGCGATTGAGAACCCTACCTGTCGTTGGTCTACCTGGGATGCAATCCGTGCGGATGTTGCGCCGAGGCCAGACCTGGCCAGAACGCTACAGGAACGCGCCTGGTCTTCGCCAATCTGGATCGAAGTAGAGGGCAGTTGAATGAGAGTGTGTCTCGTTAGGGTAGCCAAAATCAAGATTAAGCGACGCGGAGGTTAATAGGTGTCACTGTTTGCCAATGCGAAAGAAGTGGTCAGGGTGTTGAATGAGATACGGCAGTCTCGTGCTGCCATTGGCTTCACACTGCCCGCACTGGATGAGGCGATTTCCCTTGGGGTGATCTTTGAAGAGTCGGTCCGTAGGCACGGTAACTTGCTTGCCCTGGAGTTTGAGGGGCGCAGCTGGACGTACACACAGCTGAACCAGGAAATCAATCGGCTGGCGCATCTACTGAAGGCGCAGGGTGTGAAGCAAGGCGAGGGTGTCGCCCTGTTCATGGAAAATCGGGCCGAGTTTGTCATCTCGTTGTTGGCCCTCGTCAAGATTGGCGCCCCTGCGGCACTCATCAACAATAGCCTGAGCGGTGAAGCCCTGGTGCACTGTTGTAAAGTGACGGACGCCAAACACTGCATTGTTGGCGACGAGCGCGCCGATGTGCTGGCGCCCGAGTTGGCTGGCTTGCCTTTTGGTCAGGGTCATGGGTCTTGCTTTTGGATGAAAGACACTGTTGATCGCGAAGCCCCTGACTGGGCGATGGATGCTAATCAGGCCATGCAGGGGCATTCTGATCAGGACCTGTCTGAAACTCCAGGTATCGTCGCTGGTGACGTGGCGCTATATATCTTTACTTCCGGTACGACGGGTCTGCCCAAGGCCGCTACTTACAAGCAGCAGCGCCTGGTTACGGCCGCCAATCTGTTGGGTTCGCTTACCCTGAGACCCAAACCAGGCGACCGGCTATACCTTTGCTTACCGATTTACCATATCACCGGGTTGGGGCCTGGTTTGTGCGGTTTCATCGCCTCTGGAGGCACGGTTTGCTTGCGTCGTACCTTTTCAGCCAGCAAATTTTGGAGTGAGGTGCAGGCCTGGCAGACCAATAGCTTTGTGTACGTGGGAGAGTTGTGTCGTTATCTGGTGGCACAGGCTCCCAGTAACGCTGAAAAAAACAATCCTCTGCAGAAAATGGTGGGCAACGGATTAAGGCCCGACGTATGGGATGAATTTAAGTCCCGCTTTGAAGTGAATCGCATTTGCGAGGTCTACGGTTCCAGTGAAGGCAATGTCACCTTTCTTAATCTTCTGAATAAGGACCGCACCATTGGGACCACATCGGTCGATATTGCCTTGGTTAAATACGACGTGATTGAAGACGCCATCGAGCGGGACGATGCTGGACGTTGTGAGCTGGCCAAGTCCGGTGAGCCAGGGCTATTACTTGGGAAAATCACTGACATCACGCCGTTCGATGGTTACACCAATGCGGAGGCGACGAACAGCAAAATTATTGAGAACGTGAAGGAAACAGGTGATCGTTGGTTTAATACCGGCGATCTTGTGCGCGAAATCGATGTTGGCTTTGCCATGGGCCTCAAGCACTACCAGTTTGTCGATCGTACCGGCGACACCTTTCGTTGGCGTGCTGAAAATGTGTCAACCAATGAGGTAGGGGAGGTGCTTAATTCCCACCCGCAGATCAATATGGCGAATGTCTATGGCGTAGAAGTACCCGGTACCGAGGGAAGAGCGGGGATGGTGGCCTTTACCCTTGATACCGATACCGATACCGATACCGACTTTGACTTAGACAGTTTTCGCACGCTGGTGGATACCCAGTTGCCCGACTACGCGCGGCCAGTGTTCGTGCGTCTGCAGCAGGATACTGAAACCACGGTGACCTTTAAGCTGCTGAAGGGGAAGCTGCGCGAGCAAGCCTACCATCTGGACAAGGTGGGTAAAGACCGGGTGTATGTGCGCCACCCTCGCAGCGGTGCATATCGGGTGCTGGATGACGAGTTTTATCAGATGATTCTGGCGGCTGAGGCGGGTTACTAGGGCCTGCCTGCGGGTCCGGATGAGGAATGTCGGGCATTACCGCTTCTCTACTGCAACGGGGCAGCGGTTAGTCTAATGGATTGTCAAACCAGGGGTTGAGGAAACTTATCAGATGAAAGATTTATTCTCTGTCAGCGGCAAAGTGGCCGTTGTTACCGGCGGTTCCAGTGGAATCGGAGCCATGATCACACAGGGGTTGGTGGAACACGGTGCTCGTGTCTATATTACTGTACGCAAGGTGGAGCAATTGGAAGCCATGGCGAAAGAAATGTCTGCGCTGGGGGAGTGCGTAGCGATACCCTCAAACCTCGGCACCATGGATGGAGTGGCGGCTTTCGCCGCAGCTGTGCTTGAGCG
>Ga0315322_10003799_pt1 | contig 11623 bp, 9 predicted proteins | sample M110021515metaG_FD_203461 | JGI IMG/M metagenome (GOLD analysis project Ga0315322, IMG submission 203461) | Ammonia-oxidizing marine archaeal communities from Monterey Bay, California, United States - M1 100m 21515 | ecosystem: Environmental > Aquatic > Marine > Intertidal zone | place: USA... | reverse complement strand
TATTTACATGGAGCGCCTTCTTCTACTAACCGTACGCAGTTGTTTGCATCAATTAATGGGTCAATCCCATGCAATGATCCCGTCATATCAAATATTACAACCTCGATAGACACGCCAGAAAAGGCTCGCAAGAAGGATATGCCCTCAGTGGATATATGTGATAATAAAGATATGTACGGCACCTTATATAAGTTCGTATCATTGTCATCTCTCGAAACGATCGATGACCCAGATGAAATAGTAAAATATACCACAACCGATCCAAATGACGGGTTGAATGAACAATCATCTTCTCCCTACATGGATGGTACCATGGATATAATCACACAATCGGATACATCTCCATCATCAACCGTATATTCGGAAACAAAGAAGGAAATGATGGAAAAATATATATCCCCGATTGGAGATGATAATGCACGACCTAAGGTTGATGTGGAACGCATGGGTACATGGAATATTGGATATAAGTTGTCCGATGCATCAAATAGAGATATTTCTCCACATAAGGTAATTTTTACCGAGGCGATGCGTGCGAAAATGTTGGCATTTTTTGATAAAAACTCTAAGGGTATTTTGAGATCGGAGAAAATGAAACAATATGTACCTGAGATAATGACCAAACTGGAAAACTTTCAATCAATTACGCTTGCCAATCATGACTCGGGATATATATACCGTATGTCAGCAAATGTGTTACATTTTAATTTTTCAAGCACCTTTAATCGCGGTCATTATCCTATAGCAGTGTACCTAGAATTCTCTGGCGTGCATAATACTCCAAATAACCCCGCTGTTTCTCCATATGTAATATTCCGCGAAGATGCATTATTATGGTTAGATCCAGACGCATATGTGAAAAAGACCATCGAAATTGCTAATCCTAGACTGTACCACGGTATGATGAAGCATATATGGAGCGGTCGTCCTGATATTTTGACCCCGAAAAAGAAGGATACAGAAGAAGACAAAGAAGACGAAAAAGACGACGGTCGCCCCGTCCCCGTTAGACTGGGTGGGTCAGTGTATACAACAGTTCCTGGTTTCCAGAACATGCGCATGTCGCCGTCCATGTTTGGCATTCCCAAAGATAAATCTAGGTCTGATAAGGTCATTCGAATCAATCCAACAGTGAAACTATCTCAATCTGCTGTTAATATCGCACCCGAAGAAGACCGTAAACGACAGTTCTTCGATTATGGTCTCTTTTACACGCTCAATAGTAGATCAGCAAACCAAGAAGTCATGGGGGCGACTAATATATCATTCAAGAAATCGGTGAAGTCGCATATCATTGACCACAATATCAAAATAACACTTGAATCGTTATTCGCTCCAGGAACAGTTGTATATTTGGGTTCGGAACCATACACTGTATACAGCTCCAGTTTTGATGAAACGAAATGGCGCCTTGGCCCAAGTGACGCGGTCGAGTCTGAACTCAACGTTGAAAATGTGATGAATGCTCAAATGCTCCATATTCAAAATAATGCGGCTATTAGCGAAATGCAATCGATGCCTGACGCATTGAAGGTAGGTGATGGTATATCAATTGTAGATGCTATTCCACTGGAGTACAAGTTTGTGAAAGATGTAAAGAAGAATACAGAAGGTACAAACGAAAAATCTAAAACTGGCGATGATACTGACAATACAAAAAAACAGTCTTCAACAATAATGACAATTCGTAATGGAGAACAACAACAAGGAGAACAACAACTCGTTATACAAAAGAAGACGCCGTTGGAGCAGATAAAACCCAGACCACAAATTCAACCAAGACCATTTACCTCAGAAAATACCGAATGGTCCCCTCCAGATGTTGTCAAGATAAACGATGGTACTAACTATTATACCCAACATATAGCTCCTATGCGAGAGTTCTTCAATTGGGGACCCGCGTATAAACTTTCGAAACCATCGGATACACCTCCAACCATTATTAGACGTAATGACAAACAAAGTGTCGAACGTGTGAGCAAACTGCTCGATACATACCCCCAGCTAAATGGTTACATTAAAGAACATATAATAAATAAGTTTAGGAAAACCTCGTCTACGGTCACGATGCCGAATGGGGATGAGAGACAAATAACTCATAATGATTATTTCAACATGTTGGAATCACTTTATGAACACTCTAACTCAAAAATGTTGGGCGTAAAAAAGAAGGGTAATCTAGTAAAACTTACTCAGTCTAATTACGTTGACAGTATGAATGACACTACAAAGGGTGAACACATTCCTCAAATAATACAAACAAAAAGTGATGGAAACTGTTATTACTCTTGTATCGCAACGGCATTGAACCTTTATAATTATCACAATCGTGAAACCCAATATGTTTTCAATACCCATGATGTCAACGCTGGCACACCCCATAAGACTACTGGTACTAATTTTACTCAAACAACTATACGATGGGGAGTTGTGAATGAATATCGCAAAAATCTCGGTCTCATAGATATTATGATACTGTATTCACGTCTTTATATAAATGGAACACAGAACGAACAAGAAAAAAAAGATATCCATGCAGAAAAGGATAAGATAATAGAAATGCATAAGGACAATCCGCTGGTGGTGAAACATATCAATGCGTTTGCAATAAATCTTATGGGTCTGGAAGATAGGAGGTTCGAAGGCTATAATAAGACGTGTGCGAACGAGATTGAGGCATATAAAAAAACAGATGAGTATACAAATCCTACTGCTGTTAAGGATGTGACTGTCGACCAAACGCAGAAAATGCTGATACAGGACAAATTTGTTCAGTTATACCATTTCTATGTGGGATTGGGAGGCTTCACCGCTTTTTTACTCCGTAACCCTAACAGTCATGCTGACAAATATGACGATATATTTATATATCCTAATTCCGTAGATGACGCGTACGATATTTTATTAAGTTCCAACCATTGGGCAGACCATGTTGATATGGAAATGATTGAAAAAATCTTTAGTATCAAACCTATTATAATTACAAAATATACCGAAGACTTCATGGATATGACGCAGGTGACGGACGATGCGCCTGATATAAACATAGAACGTTCGGGTCTCACAATACAAAACCCGTCGATTGCAGTTTCCGATACAGTTGATGGGTTGACTGAGACAGAAATAGATTCCATTAACAAAATAGACAAAACGGTGTTTTTATATTTTGTGGGCGATAATCATTACGATTTGATTGTATTTGGGGTAGGAACGGGTTCAAAAAAGATAAGCCCTACCAGAAACAAAACAAGGCGTGGGGGCGGTATCTATACAGGAAAACATCACACGCGTAAAAATAAGCAACCTATATTTGATATGATAGGTGGTGGCCAAGAATATAAGGACGTAATTTTCAAGATGTCGTCTGATAATAATAAACCTCTCAATGAAAAAAATATAATGACTAATGCATCACTGCAACACATTCAATCCAACGTAGTATTTGACCTCAAATCTCGTCTCCCAATCTATATGCTTATGTTACTGTATGATAAATATAATAAGGGTAGGGTCAGTATAACTGAAAATCCTTCCGAACCCATTCCGAACATAATATATTTCCAATATCGATTATTTTATAGTGAGTTTTTGACAATAGACGCATTAATCAACTCTATGGCTACGAGTGATGCATCGATTGATACATCGGGTGATATCGACTTAACCAGCATGTCGCAAAATATGTTGAAGTTCTTGAATGCATATGACAATATATTTCAAATGGGTAAAGAAAACAGACCTATTATTAAGACAAGTCCTACGTATTTACATGAACTTCATGTTAAAAATAGCCGACACGATAATATAGATGAAATAGGTAGTGAAAACGATAATATAGATGATGGTGATAATGAAGACGGTAATACGGGTACAGTTAGTCTACACGAAGTTATGTTGCGTAACCAAGAACATCATGGCGGTGCACCGCGTAGTCCCATACCAGGACGCGATGCGATGAATAATATCACCACCCCCGCTGTAGTCTCTCCTAACATCGCCACAACAGTTTCCATGATGAACACTGTTAACCCTGTTACAGTCGCGATGGACCCGTCAAACGTCCTCAGCGAACATGTCATGCGCATCATGAACGACGACAGTTCGAGTTTGAGTTTCAAGGTGGACGTGCATGTTATTTTGGCACCAGGAGACAATGGGATTGGTATTGCAGATAAAGTGGGATACGCATGCGAGTCGTCGAAACAGGACATGAGCCGCAGTTGGTCGGAGATCACGGGAAAACCCTACTATCCTACAGCACGCAAAGAGTGATATGTAGGTAGAACATCTAATCTAGTAGATAATGGCACACACACGAACGCATCATAGGATCATAGGAAGGCAAAAAATCCAATAAGTCCAAAAATCCAATAAAAGGTTTAGAACGTCTCACAAGAAGAAATACAATTATTATGTAATTAAATCTAATAATATAATAATGAACACTCGCAGAAATAATAAAAGACCAAGGAAACATGGAAGAAAAACACGTTCAAAAAGACAAAAAGGAGGAAACCAAGAAAAAAAGAATAACGATTTATTTTATGCAATTGATATGGATGAAGAAGATAAAGTTGAAATAGCATTAAATAATGGAGCTGATGAGAATGCGATTTATGAACCATATGGATGGCCGGCTCTCTATTGGGCAACTTATAAAGAAAACACAGAAATGGTGTCAATACTATTGGAGAAGGGAGCTGATGCGAATGCGAGGAATAATGATGGCAGTACGGCTCTCATAAAGGCAAGTTTGGATGGAGACATAGAAATCGTGTCAATGCTATTGAATAATGGAGCTGATGTGAATGCGAAGAATAGTGGTGGCACTACGGCTCTCTTTAATGCAATTTTATATAGACACACAGAAGTCGTGAGAATATTACTAGAGAATGGAGCTAATGTGCATGTGAAGACTATGTATGGCTCTACGACTCTGGATCTGGCAAGTTGGGATGGAGACATAGAAATAGTGGCAATGCTACTGGAGAATGGAGCTGATGTAAATGCGAAGGGTAAAAATGGCTCTACGGCTCTCACTAAGGCAAGTTTGAACGGACACACAGAAGTCGTGCGAATGCTACTGGAGAAGGGAGCTGATGTAAATGTGAAGGATGATAATGGATCTACGGCTCTCATGAAGGCAAGTAAGGAAGGACGAACAGAAATCGTGGAATTATTAGAAAAGGTAATAAAAACCGAAAAAGAAACAAGAAGTAAAAAACAAAAAGCCATGGAACTAGTACAAAATAGGGTTGAAAACCCTGCTTCCTTAGTTACGCAGATACATAGAGGGATGGATACCTATGCAACAATCGATTATAACAACGCAGTTAGGGATGGTATTGTTCCACCCCCAGGTAGCGGTAGAAATAGCAAACTTGGTGGAACGAAACGTATGAGAAGAAAGACAAAAAGGAATAGACGAACTCGCAAGAATAAATAAAATTATTATGTAATTAAATCTAATCATATAATAATGAACACTCGCAGAAAGAGTAAAAGACCAAGGAAACATGGAAGAAAAACGCGTTCTAGAAGGCAAAAGGGAGGGGATAATGAAGAATATTATACTGAAGAGCTACTAGTGGAAGCTATAGAGGCAGGTGACATAGATAACGTTATAAGTACTTTGGATCAGGGTGCTGATGTGAACACAAGGACTCACGATACTCCAATTCTCCTTAGATCAGTTCTTCATGGAGATGTAGAAATAGTAAAAATACTATTAAAACAGCCAGATATTGATGTGAACGCACAACAAGGTGACAATACAGGTGCAACTGCACTTATAAAAGCATTAAGAAGTTTAAAATATAGTCAACGATATGAGAAAACTATAGAAATAATTAAATTATTACTGAAAGACAAACGAACTGATGTAAGTATAGATACAGTATACTCAACGGCTTTTAATGCTGCGATGCACAATAAAGCACCTCAAGAAATTATTGATTTAATTAATGAAAGAATAGAGAGAAAAAAGAATATAGCGATGGCTAGATTAGTAACTGAAAAGGCAAAACTAGACACTGGAAAGGAAAACCCAGAAGATGAAAGAGATTTAGTTCCAGTAGCAAAAAGAGATGTTGCAACATTAATATCAAAGTTTTTTGGAGGGAAAAGAAAGACTCGTAAGAATCATCGCAACCTTGGCGGAAAAAGAAAAACAAAGAAATCCAAGAAGTCAAAGAGAAAAATCCGAAAAACACGCAAAAAATAGATTACTATATCATTTTTAATAGGACAATATAGTAATGGCGACACGAACACACAGGAAATCAAGAAAGACCACTAAAAGGAATAGACGAAGCCAAAAAAGAGCAGGCGTAGGCACTCCTAATAGTTCTCTCGATGAAGGGCGTACAGATGTGGAATCTATCTCATTTGAACCAGATGAACCATTTCATGCTGCCAATCTTGAACCAATAGCTCTCGCGAACGAAGTACACGATTTGGAAATGGGACTGTTAGACGATTCCTTTGCGTCGGATCTGGATGGCTCGATTGGCTCGATTGGCTCGATTGGCTCGATTGGGTCGATTGGGTCGATTGGCTCGATTGGCGATGGTGACGAGTATGATGCATCAAATGGTTCGATTGGGTCGATTGGGTCGATTGGCGATAGTTACGAGTATGATGCATCAGATGCATCAAATGGGTCGATTGGTTCGATTGGCGATGGTGACGGGTATAATACATCAAATGATTCGTCCGGAATCGGAGGAGTAGGTAGAAGAAGGAGACATAAAAGGACAACCATTAAGAAGCGCAAATCTAATAAGAAAAGAAAAACTCGTAAACATCGGAAACGTCGTTCGTAATACAGTTGATTGTTGATTATTTAGCGTATTTTGCGCGCCTCGATTTACGGCGATTGCGCTTCCTCGTTCTTTTTGACGTGTGTGGGGTTCTGCGTGTTTTTTTTCTCGTATTCCTTTTTTTACGCCGCCCACCAAACTTATATGGTGGCGTGGGTTGTGGTTGGATCCCCCGTTCGATCTCCTCGGGGGACATTCCTATGCGCGGGGGAGAACACGAGTAGTCTAGGAAATTAATACTGGTGGTCTCTCCTAATACCCTTTTCACTATATTTGTTAATTCACTCAACCGTATCATAATAAACTTGTCGTCGACGATATAGGGTGCATATTTTGGTTCTGCCCCAAACCTAGCATGCATATCTCTGTTCTCTTCGTCTTTATGTCTAATCGTATATCCAAGAAATGTTTGAGGTGTGGTACGTCTCTCGATAACCATCTTATTTGTTTGATCTCGTAAATCGCCCACGATGTTGTCTATGAGAGGATTTCCAATATAGCCGCCTAGCGTTTTTATATCTGATATTTTTCGAAGGTCTATTGTTTTATTTTCATGAATATCAAGCGGATACACGAGGGTTGATTTTCCGCCTTCTATATCTCGTTCATGAATGGATATCAGACGTATTCCCATCAGTTCATCGTTGTCCATATCCACAAAGGTCTTGTCATATGGTATAGGGTCATATATATCGCACCCAGGTGTTGAACCAATGCAGGTTTGAGAATGGACATCTTCATACATTGGTTTCGTTTCACTGGCATATGTATCAAGAATATCTGAGGTGGTTCCTATGATATCCTTTTGAAAATATGTGTTAGTGCGTTTAATAGTGTCTGTGGCAAGCATAATATAAAGGCTTGCTCCTAAACCGCATGGTTTGGCAAGCGAATACATTCTAGTATTCTGAAATGTTCTTTTTACGCTGTCGGAAAGGTCAAATGCGCTTGTTCTTCCATGTGAGATGATCCTAATTGTTGCAACAAGATTACGATCTGTCATATTTGCAAGTCTTATCTAGGTACTGTAGAGAGATATAATAATCCTGTTGCAACCATTGTCTCTGATTTTTATCGTACTGTACCTTAATATACCAGTAGAATGGCAAAAGAGCGAACAAATATGTACAACGCAGTGTTCCTGCTCCTCATCACACTTTTCGCCATCGTGTCAGGTATGGTCGGACAGCGGGCGATGGCAATCGTGCATGCTCCTAACACGGTAGAAGGATTTGGTCATACAAAGCAACTAACGGATATGGTTCGGGCGGCCAAAAACCGCGCAGTGCGACAAGTGAGTTCGGCAGTAGGCGGACAAGATGGTTTTACACCTAAACAACTGACTGGTATATTAAGCCTTGCTGGATTAGGTTCCAAGAGCGACGGAGATAGTGATGACGAATGAACGTAATTACATTATTTTGGTACCCTAGTACACAGTACAATGGCACCAAAGACAAACAAGACAGGAGGAATGAACCAAGCAGATAATGACGCTGCAGCATATATCGCGATGCCGTTTTCAGGCGGCGCGACATCAATCAGTAACAAACTCAAGTTGGGAACGGTGACAAGTCATCTGACGAGCGCTGCATCGTTTGTCAACGAAAACGTGAGCAGTCTGAACAACAGTAAGTATTTTGCAGGCATGGTCATGATCATGTTAAATTTAGGCGCCAAAGTGGTAAGTGTTAATTTTAGCAGTTCCACCCAAGAGTACCTTAAGTACGGCGTGAGTAAGCAACTCTTCATATTTTCTATGGCTTGGATGGGAACGCGCGACATCTATACGTCTATTATTTTGACAGCCGTATTTACTGTTCTCTCTGAGCATCTCTTCAATGAAGAAAGCAAATTTTGTATTGTGCCTGAAAAGTATCGTATGATCAACACAGCGATCGATACGAACAACGATGGAATTATTTCCGAAGAAGAACTTCAGGCAGCACTGAAGGTGTTAGAAAAGGCAAAGACACTCTCCAATGGAAGCGCAAAAAAACCTGCATTCACTGCTCAATAAGAGAATATTACTGAATGTAGGAAGTAACACCGAGGTCTGACGATTTTATTATCTTAATTTTTAGTAAGAGAATGTCTTTAGCCATAAATGCAGCCCCATTTGACGCAGATGAACCGACTGTCCCTTTAAAGGGCGGTAATGTCTTGCGTCGGAAGAATAGTAATAATCGTACAGTAAAAAATCGTGGAGATAATGGCGCGGCTAAGATATCCGCAGACAACATTAATAGCGTGCTGATGAATATTCACGACTCGTCTCCGTCAAATGACGAAGAATTAGGCGAATTTGAGCCTATTTCGCCACCTAGACCAATGCGTGGAGGACCAGAAACAGAAACAGATTCCGACCCATTGGCTAACACTTATCTTATGGATAATGGAGACAGTCACTCTTCGCAACCCTACTCAGGAAATACTCCTGACATGGACAAGTATCGACAATTTATGCCTGATTATACGCAGATGTATGGCGCTGGAGTAGAAACTGACCAACTTGTTGGCCCCATGGGAGCACAAGGAACTGCAGGTACTAGTTCTGGGCCTCGGACAAGTGATCCCGTTTTAGACAAACTGAACCATGTAATCCACCTTCTAGAAGAACAACAAGATGATAAGACGTCGCATGTCACCGAGGAGATCATTCTCTACTTCCTTCTGGGCGTGTTTGTTATTTTCGTTGTGGACTCTTTCACCCGTCTAGGAAAGTATACGCGATAGAAAATAGGCTGGACATCAACATGTAGCAATAACATCAAAATCATCTAATAGAACAATCTAACATATTTTAGATTATCATATCGTAGCATTACGAGATGATATGCAGCGAGTTTTGTATATAAAACTCAATTAATAATAAGACACCTATTTGCAGGAAATGTACGGTACGCAAAGTTGTAGAAAAAATATGCAGCGGGTTCGCGAAAACTGACCGCAGTGCGCTGCTTAAGATTAGTAATAATAGTATCGTTATTCGCAACGTTCTCCATTAAAAGTACTTTGTATCCACGACGCTTTCCATCGGTGCGCATAATGTGAGTGACAGCCGATTTGAATGCATGTGCGAACCGAACTTCATCGGTGTCGCCGCGCACAGAAGCAAAACAGGCGAGTACTTGTTCACCCTCGCTGAACCAGGTACAGGTGTGTCGAAAAAAGTACGCACTAGCAATCGCCCCACTCGCATCCACGTAGAGGTAAATGTACACATTTTCAGTGCGTATGATCTCTGCAAGATTGCCGTCACTCACTCCTAGATACAGACCGAAGTCGGTCTTTGCGCGGCGGCGCAGAAAATCAGCGACCATGTACAATGTCGCAGGCGTACAACGTACTACCTTGCCCGCGTTCGCGGGTAGCGGGGGCATGGGGCGCCACGTGCGCATATCAAATCCTTCCATTTCGTAGGCACAAATAGGCACGATACCCATGAACGCGCCTTCACGCTTGAAGACGGAAACAGTAGGCATACCTGTAACACGCTGGACGTGATACTCATGTGTATATATTATCTGTGAAGCAATCCCTGCGCCGCGCCTTGTTTCGTCTACACATAAATAGTCTACGTAATTGCACATAAACCCATCACGTTCGCCGCGAGGGTCTTCGAACTCGCACATCATAGGACGCGATGTCATACACGCAACCACCGCGGGTCGCTGCACAATCCGACCGTGTTTAGCGATTACCAGGTCCTCAGTAGCATCTAACACACTGAGATAGCATTTCTGTGAATGACCGCCAAAATACGGCAGGATATTAGACGTGTCTGGTACGTACCTGTTTGCACCGTTGCGCATGTAGCATCGACGAATGAATGCGCAGAACGCCGGTTCTATACTGGACCCATTAATATCCCTAAACCGTATGTCGGGGTGGAAGAACTTATTTTTTTCTGGTACGGATTTTCTTATGATGCCTGGCGGAGAAAGATAGTATTTAAGATCATATACGTGGAACACAGGTTGTGTCGCCCAGAACTTATATCGAACCTTAATAAAGATCCAAGAGAGAACAAGCACGACCGTGGCGACGGGAATTGCGTACACAATATATTCCGTGTAAGGAGTGAAATGTTCCCAATTCATCGACTAAGTTGATTGGTAAGTAGTAACTGTACTGAAGAGAGACAATTGGTATATGGGTTGTATGCATTTCACAAGATGTGAAATGCATGCATGCATGTAACCGATATACGCGACCTATAAAAGGTCAAAGCGCTCGATTGTTAGTTATATATAATTAAAGGGTTATTGCTAAAGTCGATGACTTAATGTCTGCGGCTCTTGCGGCTCTTCTTGCCCTTCTTGCCCTTACGGCTCTTCTTGCTCTTCTTGGCCTTGTGGCTCTTCTTGGCGTGGCTCTTTCTGCCCTTGCGGGCTCTAGAGCGACGACCACCTACTGTTGCGGGGCTGCTTGTGAAATCTTCAACTGAATGATCGACAGGTCCAGACATTATACAGTACGTACACAAAATATTACGCGGGCGGCCAATGATTTACTCGGGCTTCTGGAAGACATATAAATATTGATATTCGTATTCCGCCTTAACCATATCTAGTTTGGTTTTGATAATAAATCCCGCCCGGAGCGCAGCGGCCTCGATCGCGTCCGAGTCCTCCATGAACATATCGTGCTTGTTCTTTCTAAACATATTCCCGCTCGTTTTATCTGTAAATTTTTCTATAAAAGATGCGGTGTCTTTATCGTCGGATAATTCGAAGTTTGCGTCATACTTGAAGTTGTTAAACGTCACCTTACTTGTCGTAATACGCGTCTTGGCGTAC
>Ga0315322_10003797_pt1 | contig 11627 bp, 5 predicted proteins | sample M110021515metaG_FD_203461 | JGI IMG/M metagenome (GOLD analysis project Ga0315322, IMG submission 203461) | Ammonia-oxidizing marine archaeal communities from Monterey Bay, California, United States - M1 100m 21515 | ecosystem: Environmental > Aquatic > Marine > Intertidal zone | place: USA... | reverse complement strand
TGGACAAATGAAAAAATCCTTGTTGATGCATCATCTAGTTACGATGAGGATGGGGGTTCCGTTTGGTGTTTCTTCGATATCGAATATGATGACGGTACATACACTATGGCCCACCATAGAGTGATACGTAACGATTGTTCATTAAATTGGACATGGATTGACGATGGGCTCTATTCAATCATTGTAAATGTAATCGATGAAGAGGGAGATTCAACCGAAAATATTCTCGAAGTGGAAATTTACAACCGTGCACCAAATGTTACAATTCATTCGCAACGAAGTCAGGTGAAAGTAGAACATCCAGTTACTTTACACGTATTTGCTAATGACTCTGATTCTGAAGACTCATGGCCAGGGTTAGTCGATGTTCATTGGCCAAATGCTCAGTGTGCAGAGGGGTATTACACCCGAGTTTGCACCACTACTGCTTGGGAAGAAGGACTGCACACATTTACTGCAATTGGAACTGATGATGATGGAAATCAAACACATGCTACAATAGATATTGAATTTACTAATATTGCACCTCATGATGTAGCAGTAACAATGTGGGACCTAAATAATGACTTGATTGAAGCAACTGGTCAAATGTCTTGGCAAGTTGATGAAGACCAAGAAGTCATATTATCTGCACGGGCTGAAGATTCGATGGACGACCTAGAAGATTTACGATATGAATGGTCATTTGGAATCGATACCGAGGGCCGAGAATCTCGTGTTCCCGCGGTGTGGAGCGATTCTGGTATGCAGATAATATTGGTGAAGGCCATCGATGCTGAAGATGAAGATAGCGGTTGGATTGAACGATGGGTCGATGTAAGAAATATCGAGCCACAAATTGAAGATCTCCCAGAGATAATGGCAGTAGCTGAAGGACAGAGTATCAGCCTATCCGGCATTGCATGGGATACCCCTTCAGATATGGATGGATTAGTCGTGTGCTGGGATATTGACCCTGGAGAAGACACTGATGGAATAGGTTCTGCAGATGACGACTGCGACTTTGTAGGAGCAAATCTGACATGGTCTTGGCAAAATGCAGGAGTGCATAATATCGTATTCCATGCAACTGATGATGATGGAGCAAGAAGTTCATCTACGGCTTCAATAACTGTTCTCAATTTACCCCCAATGGTCCGGATTAAGGTTCCTAGCAATGCGATTTCTGGTGAGACAATAACTCTCGATGCATCCGCTACTCTGGACTCTATTCTCGACAGAGAATACCTAACTGTTGTTTGGGACATAGACTGCTCCACCGATAGTGATGGAGATGGCATAAAAGACAATGATGCTGACCTAGTTGGCTCTACTGTGGAATATTCCTTCCCTAGAGCAGGTGTATTTACTATCAAGGCGATTGTGTGGGATGAAGATATATTGAGACCAGGAACTAAAACCGCAGTCATTGAAGTAGATTCTCCAGACCGAACCGCCATCGAAGAAGTGATGGAGTCATTGACCGGAGAAGAAGCAAATCCATTTGTTCAATTGGTACTTATTGCCCTTATTATTTCAGGACTTGTTATTGGATTAAAGAAGGGTCAGAAAAAGCGACAGTCTGTATGGGATGATGATCTTCCAATGATTGAAGCGCCATTGGAAGCTCCTGCATTGGATGCATTCAGCAATCCAGAAGAGAATCCCCCTGATTTTGATAATCAAACTGAAGACTTACCAATTCCAAATGAGGGACTGCCTGAAGGTTGGAGTGAAGAACAATGGATACATTATGGTCATCAGTACCTTGAGATGCAAGAATCCGGGAACGGGCAGGATGAAAAGTAACCGACATACTACGTATGTCCATGCGCCGAGTAATACCTATCTTTATTCTCATTTTGATGACGGCATATGGGCCACTCTCAATGATTGATAATTTGGAACAAGTCCCGGTCAAATCTGCAGGAGAATCTGAAGCAGATGTCCATGATGTTCCTACTTGGAGGATTGGGGACCAGTGGGTGTATGAAACTCTTTTCGATGTTGCTGGATTGATACAAGCTGCAAATGTATCTGCTTCGATTAATACCTTAACCGGCGATACCACAATGGAAGTAACCGATATTAAATTCGTAACCATTCAAGGCACACAAACTTTGGTTTACGAACTCACGATAGAAGGAGAATATACATCAGGGAATAGTGGTGCTACACTAGAAGGTACATCAGGCCGATTAGATATCGAATATGATGGCATCGACCTTCTGCGCGCAAATGACTTGGCAGTATGGGATAGTGAATTCACATTACTCGTTGATTTCGCCCCATTCAACTTAGGATTCTTGTCACAAGAGTTGGCAGATATTACATTTGCAACTGTATATGAGCCACCAAGAGAGAAGTATGACTTCCCTGTACGAACTGGAGACCAGTGGACTAGTAATTATGATTCGGGAACCAATGTAACCGGAACTTCAGATTATTTCGACCCAACCACTTTTGATACACCATATGTTGAAGATAACACTACTTACCAAGTTACTGCAGATGGTACTCCAACTGAAGACGGTAATTCTCCATCTTACGCTGGGTGTTCAGATTCTCACAAAATCAATGCTTGGAACAATACAGGCTCTACTAACGGCTTTGAGTGGTATTGTGACTCTGTTAGATCTTATGCATGGTACAGATTAATTAATCCAGCAGGTTTCCAAATCGATTGGTTACTAAAGACGTACAACCCGGCAGATTCATCTGGTGGAAATCCAGCATCATCACCTGGCATTCGTAATACCGTGATTACTGTTAATCCTGAATTTGTTGCAATTCTACCTAATGCAACGGAAGAAGTAGTGGGGCATTTCACAGTTAATACTGCTAATGAAGTGGGAAAGAATCTACAACTAAGATATGAAACCGATGGCATCATTATGAGCCTAACTACAGATTCGAATGGCGAAGTTACTCCAGATTTAGATGTCGGATTTAGTCAGGATGCATCTCTTGCATCTGATGATTGGACAAGCAATGGAGTTGTGATTTGGGACCCTGTAAACAAGATTGTTGGAGCGGCGACAATTGTGATTGATTTGTCTGTAGTAGGGGTCGACTTAGTTGCAAAACCTGAATCGATGATTGTAACTCGAACAAGAGGTCTTGATTCGATAATCCTCTCGCAAGCGAGTGGATACAATGCATTGCCCGGAGATAGCATTCACTTCTCGGTTCCTGCACAAAATCGTGGTGTCTTAACATCTCCAGCAACCGTAATGGAAATTACTACTCCTGACGGTACAACTGTACGAGGAAACCTTCCTGCACTAGCTCCTTACACAGAAGCACGTGTCGATGTTAATTGGACAGTCTCTGCGAATACTCCAATTGGGGTTCAAACTCTTACATTCATGGTAGACCCCGATAATAATGTGACTGCAGATGCAAACCGCACAAACAATGGCGCTTCCCTAGATATTTTCATTGGAAGGATGCCTGTTGCAGACATGGTGTTGGTCGACAATGTATTCACATTCGAGAATGTGACCATAGATGCTTCTGCATCCTATGATATCGATGGTGGAACAGTCGGGTGTTTCTTCGAGATAGAAGATGGTTTTAGAACTGAATTTATCGATGCTCCGAATTGTCAAACCAGTTGGTTCTGGGTTGATGATGGTGAATGGGAAGTGAAGGTGATTGTTGTTGATGATGAACTCGATGAAGTGGAAATGGTCATGAATGCAACTATCCTTAATCGAGACCCATATGTCAATCTGACAACTATGACACCTGTTGTCGATGCAGGAACTACAATCACGTTCAATGCCTCAGATAATGGTGATCAAGATACTGTCTCTCCCGAAGGACAGCATGTGATAATCACTTGGCCAGATAGCGCTTGTGAAGAGGGGCTGTATGGCCCATATTGTACATTTACACCTGAAGAAGAAGGGGTACACGAAATAGAGGTGGTAGTAACAGATGATGATAATGCATCGGTTTCAGATATGCTTACTTTCGAAGTGTTGAATGTTGCTCCAACAATCGGAGAAATGAGTTTTGTAATCAATGGGATACCTTACCTTCCGGGGGAAGATGGTGCTTGGACAATAAATGAAAAAGTATTAGCTACACTTTCAATCGAGGGTGATGATACACTTTCAGATAAAGAAGGATTGTTGATTACATGGCATCCTGATGATTTAGAATTGAATCAGACTTGGACCACTTCTGGTCCAAATTCGGAAATTACAGCATCATGGAATAAATCAGGGTTGCATACAGTTCGTGTATTTGCTACTGATGATAATGGGCTTACGAGTGAAACTATTGTGGGATATGTCAGAGTTACCAATATCGCACCTGTTCTCGGAGTATTGCCTGCATCTCAAGCAATATTTGAAGATGAAGTTCTGAATCTAAGTGCAAGTGCGTTTGATGAAGCAGATGCTGAGAATTTGAGATTCTGTTGGGATCTCGTCGTGTCTGTCGATTCTGATGAAAACGGAATCGATACCGATGACTGTGATGTCGAAGGCAACGATTTGGTTTACTCATGGGGCACTAGTGGCTTGCGTACAATTACTGCAAATGTATGGGATGACGATAATGCCACAGATTCGTTTTCGATAGATATAACAATCGTTAACCGCCAACCGGAGGCTAACATCTTTGTTCCCGAAGGTGGATTTGTTATTACTGAAGGTGATTCAATAACTTTCAGTGGAAGCAATTCTAGCGATACTCCTACCGACCGTTCCAATCTTATCTTCATCTGGGATGACCCTACTACTGAAGGAGCAACACAGGATGGTTCAGGTGAAGTCTATACGATTGAATTTGACCGTTATGGCTCGTATGTTGTTAATCTGACAGTGATCGATGACGATGGCAAATCCAATACTGCATCGGTCATGGTAGAGGTTAATGTAAAGCCAACTGACGGCTTATTCGGTATGACAAGCACTTTGGCTCTAAGTTCGATTTTAGCGTTTATAATTCTTGCATTAGTGGTTACTCTGCTACTAAGAAGAAGAGATACTAGCACATTACCTGTCGAAACTAAAATGATGACAGATTTAGACTGGGATAACTCCGTGCCGGCTGCAAATGAATCTGTAGTTGCTCCTGCTGTAGAGGCAGCGGTTAACAATGGACCACCAATACCCGCAGCAGGATTGCCGGCGGGTTGGACTATGGAGCAATGGGCCTACTATGGAGAGCAGTATCTCGTGGACAATCCACATGTGGCAGTAGCTACACCTGCTTATTCAGAACCCCCTCCAACCCAAGCGTATGTGCAGCCTGAAGCAGCCCCTGTATATTCTCAGCCGGTACCAACTCAAACTTATGCAGAACCGGCTGCATCTCTACTCGATAGGACGATGGTTCAAGAACCTGCACCGACTCCTGCCTCTCAAGAGTTAGCCGATCTTCTAGGCGACTTGGACTTGTGAACGGTGGGAAATTATGGGAACACTTTGGCAGTTCTTTGGATTTCCAGACCCTGAAGCACCTTCACCTGATGCCGTGAAGCGTACAAAGAAAAAAAAGACCAAGAAGTCTGAAGATGCTCCCGGCCAGCAATTGACAATAGTCAGCCCAGATGATGACCAGGTCACTGACGAATCGCAACAAACAACTATTGATGCAGTCTTAGAAACTCCTATCCAAATACCGCCCCCAATCAAGTATTCAAATAAAATCCCAAAGGGTTGGACTGGACCTGTGACACCCGATGGGGTCGCATTTCACGACCTTTCAAATTATTCATCACCTACCGAATTCCCAGATAGAGCGCTTCGTTATGTGGTGCCAGACCAAATGCATCGACTTCCAATTCGTCAAATCGAGGATAGAGTCCGTAGAGGGGATACTGTCATTGTGGACCTAACAAAATTGATACACATGGACACTCAAACCAATGCTTGTAGAAGAACTTTGAAGCAAATGGGAGATGAAGTTGGTATTGCAATTTTTGCCTTAGATGATGAAGACAAATTATTATTATTACCTGGTCAGGATGTTTCAATGGATGTTTCAAGACATGAATTAGGCCTTGTTCCGTTACTAATTTGATTATTATGCGAAAACCACCTCTTATTTGCACAACCATCTGGTGTTTACTATGAAAATCAACAGCAGGAATGAATCGCATTGGGCTGTTGGCACTTATATCGATCTAATTCTTGCTGCTGTTGGGATGCAAATTGTGTTTTTCATTACTGTGATTTGGGTTGGAACAATAGGCACTGAATTCTTTAATCTGAATCTTGATGAAATCCTGTACACGATGCGAATCCAATTGGGTTTAGGGTGGATGATGTGTATTATTGCAGGACTAGGGTTCAGTACTTTACCGCTAATATATGATGTGCCAACCTTTGAAAAGAGTGTGATGCGAACTTATGTTGCAATGAATATTTTTGGGCAGTTAGCGATAATGATTGGAATAATGTCAGGAAATCTTTCAATCTATCATACACTTGCCACAATCGGAATAACATTACTTTGCACATCATTAGTCTGCCTTGGACCTGCTGCAATGACTATTTTCAAAAGCAAAAAAACGGTTGGAGACAAAATTGGCCCGTTCTCATATGCAATTGGGGTCATGATGCCATTTTTAGGAATCATTACTCTGATTTGCTGGGTCGCACGGGATGAGTTTCCTGAAGCACTTGATTTTTCAGAATCATTAATCCTAGATTTCTTTATTCCACTAATAGCGGCAACAATGATTATTTCACACTTCAATCGACGTCTCGATTGGAATCTCATCGAACCGAGAAATATTGGAAAGGTGTTTGGGATTTACACAGTTCTTCTATTACTGTCAATAATAAGTGAACCGTTGTCTGAAAGAGGGGATATTTCGGTTAGAGTGACCGCTGTTCTACACTTTCTACCATACTTTTTCATCTTTATTATGATGAACCCGAAAAAGCTGTTGAGTTTCATTAAGCAAAAGAAACCATACAACAAAATGGTATTTACCGCCTTGTTATGGATTCCATTTGTAGGGTTTGCAGCCTATATTGAGGCAATGGAATCTTTCAAAACTACCAATGCAATGAACTCATACTACCGGTGGATAATGGTTTTTGGTGTTGCTTTCCAAGCACTTTGGGGATTTGCAGAATATCTGCATGAAGACCACAAAAAATTATCAATTCATAGGAGGAAAACCAAGTGGCTGATTTATTCAACAATTAACTTGGCCACTATAATTACATTTTATTCGATGATTATTAATTGGACTGAAAATGAAGTGGCTGATGCATATCCTAGAATTGCAATTGCAATCTATGCTTTGTCTTACATCTTGATTTTGATATATTGGATTAAGGAGGTGTTTTTCAGCCTAGGTGATTGGCATAAAACACCAATGTTTTATGACCAATATTTAGCATACCCAAAACAAGGTTCTGGTTTTGAACCGGAGTGATTATTCCAACAATTTTAACGCACTTGGAGCCAAACCAAGTACTGCTAATTCATCACCATCAACAAGTCGAGCATATCCGCCCATCGCTCCTGCTAAATCATATGCCCCGGCTTTACCAATCCATGATCCTGATTGAATTAACTCGCCTATTACTTCGACTTCTAATTCATCAAATTCAACAATAGCACATTCGATGAAGAATGTCCAATCACCACATATCTGAATCCCGGTCGCGGACCAAACTTGGTGTCTGCGACCTGATAATCTTTTGAGCATTGAAACAGCCTGCAATTCATCTTGTGCTTTGCCCATTGCCGCATTTGGGTCATCTGGGTCACACACCATTGTATCTGCAACAATTACAGCATTATATCCGTGTCCTGGTTTAACAGCCGCTGCCTTTCGACGACAAATTGCCATTACTTGAGATGAGACAGTACCGGTTGGTGGCGTCTCATCGACATCTTCTAAGGCATCTACATGGATTTCTCCAAATCTGTCTCGTAGTATCTGTGCGCGACGCTGTGAAGCACTAGCAAGCCAGATTCCCATATCAGGCCGTTTGGGGGTCACCTTGAAGAGAACATCGCTGCTACACCGTACCGGTGAGACGACGTGAGTGACATAGAAAGGATTCCAACACACATCGCTGGATTAGATGAAAATATGCAAGGAGGCATCCCCCAAGGCCACATCTGTATAGTAGCAGGTCAGTCAGGTGCAATGAAGTCTTCCGTCGCATTTTCGCTATTGTATAATGCAGTGCTATACGGCGAAACCAGTGGTATTTATGTCACCCTTGAACAGGGTAAGGATTCTCTTCGTTCACACATGTCCAACATGGGTATGAATGTAGATGACCCTCGTGTTCGAAACCGAATCGCAATTATTGATTTGTCTGATTTACGTGTCCAATTAGATGAACAAGGTATGAGTAACCGTATCGATTGGATGGGTCAACTGATTAAGCAGCTAACTTCATATCGCCAATCGATTGGTTTTGAGTTACTAGTTTTCGATTCTCTTGGGGCATTCTTTACTCTGACCAAAATGGAAAATCCCCGTGATGAAATATTCCGCCTATTCGAAGCATGCCGCAGATTGGAATTGACTTCATTCTTTATCTGTGAAATGACTGGTGAAGACCACAAGCAGTTCGGAGAGTACGGTGTTGAAGACTATCTTTCAGATGGCGTAGTGCACCTTACCATGGAACGTCAAGGCGATGATATCACTCGAAAGATTGGTATAATTAAGATGCGACATACCCACCACAAGTTGGGATATTCACCTATCCTCTGGAATTCTGCAGATCAAAGATTCTCAATTGAGTGACTAGATTCTTTGAGGTATGTGTCATTAATATGAGGATGGAACAATTCATGCTCAGGAATACATTCATCGCATTGCTTTTTCTATGTGCTCCATTAACAGGCTTTGTTCAGCCAGTTGAAGCACTCACTGGCAATGAAGTGATTCAAGCATCAAATGTTCTCACTGATGAAGCAAATATTACAGCATCTAACCTTGACTCTGCAGATCAGTACAAATGGATTTTATTCATCTATTATCCAACGGGCTCTATGTGTGCATCTGACACGGGATATATGACACAAAACGTTCAATCTACGATGACTGATTCTGCACATTGGGGTCCTTGTGTACAAGCAGGAAACTATACTTTTTCCTTACGATTATACAAGTATTCAAACAGCCAAATTCTGGATTATCACAATGGAACATTTTACTCCCCAGGCACTAATAATTCAACCACCCAAGATAGTTATGAGCCAAATGATGGACAAAGCGCCGCTGTGCAAATCAATACCTTCACCAATTACACGAATTTAACAATGCACTCCTACAGCGACGAAGATTGGTTCTGGTTCAATGTGACTGGCAATCAGAATATTTGGGTTAATCTTACACATAACCATGCAGAAATGGATGCAATACTCTGGGCATACAGAGACACAGGTGGAGGTTTCAAGACTACTCTTGACCACAGCGATACCGAAGTTGATTGGGAGCAAGCAACCTTCAATTCATCAACTACTGCAAATAATACTTGGACGATATTAATCAGAGTGTTAGCTACTAGCGGTGCTGCAGGGTACAATATGAGCATTGAACATGCAAATCGAAGTACTCCTGCAAAAAATATCGCAGATTCATATGAACCAAATGAGGCAATCAATCAGTCCCACTCCATCTCTCTACCGTTTAGTAGCCAAAGTGCAACTATCCACAATTCCACAGACGAGGATTTCTATTCGTTCTATGCAAGTAGTGGTGATGCGTATTGGTTAAACTTAACCTTCATTGACTCAGGTGGAGACCTCGAATTATTCCTATACGACAATTCAGGTACTGAATTAGATTCATCTGAGACTTCAACAAACAATGAACAAATCAGTTGGAGTGCAACTACAAATGGAACCCACCACATTAGGGTTGATGGATTTAGTGGCGCTACCAACACATACCGATTAGAAGTTGCAACTAACTCTTCAACCCCACAACCAATTCTAGTAAATGGGGATCTTGTTGTTGGCAATAATAATGCTACATCGGGATGGTCGTATATTTACAACACAACGGCGAATGCAAGTTATTCGGTAAACTGGAATTTGTCTAGGTGGAATAGTGGTAATCTCCTGATAGTTGACAATGGGTCCTATTCTTGGAACGCATCAAATGCTGGAGCAGTAAATAATCAAACTATTAGTCATCAACGCAACTGGATAAGTGAGAGTTGGTGCCTAGTTGCAACTCTTGAAGGAACTATCAACTCAACAACATTACAACTTGACACATCGATTGATTGCTGGACTCCAACCTTCATCGAGACTGATTTCCCTAATGACTGGAAAGTAAATGTCAACCTTAGTGATTTAGAACCTAGTTCTAATTTTCATTATTCTTGGTCGATAAGAAATTCAAATGGTGCAAATATCCACAATAGTGGGAATAATAGCATCTCAACTTCTACTACGGGTAACGGATTTACCACTGCATCGTGGAGCTATCTCTCTCAAGGCTCCAATTGTCTTTGGGCCGACATTTGGGCAGCAAATGGAACACTTCTTGAGCACAAAGTCGATTGTTATACTCCAACCTTACCAGCAGTCAATTTCACTACTTTTAACAATACAAGTATCGGAATTAGTTCCAGTCAATTACTCAATAATGGGCCATGGAGAGTACATGTGGAAATTGAAGATTTCAACGGTCTAGTTTTACAATACACTACAAACAGAACATGGACCGGTTCATCTGACCATTGGGAAAACTGGACATGGACTCCACAGAATACTAGTGGATGGTATTGCGCAGTAGCCTACTTACACAGCCAAAATGGAAGCCTCTGGGATGTAGATGAAACCTGTATTCAACTAGCATTTGATGACGATGGAGATGGGGTTCTCAATGAAGATGACTGGTGTAATAATACGTTACCAGGATATACTGTTGACATGAATGGTTGCGCTGATTACCAGAAAGATAGTGACAATGACGGTTATACTGACGATATTGATGCGTTCCCAGGAGACTCTTCGGAGTGGAATGACAGCGATAGTGATGGATATGGTGATAATACCGATGAATTCCCTAACGACGGTTCCGAATGGGAAGATAGTGATGGAGACGGTGTTGGCGATAATGGAGATGCATTCCCTAACGACCAGTATGAATGGGCAGATTCGGATGGAGATGGGTGCGGGGATAATAGCGATGCATTCCCCAATGATAATTCCGAATGCTTAGACTCTGATGGTGATGGTGTAGGTGATAATTCAGATGCATTCCCTAGCGATGGAAACGAAACTAGCGACTCTGATGGCGATGGTTGCGGTGATAACAGTGATGCATTCCCAAATGATAATTCCGAATGCTTAGACTCTGATGGCGATGGAGTTGGCGATAATGCGGATGTATTTCCATCTGACATCACCGAATGGACTGACACCGACGGTGATGGCGTAGGTGATAATTCAGATGTATTCCCTACTGATAATAGTGAATGGCTTGATTCTGATTCTGATGGAGTTGGTGATAATGGAGATTTGTGCCCTAATACAGGAATCGGTGGAATCGTTGATTTACAAGGATGCGATGATACACAACGCGATACTGACATGGACGGCATCAAAGATGCATTCGATACATGCCCTGCAACGCCGCAAGGTGAAAATACAGACAATAGTGGCTGCTCTGCAAGCCAGAGAGATACTGACAA
>Ga0315322_10003795_pt1 | contig 11628 bp, 9 predicted proteins | sample M110021515metaG_FD_203461 | JGI IMG/M metagenome (GOLD analysis project Ga0315322, IMG submission 203461) | Ammonia-oxidizing marine archaeal communities from Monterey Bay, California, United States - M1 100m 21515 | ecosystem: Environmental > Aquatic > Marine > Intertidal zone | place: USA... | reverse complement strand
AGCTTTTCGGCGCCGGCTCCTCCGATTGTCAATATGCCGGAGTCTGATCCGGAGTGCGTTGGCGAAAGCGAATCTCCCTTGCCATTGGAGCAAATCGAAAAGCAGCACATCCTCGGTACTTTGGAAACGACTGATGGCAACCGAACACAGGCCGCAAAGTTGCTAGGTATCAGTATCCGCACTTTGCGTAACAAACTTGCGCTTTATCGGAAGGATGGTGAATTCATCGCTGGCGAAGGTTAAGCAGGGTGTTCGAGCAAGGATTTTCCTGCTAAATCGCTTCGATTTTCTAGGTAGAGGATGTAATCTTCGGTTTGTCTGTTAAGACCGAAATAGAACAACAACGAGCCTAGCAAGCAGGGTTTTCTACGATCATTACTAAGCCGATCGATTTCGTGGAACTTGAAAATAAGATTGGCAAAGCGGTTAACTTGGATGCATCCGGAAAATACTTTGCGATAGATGAACGCTTCATGACGGTTAAGCTGCCGAGTACTTGCAGTGCTTCGGTGGTTAACGAAGTGGGCACCTATTTGAAGACTAAGACGAGCGAAGCGGTTGATGCAGGTATAGCCAAGGTCATTTTCGATACGCAGGAAATGCAGAGTTTGAATACCGATGTAGTGAAGCTTTTGCTTCAGTCCATGCAGCTCTGTCGTGGTCTGAGTTTGAGTTACGCTCTAGCCGAGTAATTCTAAGGTGGTATCGGCAAGCAAGAAATTCGAGGAGTCGAAAGACTGGAATTTTGGGATTCGGTCGAAGCCCGTGCTAGACGAAAAACAATTTTGAAATAACAAAGCCCGCTCGATTACCTGAGCGGGTTTTTCGTTGGAATCGACGTAAGCTACTTTTGTTGTTTTTTGCCCCAGCTATCCCGTAAGCCGGTCGAACGATTGAATACTATCCGCTCCGCACTCGAATCCGGATCGACCGCGAAGTAGCCTTTTCGCTCGAATTGAAAACGGTCTCCCGATTTCACCTGGGAAAGTTCCGTTTCTCCGAAGGCGGATAAAACGGTCTCCGAATTCGGGTTTAGGTTGTCGATGAAGGTCTGTCCTTCTTCTACGTCCTCAGGATCTGGCTTGATGAAAAGCGGTTCGTAGGCACGAACTTCCAAAGGTGTATTTTCGGTAGCGCTGACCCAATGAATCGTTCCCTTGATCTTGCGCCCATCGGGGGTGGAAGCTCCCCTGGATTCCGGATCGAAAGTCGCACGTATTTCTATCACGTTGCCCGCGTCGTCTCTTATGAAATCGGTGCAGGTAATGTAGCATGCATAGCGGAGGCGAACCTCGCGTCCCGGGCCGAGACGGAAGAATTTCTTCGGCGGGTCCTCCATGAAGTCGTCGCGTTCGATGAATATTTCTTTGGTAAGAGGGACCTTGCGCGTTCCGAACTCTGGGTTTGCTGGGTGATTGGGGCCTTCGAACCATTCAGTTTCGCCTTCCTGAAAATTCTCGATGACGACTTTGATTGGATTTAGGACGACCATGCGACGGTACGCAGTTCCCTCTAGATCTTGGCGTAGGCAGTACTCGAGAAGCGAATACTCGTTTACGCGTTCGCGTTTGGCTATACCTGCTCGTTGGCAGAATTCGTTGAGCGCGCTGGCGGTGTATCCCAATCTGCGAAAGCCGGATACAGTAGGCATACGCGGGTCGTCCCAGCCTCGTACGTGACTTTCAGATACGAGTTGAAGCAATTTGCGTTTGCTGGTGAGAATGTATTCGACGTTTAAGCGCGCGAATTCGATCTGCCTCGGTTTACTTGGAACTGGGAGTTTTTCGAGAAACCAGTTGTAAAGCGGCCGGTGGGATTCGAATTCCAATGAACATAGGCTGTGCGTGATACCTTCGACCGCATCGCTTTGACCGTGGGTGAAATCGTAAGATGGATAGATCTTCCACTTGTCGCCAGTTCGGTGATGGTGGGCGTGCAGTATGCGGTAAAGGACAGGGTCGCGTAGATTGAGGTTGGGGTGGGCCATATCGATCTTCGCTCGAAGCACCCGTTGTCCTTCGTCGAATACTCCACCTCGCATTTGCTCGAAGAGGCTGAGGTTTTCTTCGACAGATCGATCGCGAAATGGCGAGTCCTTGCCAGCTTCGGTAAGAGTGCCGCGATAGCTTCGCATTTCCTCTGGATTGAGGTCGTCTACATAGGCTAGCCCTTCTTTGATAAGAAAGACAGCCCAATCGTAAAGCTGATCGAAGTAGTCGGATGCGAAGAAGAGGTTTTCGCCCCAATCGGCTCCGAGCCATTGGAGATCTTTCTTGATGGCCTGGACGTATTCGTCTTCCTCTTTCGCTGGGTTGGTGTCGTCAAATCTCAGGTTGAATTGCCCTTTGTAATCGGTAGCGATCCCGTAAGAAACTTGAATGGCGAAGGCGTGGCCGATATGCAGATACCCGTTGGGTTCGGGAGGGAAACGGGTTATTATCTTGTCGCGAGCGCCGGAGGCGAGCTCTTCGTCTATGAAGTCGCGGATGAAATTTGAAGGTGTTTCGTCGGTCATGGGAATATGTTGAAAATTCAAGTGCCTGGATTAGGCGTATTTTTCTTCGGTGTTCTTTAGGCGTGCAAGTACGCGTTTTTTCCCAAGGATTTTTAGCATTGGAAGGAAATCGGGACCGGAGTTGGTGCCGCTAACTGCGAATCGAACGACGGGGAACCAGGCGAACGGTTTGGCTGCGAGTTTTTCCGCAAGTTGGTTGAAGGCCGTTTCCAGTGTAGCTTCGGACCAATCTTCCAGGGATTCGAGGACAGGAGTGATTTCTTGGATACGCGTAATTGCGTCACCTTTTTTGAAGACTTTGCTTTCGGCCTTTTCGTTGATCGGGTAATCTTCGCTGAAGAAATAGGAAGCGAATCCCGGTAGGTTTTCGAAGCTATCGATCTTCGCTTGGCAAATTTTCAGGCAAGAGGCGAGATAGTCTTGGTTGGTATCGTCGTTTATCAGTTTGGTTTTTCGCAATGCGGAACTTGCGCTGCGAGTGTAGGCTTCGATGGGCATGGCTTTCATGTATTCGAAGTTTATGTGGGCCATTTTCTTTTCGTCGAATCGGGCTCCACCTTTTTGTACGCCATCTAAGCTGAAACGTTCTACGAGCTCTGCTATAGAGAGAACTTCTTGATCGTCCTTGGGGGACCAGCCGAGTAGAGCAATGAAATTTCGGACGGCTTCCGGAAGGAAATCGCGTTCTCTGTATTCGGCGATCAATGCTCCTTTGTCGCGTTTGGACATCTTGCCTTTACCATCTTTCGGGCTCTTCAGAATCATCGGCAAGTGGGCAAATTTTGGGGGCTCGAAGCCAAATGCGTTGAAGAGTTCAACGTGTTTAGAGGTATTGGAAAGGTGGTCTTCGCCTCGTATTACGTGGGTGATTTTCATCGCGATGTCGTCTACTACATTGACGAAGTGGAAACTTGGATCGCCGTTTGAGCGTTGGAGAACGAAGTCGCGCTCTTCGCGGCGGGTTACTTTTCCGCGGATAAGATCGTCGATTACAACTGGCTGGGTTTTGACCTTTTCTATTTCGGCTCCGACGTATTGGTCGAACTCGGTGTAGCGTTCGCCTTCTAGCTTAAAGTAGATCGCTCCCTCTTTTTCGTAAGTCCGGCCGGCATCTTCGAGCTTTTTCAGATAGGAGGCATAGATATCATTTCGTTGGCTTTGGAAGTAGGGACCGTATTCGTCTTCGGTTCCTGGACCTTCGTCCCAATCGATGCCAAGCCACTTAAGCCCTTGAATGAGCTCGTCGAGAGCCTTTTGGGTATTACGTTCTTTATCGGTGTCCTCGATTCGCAATACGAAAACGCCGCCGGTATGCCGCGCGTATAGCCAATTGAATAAGGCCGTGCGGGCTGTCCCGATGTGAGTGGAGCCGGTTGGGCTGGGTGCGAATCTGACGCGGACGTTGGTCATACGCAGGACACGTTGCGCGTAAGCAGGGGCGAATCAAGACAATGCTCGGATCAGCCTGGCATGAATGGGCTAGGAATGAGGCATTGGTCCTAAAAGGAGCATTTTTGTTCGGCGACCAGGCTTTTGAACGCCGAATGATTATTGAGGGGAAGTAAATCGGGGTCTTGAAGCAGCCAAGGCATGTCGTCGTAGCCTAGCTCGATAGCTCGAGAGAGCGCAGCGACGGCTTCGCGTTTACGTCCGAGAAGGCTTAGACTGCATGCGAGATTGTAATGAATTCTTGGGTCTTCGGGATGGATACGAGCTAGGCACCGATCTATGCGGAGGGCTTGCCGGGCCATGTCGTATTTGGAATACAAGCTGCCTAGCAACTCTAGAATTTCGTGACTCTTGGGATCACGTTTGAGAGCGTTCTCGAAGAATTTAATGTCGAAGGCGTCTTGTGCGTCGATTTCCATGCTAGCTGTGACTTTACGGAGGAGCGGAGCGGCTGCAAGAGCTGGTTTTGCGATAATTCAGTCGGAATTGCGGGAAGCGTCAATGAAGGCGTTCGTCCGAGTTGATAAGATAACTAACAAAGATGAAGTGTAAACGGTTCGTGGCGAAATTCTCGAATTGTTTGAGAGCGATGCTTTGATTCGGATTGAAACGTCTCGTCCAGAAGTAGGCGAGGGCGTTCGGTTTATTCCGACCGCTCCGATGATCGAAGCTGACATTTTAGCGTCGATTCCCAATGATAAGTTCTCTCAGTCTGATCCGATCGAGAATGAGCAATTGGATCGTCGAGTTGCATTGGCTGCGTGTCGTGCCGCATTGAATGAGTTTCCTGAGGAGCCACGTTTCCATGCCCAATTGGGCCGTTTGCTCGAAGTATTGGAAAAGCCTGCCAGCACGATTTTGAGCGAGGAACGAGCTTTGGAACTGGAGCCGAAATATCCTGTGGCTTTGCACAAGTTGGCATCGCTACGATTTTTCGGCTCGGAAGAATTGAGAGATCTTTAAATCGAGGCTTCGCTTTTGCTTTTCGAGCAGATGCCAGTGGCTTGAAGCTCTTGGCAGGAAGCAGTGACTTGAAGGCGTTGACTGATTGGAGTTAGTCCTAGATTGGAGGATACGGTACTGGCGTACCATTCCATGAATGGGGCTGGGATCTCGAAAATCTTTTGGCAATCGTTGCAGATGACCTGAGCCTTGTGGGCATCCTGCTCTTTATTGGGCATGTAGTACTTCAGGTTCGTGCCTATGTCCACTTCGCGAACGAGGCTGCTCTCGACTAGAATTGGAAGCGTCCTGTAGACGGTTGCTCTAGAGACCGTTCGATCGATGGCTCGGGCTTTATCTAGAAGCTCTTCTGCTGTGAAATGACTCGACTCCTTGAATACGGCTTCGAAGATGGCCATGCGCTGGCCAGTCATTCTAAGATTATGCTTTACCAAAAAGGAGCGAAAGCGGTCTCTACATTCTTCGATCGTCACAGATTTCAGTCTCAAAACGTTCTCAATAACTGTCAATGGTTAAGCCGCGGTGGTTTTGTTTATGGTTTTGGTGCGGAAAACGTATTGTGTCGCTCGCTGCGATCGAAGTGAATTTACCGAAAAGAAGACGTGGAACTGGATGATGAAATTGTGGCAATTTGGCCCCTAGCTGGATTCGATAAGACGCTACATTACCGTGTGCCTGCGAGTATGATTGCCCAGATGTCGGAAGGGTCGTTAGTGCGCGTACCGGTTGGGAGGCGATTTACGCTTGGGGTAGTGGTCGAGATGCGGGCGACGGCAGACGTGAATTATTCGAAGCTGAAGTTGGTATCTCAAGTTTTGTACGAGCAGTCGATCATGACACGGCCATTGCTTAAGCTAGCAGAATGGATGCGGGCTTATTATGGAGCGAAACGTGAAGCGGTATTGGAGACGATGATACCAGGTCCGATTCGTCAGGGGATGTCGCCGAAGCGAAATAAGTATGTTTCGGTTGGAGAGAAGCCTAGTCTGGAGGATTTGGAAGCCTTGGCGTGTCGGGCTCCGAAGCAGAAAGCTTTGTATGATTTTATTTGTCAGCAATTTAAACCTCAGAAGAAAAGCTTAATTCTAGAGCGATTGAATCTCTCGGGGGCGACTTATAACGGTCTGTTGGGGAAAGGGTTTATTCGTGAGGAATCGAGAATTGCCCAGCGGATTGCCTATCAGGACGACATTGGAAAGGCGGAATTCGCTGATGAGGAGTTAATCGTGCTCAACGAAGAGCAGAAGGTAGTAGCCAAAAGCCTTCGAGAGACGATGGATAAGGGCGGTTTTGCGACGCACCTGCTCCATGGGGTGACGGGATCGGGAAAGACGGAAGTTTATTTGAATGCGATGCAAGCGGCTTTGGATCGGGGGCAGGGTATCTTGTTTCTTGTGCCTGAAGTTGCGTTGACACCTCAGACGGTCGGTCGGATTCGTTCGCGATTATCTCGCTACGCGGATGTTCAGACGGTGGTCTGGCACAGTCATTTGTCGGACGGAGAGCGATTGGATGCTTGGATGGCGTTGGCTTCTGGAGCTGCGAAGGTCGTTGTCGGAGCGCGCTCGGCGGTTTTCGCTCCCATCGAAAACCTGGGGTTGATCGTGGTGGACGAAGAGCATGAGCCGGCTTACAAGCAGGACGAAACGCCGCGTTACCATGGGCGCGATGTTGCGGTTTATCGGGCGTATCTGGAAGGAGTGCTGTGTGTGTTGGGAACGGCGACGCCGTCTTTGGAGACGTATCGCAATGTGAAGCGAGGCAAGTATGGAATCGATCGGCTGACTCAACGTGTTGACGATCGGGCTCTTCCGATGATGCATGTGGTGGATATGCGCCAGGAAATCGCTCGCCGACGGAAAGCGACGCAATTGTCGACGCTTTTGGTTGAAAAATTAAGAAATCGATTCGAGCAAAAGGAGCAGAGCATTTTGTTTATTAATCGCCGGGGTTTTTCATCGAGTATGATGTGTCAGGATTGTGGGCACGTCGTGATTTGCGATCATTGCAGCGTGCCGATGACGTATCACCGAAGTGATGAGACGCTTAAGTGTCACCTTTGCGGAGACGAGGCCGATGCTCCGTTGAGTTGTCCGGAATGCAAGAGTCATAAGATTCGTTGGAAAGGAATGGGCACGCAGCGTATCGAGGATGCCGTTACGAAAGTGCTTCCGAAGGCGAAGGTGGTTCGGATCGATGCGGATACGATGGGGCGAAAGCATCTTTTTCGCGAAATCCTAGGAGACTTTCGTTCGGGTAAGATTGATGTATTGGTAGGGACTCAGATGATCGCCAAAGGGCTCGATTTTCCTAATGTAACGTTGGTGGGGATGGTGGATGCGGATTTGTCATTGCACATTCCTGATTTTCGGGCGAACGAGCGGACATTTCAATTGTTGGTGCAGGTTTCCGGTAGGGCAGGTCGTGGCGACTTGGCTGGGGAGGTCGTGGTGCAGACGTTTACGCCGCACGCGGATCCGATTCAATTTGCACGTCGAGGGGAAGTGGACGCTTTTTTGGATGTCGAAGCGGAGTCTCGGGAACGTTTTCAGTATCCCCCATATCGCCACTTGATACGGCAGGTTTTTCGCGGTCCGAACCCGGATAAGGTTCTATTTTTCGCAGAGCAATTTGCAAAACGGGTCGAAGCAAAGCTGGGCAAGCGCGTCGAGTTGCGAGGTCCAGTTCCTTGTTCGATTGAGAAAATGAAGGATAACTATCGGTTTCAAGTTTGGTATTTTACGAGCAACATCGGGGTTTTGATGGCGGAACTCGTTGGAATTGCCGGGACGATTAATTGGCCTTCGGATGTGATCCAGGTCTTAGACGCGGATCCGATCTCTTTGAGTTGATTTTCGAGGAATTGTTTGAATTGAGTAAAGCTACTCAGGATCTGCACCGTTAAGCAAATAAGAGGCACTAACCGGCGTTTTGATTGTTTCTTGATTCGAGTTATGGGATTTTCGGCGACGAGCAACCTTACTCTTTCGATCTGAAGCTTTCGAGTTGCGGTGCGAGAGAGCTCGAGGAAATCCTAGGATTCGAGAAACAAATAACCAATACAACGACCCGCTTTAATTCGGACCAAGGCAATTACCTTGGTCCGTTTTAATTTGATGAGCTCGGATTAGAATCGCCAGTATTGGCAATAGCTTTATTTAAGATTGGAATAAGCGTTTCGGTATGCCTGCGAGCGGCTTCGGCGGTCAAGTGATGACTCGTGTCGTAGAGATCTTCAATTTCTACAAGAAAATCTTCGGGGTTCCCCAGGAAATTGAGGTTAAGGGAATCTGTGAACGATCGGATTCTCGAAATAGTGGCGACCGCATTGGGATGGTCTAGGTTGAGTTTTTCGTTTCTAGCCATAGGAATCCAAGACATGAATACGCGTATATTGTTCGATCGCGTCCAATTCACGAATTGAGTGAGGTCCTCGCGGGTCATTTCGGAGATTGGCCGAGTTCCCATTAGATTGTAGTCGTGAAGGCCTCTCCATAGTGCGTGATTGCTGTGTTCGAAGTCTCCATAGCGATTTATGGTCAGATAATTGTAGTAGGCCGGTACATCGCCTTGGTAATCGCCGTTCCAGTGGGCCTTCGCATTGGCTACGACCTGACCGGGCTCAAGCGGCTTGAGCTGGTTTTTGAATGAGCCCGTGATTTGTCCAAATCGTGCAAACACGCCAGCAATAACTTTCCTCCACGATAGATATTTGAGATACATGGCTTTTCGCTTCCATGTTAGGTCCCAGAAAAAATCTGGTGCCCAGATTGCGAGTTCATTTGCCGCGTAGTTCGAGTAGTAATCGCGAAAATACATCGAGTTTTCCAGAGGAAGGATTACGATGTCATTCGGTTTAGCGAAACGTTTGATTTCGTCGAAACAGAACTCGGAGGGCATGGTTACGTTGAAAGCTAGGTTTACGACTTGGTAGCCGGTCCTCGAACTTAGAAGTTCCGAGTCGAAGCCAAACCAGGTAGACGAGCCGCCTTGCAGCCAAATCGTTGGACCTTCGACTGACTCGGCAATGTGATGTTTGGCTATCCGGACCTCACGGTTGTGATGGTGAGGCCACCAGGGTTGACCTAAGTGCAAGCAAAACAGTGCTACTACGATCGCGCTAAAAGTCGCGAAAGAACAGGAGAGCCATTTTAGAAATTTCGAAGCGGACATGGGCTAAAAGCGAAAGTATATAAACTGTGTGGCTTGTAATGTTCCGCTTTGGATCAGAATTGCGGTAATGATAAACGAGCAAAGGAAAGCGGCTTTTTTAGTGAAGCGAGCATTTCCGTTGATTGGCTGCCTCATCCAAACGAAAGGTCTAGGAAAAAGGAGTACAACTAGCAGTGAAGTTGTGACTTGAATGAAGGAAAGAAAGGGTTTGGAGAAGACGAGTTCTCCAATATGGATTCCAGTGATTAGCTTGGGATACCAACCGTGGTAATGAATCGAGTAATGGACCTGCTTCCAGGCTTCCGTTTGATCGAGACTTCTTAGGTATTCAATGAAAGGAAGGCCGTCGGTCGAGGCCCAGCCGTGGGTTCCCGCGAGGGCTGAAAAGTATTGAAGGGCTTCGTTGAGGTTTTCGGCTCGAAAGAAGGTCCAGCAAAGGGTGACGGGTACGAACGTGAGGAGCCATGATACTTCGAATGGCAACTGGACGCGGGAAAAACGCCAAAAGTGATTGATGGATAGGAGCAGTCCTTGGGCGAATCCCCAAATGATAAATGTCAAGTTAGCCCCGTGCCATAATCCGGCGATGGTCATGGTGATAAGGATGTTGGAGTGTCTCCTTAAGAAGCCCAGTCGATTGCCTCCGAGTGGAATGTAGAGGTAGTTTTTGAAGAAACTCGACAAGGTGATGTGCCAACGTCTCCAGAAATCGATGACACTCAGCGCTCGATAGGGAGATGCGAAATTCTCAGGAAGTTGAATTCCGAAAAGGAGCCCCAATCCTAAGGCCATTTCCGAATAGGCGGAAAAGTCGAAGTAGATTTGCAGTGCAAATGCCAGCAATCCCATCCAAGCAGTGAGGGCGGAGATCGGATCGCCTTGCGCGATTTGCCCGAATGCGAGGTCGGCGATGGGAGCCAAATTGTCGGCCAGCAGGATTTTCTTTCCCAATCCGATAATAAAAAGGCAGAGACCGAGAGCAATATCGTTGAGATTGGTTTTGCCGAATGTCTTGGACTGAAGCTGGGGAATCATTTCCCCCGGTTGAACAATGGGACCGGCTATCAGCTGAGGAAAGAATGAAACGTAGAGCGCGTATTCTAGGGGGCGGGCGATCATTCGCCGTTCGCGATAGGTCGTTACTAAATAGGATATTTGCTGGAAGGTGAAAAAGGAAATCGCTAGTGGTAGGAGAAAGGATGGGGGTTGAAGGGAAAGTCCAAATATGGTGGCTAATGATTCGGTGGCGAAACCGGAATACTTGAATCCTCCCAAAATCAGTAGATTGAGGATTATTCCGCCAACGAGGAATTGTTTGGCTCTGGGTGAATCGACGTTTTTTTGGATGGCGATCGAGCAAAGGAAGTTAGCGAAAATAGATCCAATGAGCCAGAACAGGTGAACTGGGTAAGCCCATGCGTAGAAGCCCCAAGACGCTAGAAGAAGCCATGCGATTGAAACTGAACGAGGCACTCTGATACCGATTGCCTTAAAACCGAGCCAGACGACCGGCAAGAAAGCGAAAATAAAGAGTGGGTCGAAAAATAGCATCGAAATTCGTTGAGCGAGTAGTCGCCCTTTGAATAGAAATCGTTATTTCCGGTCAAGAATTGCTTCAGCTTAAACGAATGTCGATTTCATCGTTACTAATTAGTTATGAGGCGAGCGGGGCATTGATAGTCCTTTATCATAGCAGTATTGGAAGTTACGGCACGATATTTCGTCGCCGAGAGAGACTGTGGCGGACTTTGCCCAAAGGGGGGGAAGGTGCTGGGAAAGGGGTTTACTCGAACGCGTGTATTTGGACGGGAAGTACTTTGTCGAGCTTTGCTTTTTTCGGTCAGTTTCATTTCGAGAGTGGGGTTGCGGCCAACGCGTTATTCCAAATTTATGATTGATGAGTCAACGGGGGGGTATATGCAGTTTCTATGCGGATTTACTTTCTAGGGGTCGCGGGGACTGCGATGGGGAATGCTGCACTTTTGGTGAGGGACCTGGGGCATGAGGTTATCGGGTCAGATCAAGCTGTGTATCCGCCGATGAGCGACATGTTAAAGGATGCGGGTGTAGAAATTCTAGAAGGCTACGATGCGGAGCGTTTGCGTGAATTAAAGCCGGATTTGGTTGTGTTGGGAAACGCATTTTCGAGGGGAAATGTAGAAGTGGAGTTTTTACTGGAGACGAGAGCGTTCGAGTTTGTGTCGTTGCCTGAGGCTCTGTATCGATTTGCGTTAAAAGGTCGTCGCAATATTGTGGTGACGGGCACGCATGGTAAAACGACAACCTCGGCATTGACAGCCTATTTGTTGCAGCGTGCGAATGTGAATCCTGGTTTTTTGATTGGGGGAGCTCCGCTGGATCCGGAACGTGGCTGGTCCGTTGGCGATTTGGCCGCGCCATTCGTCATTGAGGGTGACGAGTACGACAGTGCGTTTTTTGACAAGCGCAGTAAGTTTATCCACTACGCGCCTAATGTCGTTATTCTCAATAATCTCGAATATGATCATGCTGATGTTTTTCGAGACCTT
>Ga0315322_10003791_pt1 | contig 11635 bp, 11 predicted proteins | sample M110021515metaG_FD_203461 | JGI IMG/M metagenome (GOLD analysis project Ga0315322, IMG submission 203461) | Ammonia-oxidizing marine archaeal communities from Monterey Bay, California, United States - M1 100m 21515 | ecosystem: Environmental > Aquatic > Marine > Intertidal zone | place: USA... | reverse complement strand
GAAACTCAGAAGCTCTTAAAAATGGAAGACGAACTCCATAAAAGGGTCATTGGTCAAGGAGACGCAGTTCGAGCGGTAAGCCAGGCAACCAGACGTACCCGAGCTGGCTTAAAAGATCCTAAGAGACCTGGCGGCTCATTTATTTTCCTTGGTCCTTCAGGCGTTGGAAAAACTGAGCTTGCAAAAACACTGAGCGAATTTCTGTTTGGTGATGAGGCAGCGCTGATCAGTCTAGACATGTCTGAATACATGGAAAAACATACAGTGAGCCGACTAGTTGGCTCACCTCCTGGGTATGTCGGCTACGAAGAAGGAGGACAGTTAACAGAAGCAGTTCGCCGTAAGCCTTTTTCAGTGGTGCTGTTTGACGAAGTTGAAAAAGCTCACCCTGATGTTTTCAACACTTTGCTCCAAATTCTTGAAGAAGGTCGCCTGACAGATGCTCAGGGCAGATCAGTCGATTTCCGAAATACTGTTCTTATTATGACCTCAAATTTGGGAACCGCTGATTTACGGAAAGCAAATGTTGGATTTACCAAAAATGATGAAGCCGTAAGTTATGAGCGTATGAAAGAAAAAGTAAACGATGCTTTGAAAGCTCATTTCCGGCCTGAATTTTTGAATCGAATTGATGACACAATTGTTTTCCATGAATTGAGCATCGATGAGGTGACAGAAATCGTCGATTTGATGATCGCAAGAACAGCTGAGCAATTAAAAGCTCAGGGGTTGGGTCTTGAACTAACTGACGCTGCGAAGAACTGGTTGGCTCGCAAAGGATACGATGCAACTCTTGGAGCCCGTCCTCTCAGGCGAGCTATCCAACGAAACGTAGAAGATGCCTTATCTGAGCGTATTCTTTATAAAGAATTCAATGCTGGAGAGATTATTGTCGTTGATGTCGACACAGAAACCGACGATATTATTTTCAGTGCTATTGAAGGATTTGATCCAGGTGCTGTCGAGCTTGAAGAGGCTGCAGCTGACTGATTAAGGGTAATTTAAATCGGTGAAGATTTATTGATCAGTATTGATTATCCTAATTGTTAGCGGGAACGCAGATTCAGTGAGTCTCTCTGAATAATGTTGTAGCGATTTCCTGACCGTTTGATCCATCCCAATCTAATAAAAGAAGCTAGTGCTTTATTAACGCGTTCCCTTGAAGCTCCAACCATTCCAGAGAGCTCTTCTTGGGTAATCGGTAATGTGAACCTGTCCATTCCTCCGGAAAGTTCAAGAAGTCTTTTAGCGGTCCGTCCAGGAACGTCTAAAAACATTGCGTCGGCCAGAGCGCTATCAGTGATTCGAAGTCTGAGTGATAAAAGTGTAACTACCCGCCAGAGTAATTCAGGATGCTGAGAATAGAGCATATGCAATGCTGTGTAGGGCACTGCCAAAACTGTGCTCGCTTCTAATGCACGCGCTGCGGCTGATCTATCGCCGTTATCAAAAAATGGCATTTCGCCAAAAAGGTCACCCGGCTCCATAAGAGCTAAAACTGATTCTCGCTCGTCAACGGAGTTACGTGTAATAGCTATTCTTCCTTGAAGTAAAATAAACAAAGCCGTAGCGGTATCATCTTCGGTGAAAATTTGGTCATTTCTCTCAAGGCGAAGGTTTGTAGACAACCCACCGAGTTGCTCTAACTGATCACGGTTGAGAGTGCTAAACATCTCCGTACTTTTCAATGTTTCGACATGGTTCACAATAAAGAGGATAGTAGTGCTGGACAACACGCTGAAGAGTGCAACAGTGTTAAGTGTGGAAAACACTTGGGCAATAGTCGTTGCTGCTGGATCAGGCACAAGGTTCGGTAGCGCTAAGCAATACGCGAATTTAGGTGGAAAGTCGGTATTGAGTAGATCTATTGCTACTGCGCGTAAATCATGCAACGGCGTAGTGCTTGTTGTTCGCGATATCGCTGACGGAAGTAAATTCGGCGCCGATCTGCTAGTGCAGGGGGGCGCTACGAGAACAGAATCGGTCCGGAGAGGGTTAGCGGCTCTGCCTATAGATGCCGACATAGTAGTCATTCACGATGCGGCCAGACCAGGAGCGCCTCACGAGCTATTCGACTCAGTTATTAATGAAGTTATTGGCGGTGCAGATGGATCGGTTCCTGGGCTTGCAATTGCCGATACTGTTAAGCGAGTCAGGAATCAAGACAGCGGCATGATAGTTGAATCAACTGTTAACCGAGTCAATCTCGTTACCGTTCAAACCCCTCAAGCTTTTGGAAGAAGAATTTTTGAAGCTGCTTATCTCGCTTATGATGAGAAAAATTCAGATTTTAGTGATGATGCGGGCTTGGTTGAAAATATTGGAGGAATTGTGAAGATCATTGAGGGAGATAAACGCGCTCACAAAATTACGACTCAAGAGGATTTAATTTATGTTGCTCAGATGATGGGCTTTGAATCATGATGCGGATAGGACAGGGCTATGATGCGCATAGATATGCAAATGACGACCGCACTCTTGTTCTCGGTGGCGTCAGTTTCGAGGATGAAAGAGGCTTAGAAGGTCACAGCGACGCTGATGTAGTGACCCATGCAATTATTGACGCGATGTTGAGCGCAGCAGGCTTAGGTGATATTGGAGAAAATTTTTCTGATGACAATCCTCTTTACGCTGGAGCTGACAGTGTGGAACTTTTAAAAAGGACAGCAAAAATAGTTGGAGATAAAGGATTTATTCTAATCAACGCTGATTGCACCGTTATTATTGACAAGCCAAACATTAGTCAGGTTAAAAGTAGTATGGAAAATGTTCTTTCTACGGCCGCTGGCGGTCTTGTGACAGTCTGCGGGAAACGAACTGAGGGCATTGGTGCCCTTGGTAGGGGTGAAGGTGCCGTCGCTCTTGCGGTCGCTCTCTTGGGTATCAAATGAATGGCCGACCTGGCCACCCAGGACGTACTCCTGCAAAGGGTCGTGGGGCGCAAAAAAAGACTTCAGGTTCTCGTCGGCCAAATGCTGGTCCTTCAACAGGAAAAGGCCAAAAAAACCGGGTCGGGTCTGGTAGTAATCGCTCTAGTCGTGGTCAAGGAACCTCTAAGCGCCGATCAGATGATTTAGGGGCGGATCATGTAGAAGGAAGACAAGCAGTTAGAGAGCTGCTCAGGGCTGGTAAGAGACGGGTCCAAGAGGTGCTTGTCGGTGAAGAAGTCAATGATTCTGCGATTATTGCAGAAATAAATGACTTGGCGCTCGACCGTAGAATTCCAGTTAAACAAGTTTCGCGACGAAGGCTAGACGAGCGGGCATTATCTGAAGCCCATCAGGGTGTAATAGCTTTCGCTGAGCCGATTAAGCCCTTAGGAATCGAAGAACTTTTGAAACCTCGGGGATCTGAGGTTCCTTTTTTAATTGTTTTGGATGGAGTGACTGACCCAGGAAATCTTGGTGCTGTTTTACGAACAGCAGAAGTAGCTGGAGCGTCTGGAGTAGTTCTACCGAGACATCGAGCAGTTCGGTTAACCCCTTCAGCGGTTAAGGCGGCAGCAGGTGCAGTGGAATACCTCCGGATTTCTCTTGTCGGTGGATTACCTGCAGCATTGGCTCAGATGAAAGAGTCAGGAATCTGGACAGTCGGCTTAGATGGAGATGGAACTGATTCGGTTCAAAACCTCCAACTTGCGACTAAACCGCTGGCTTTGGTGCTAGGTGCTGAAGGTCAAGGGCTTTCTCACCTGGTTCGTCAACGATGCGATCAGGTTGTTTCGATTCCTCAAAAAGGTCGTGTACAGTCGCTCAATGTGGCTGCCGCAGCTGCGATTGCGATGTATGAAGTTAGGCGTCGCAGAGATCTTGATGCTTAGCAACGTCAAAACTGGTCTCCGGGGGTTTACGATAGAAGATGTAACGCCCGAGTAGCTCAATGGCTAGAGCGCCGCTCTTGTAAAGCGGAGGTTGTGGGTTCGACTCCCACCTTGGGCTCAAGGTCCAGTTAATCGAAAGGAAACCACGTGAAAAATGGAAATTCGAACGGATTAACTGAGCGTGAAAAAGACATTCTCGATTTTGAACAATCTTGGTGGTCCTTGTCTGTTCCCCGAGAGCAGGCGGTGCGTGATCGTTTCCAGCTAACGGAGACTGAGTATGATGAGCTTCTCGAAGTGCTTATAGCTACTGAAGCTGCGCTAGAAGCTGAACCGTTGCTGGTGAGACGGTTACGCCGAATGAAAGATCGCCGCCGGCAAGAACATGTTGCTAGACGCACTGCAGCCCAGGAGGTCAAATAATGAATGATCTAAATAGCCGACCGAATAACGCAACAGCTATTCGAGGAGTCCTACTTGTAATTGTCGCTGTTGCTATCGGCATATTTTTACTTCGGGGAGACAATACGCCAGTTTTGGAAGTGGAGCCATCAGAAGTGAGCCCACCTACCACTATGGCTTTGGGGGAAGCGGGCGGATCAACGGCGACCACAACGCCAAGTGCTAGCTCATCAGAAGAAGGTTCAGAAGATACAACTGTGACGACTACTGCGGCAGTGAATAACGATGACATGAACGGGTTTGAGCCCAGGGCCAACAACGAAGTTTCTGTTCAGGTCGCGAACTCAACGTCGGTGCGCGGCGCAGCCGGCAAAATGAACGATCAATTCAAAACCCTCGGGTACATAACAAAAACTCCTACCAATCTTTTAGGAGCGGCTCTTGACCGTACGAGAGTGTCTTACGTAGCAGGCAATATGTTAGAGGCGCAAAAAATCGCTTCCGAACTAGGTCTTGACCCTAAGAATGATGTCTTTCGAATGCCTGCTGATACTGCTGCATTTGCAACGTATGCAGAGCCTGATGTCATGATCTCTTTAGGTATAGATAAAGCGGAGTAACTGAAAAGTATAATGCGTGTCGTCATTTGCCCTGACAAATTTAAAGGCACTGCAACGGCAAGCGAAGTAATTAAAGCCGTCGGTTCATCTCATGCTATTCAGACAGCAAAAGTTATCAAGTGTCCTATGGCCGATGGTGGTGAAGGCACCTTAGAAGCGTTAGGCGGTGCGAATAGAATTTCAGAAGTAGCGGGTCCACTAGGCCGACCGGTTGCAGCAGCTTGGCGTTACACCGCTAAAACTGCTGTTATAGAAATGTCGCGCGCCAGTGGGTTACTTCTAGTTGGCGGGAAAAGTGGGAATGATCCGCTGGTAGCAAATACTCGAGGCACTGGTGAACTTATAAGCGCAGCTCGGGAAGCAGGAGCAAGGCGAATCATTGTTGGAGTAGGTGGATCAGCGTCTACTGATGGGGGCTATGAAGCATTGAGCGCAATGCAGTCAATAGCCAAATTCAGCGGCATTGAAATTCAAGTGGCGTGCGACGTGACAACTAAGTTTCTCGATGCGCCGCGCGTTTTTGGTCCCCAAAAAGGAGCTAGTGCTCTGCAAGTCGATCTACTTACGAGACGCCTTGAAATGTTAGCAGACCTTTATCTAGAGCAGTATGGGATCGATGTGCGGCCCATGGCTCGTTCTGGCGCTGCCGGTGGGCTAGCAGGTGGGTTAGCTGCTTTCGGTGCTCAACTGGTAGATGGTTTTGACCTAATCGCAGATGAAGTTGAGCTAGCGGAAATAATCGAAGGCGCTGATCTAGTTATAACCGGGGAAGGACGACTCGACCAGACGTCTTTTGATGGGAAAGTCGTTGGCGGCGTCTACCGAATAGCACAAGAACTAAAGGTGCCTGTTCTTGCAATTGTTGGGGAAGTGGACGAAGAAATGTCCAGCCCTGATTCGCTCAATATTGTTTCTTTGGTTGAGCTATTTGGCTACGAAAAAGCGACGAAAGAAACGTTTTGGTGTGTTAACGAAGCGACAAATAAGTTCCTGTCAGGGTGAGTTGATAATTCTGCTAAGGGGAATAGCGTTATTAGAAGACATGACTGTTGAGTGGAAGAAACCAAAAACCTAAAAATCTAACCTCTGTGTGTCTGCAAAAACAATAAAAGGAAGAAGTCATTCTTCTGAACTGAGTCATGTTTGTATGTAAGAAGGACTGTGCAAATTTATTAGACGTGACCTGCTGGTTGGTTGTTAGCACTCTCTTACGTAGAGTGCTAACTCTTGGCGTTTAAAAAAGTCCGTTCCTAATGGAACAATAAATACAAGTAGTCGCGAAAACCAGTATAGGAGTTTGTTTAAAATGGCAAAAATGATCTCATTCGACGAGGAAGCTCGTCGTTCCCTTGAAGAAGGAATGAATAAGCTTGCTGACGCAGTAAGAGTTACGCTCGGGCCTAAGGGCCGTAATGTTGTGCTGGACAAACAATGGGGCGCACCTACAATCACCAATGACGGGGTATCGATCGCTAAGGAAATCGAACTCGAAGATCCGATCGAACGTATCGGTGCCGAGCTTGTTAAAGAAGTAGCAAAAAAAACTGATGATGTTGCTGGAGATGGAACAACAACTGCAACAGTACTTGCCTGGACAATGGTCCGAGAAGGTATGCGAAATGTGGCCGCAGGAGCGAATCCAATGTCGCTCAAAAAAGGTATCGAAGAAGGTATAGCTGCAGCTGTTACTGCTATTGAAGGTATGGCGGTAAGCGTGACTGAATCTAAAGACCAAATTGCTCAGGTGGCATCGATTTCGGCGGCGGATAAACAAATTGGAAACCACATCAGCGAAGCAATAGAAAAAGTTGGCAAAGATGGAGTTATAACCGTCGAAGAGTCACAAACTTTTGGTCTAGAAATGGACTTGGTTGAGGGTATGCGTTTCGATAAGGGCTATATCTCGCCGTACTTTGTGACTGATCCGGAGCGTCAAGAAGCTGTGATGGAAGACCCATACATACTGTTTCTTCAAGGAAAAATTACAGCTGTCCGAGATATCGTCCCTCTTCTAGAAAAAGTGATGCAATCTGGGAAAGGCCTCATAATAATTGCTGAGGATGTAGAAGGGGAAGCGTTAGCGACAATCGTCGTGAACAAAATTCGGGGCACTTTCAAATCTGTAGCTGTAAAAGCACCTGGGTTTGGTGACCGACGAAAAGCGATGCTCGAAGATATGGCGATTCTCACGGGTGGACAAGTAATAAGCGAAGATGTTGGTTTGAAACTTGAGAACGCAACTCTGGATCTTCTTGGAACGGCCCGTCGAGTGGTCGTGACTAAAGATGAGACGACAATTATCGAAGGCGCCGGTGATGAAACTGACGTAGCGAGCAGAATTGAGCAAATCAAAAGGGAAATAGATAATACCGACTCGGATTACGATCGAGAAAAGCTCCAGGAACGACTAGCGAAACTTGCAGGTGGTGTTGCAGTACTCAAAGTAGGTGCTGCCACCGAAGTTGAATTGAAAGAAAAAAAACATCGGATTGAAGATGCGGTGAGTACTACTAAAGCGGCTATTGAGTCGGGTGTAGTGGCAGGCGGCGGAGTTACATTGCTGAGAGCCAAAGCCGCTGTAGAAGCCTTAGCGGAGACGCAAGAAGGAGATACAGCTACTGGCATTCAGTTAATAGCGAAATCTTTGGAAGGGCCGCTCAAACAAATAGCCGAAAATGCAGGAATGGAAGGCGGAGTTGTAGTCTCCAAGGTCCTTGAGTTAGATGGACCTAATGGACTTAATGCATCTACTGGTGAGTATGAAGATTTGATAGCAGCAGGCGTAATTGATGCAGCGAAAGTTACTTTGTCAGCATTACAAAATGCCGGCTCGATAGCCGCTTTGTTTCTAACAACTGAAGTAGTGATTTGCGAGCAGCCATCAGAAGATGGTGATGGTATGCCTGCAATGCCTGATATGGACTTTTAGCTAGATCTAGTTCAATGAGTAATATTGAGAGGCGCCTTAGGGCGTCTCTCAATATTTTTACCGAAAGAAATGTTTTGACAGAAACTAAATTTATCGAAAGGATCAAGCCACAATGAGTTCCCCATTGCTTCATGAGTTATGTGAGCCTTTCAGGGGCCTCCTAGGCACTTGGAAAGGACGAGGCGAAGGACATTATCCGAGCATAGAATCTTTTGAGTATGTTGAAGAGGCAACTTTTAATCATGTTGGGAAACCGTTCATCGCATATGTGCAGAAAACTCGTGACTCGGAAACGAACGCCCCGCTCCATAGTGAATCTGGATATATCCGGCCTCAAGAGGATTATCTCGCGGAACTCGTTCTGGCTCAACCTTCGGGAATTGTTGAAATACACAAAGGTTCGATTGAATCTAACAAAAATGCATGTGTTATCTATTTTGAGAGTATCGATGTCCGCTTAACACCATCTGCGAAAGAAGTGACTCAAGTAAGTAGATTAATCAAAATTGAAGGCGATACTTTAAGCTATGACGTTTCAATGGCTGCAGTGGGGGAACCCTTTCAACATCATCTAAAAGCTTTACTTAAACGGCAAGTTTAGTGAGCTGATTAAGACGTTGAGTTACATCAAGCGTTAATACAATCTATTTCCAAAAACCAGACTGAAGGTTAACTGTAGAGCTTTGCATACTTAGGGCAGCGTAAGCTGGGGGCTATGCGCCGAGGTAGGACTGAGCGGGTTTTGGTGGAACGTTATGATGAAGGTGTTCCTTCACGTTTGCCTGACGAGGTTGTTGTTGAAGAACCTTTAGAAATTAGGCTAGATGGCCATGTAGTCGCGACCACGATGCGGACGCCGGGAAATGATTACGAGCTCGCCGTAGGATTTTGTATCTCTGATGGGCTTCTAGGAGGAGCCTCAGTTTTGACCGTTCGCTATTGTGGCCAAGGACCTGCCGCTGAGTCTGAATACAACGTGGTAACAGTAGAAACAGGTGGGCTAGCTCCTATCCCAGAACCCCGAATAGGTACTGTGAGTTCATCATGTGGGCTTTGTGGGACTTCTGCACTAACTGAGATCGCTACCCGCATAGCTCCGATTAATGTGGACCTTACCTTCCAAAGTTCAATGATTTGTCAACTAGTTAAGAGCGTTAGTAAAAAGCAGGAAATGTACGGACGAACTGGTGGACTTCATGCTGCAGCGGTATTTGATGTCAATGGTGAAATAGAACTAGTGCGAGAAGATATCGGACGGCATAATGCCGTAGACAAAGTTGTAGGTAGAAGGTTTCTCGACGGAATTACAAATAGCAATAACCGTGGATTATTTGTTACTAGTCGAGCAAGTTTTGAAATGGTCCAAAAAGCTTGGGCTGCTGGGTTCGGTATCTTGGTCGCTGCATCAGCACCCAGCTCGCTTGCTATAGAAGCTGCTCGAACGGCGGGTATAACCCTTGTAGGGTTTGCTCGTGAGCATTCTATGAATGTTTATTCAGGTGAGCTTCGTGACACAATCGAATAGGATTGACGTATGAGTAAGCCTGAATATGTGACCACCTCCGTGGGATGGTCGGTTTTGCATCTATTTTGTAAAGTAACTGGTGAAGCAAAACGGCAAGCCGTTCTTGATGCTGTGAATAGAGGTCGCAACGCTGAGCATCAAATTGTTTCTGTGGCACTAGTTGGTCACAAAGCAGATATTTGTTTTATGGCACTCGGTCCAGACCTTTGGCATTTACGGGGTTTCCAAACCGCATTGCAGAAGGCAGGCCTTTTGATTTCTGATAGTTACGTTTCTATGACTGAAACTTCTGAGTATTCGCCTGACCTCCCGCAGGAGATGAAGACTCCGAGGCTGTACCCAGAGTTACCGCCAGATGAAAAAAAAGCTTTTTGCTTTTATCCGATGTCTAAGCGTCGAGAAGCTGTTGGTAACTGGTACACGCTTCCATACGAAAACCGTAGAGAGCTTATGTACGAGCACGGTAAATCTGGCAGAAATTTTAAAGGGCGGATATTGCAAGTCATCAGCGGATCAACTGGAGTTGACGATTATGAGTGGGGCGTAACTCTTTTTGGCAACTATTTAGATGATCTGAAAGAAGTTGTATACACGATGCGATACGACGAAGCTTCTGCGATTTATGGAGAATTTGGAACTTTTTACACGGGGCTCGTCGGCGAGACAGAGGAAGTACTTAACAGCGTAGGTTTGTGAGAATCGAGTTCTTGGTTAGTTAGCGCTCAAAAAATGGGAACACATGATTGCTCGTCTCTTTCCATACCGACCGAGTCTTGTTGCAGAATTATCAAGTACATATCGAGACGAAGTGTTTATGATCAACTTGTTTATTGATCGTTAGTCAAAACAACTGTTTAATGATCGATTTTGAGATCAATTTTTAACCAATTTTGAGAGTTTAAGGTATTTCGAGGGTATTGATGGGCTAGAGGGTGGCTTAGGACCGCTTTTCGGCAATATCCTGTGTGTAGGAGGAATTAATGTCAGAATATCGTGCGCCCTTGAAGGATATGTTATTTGTTCTAGAACATGTAGCTAACCTGCCTCTTCTGTCTACGATGCCGGGTTTTGAGCATGCTGACGCTGAAACTGTCGAAGGTATTCTAGAAGAAGCGGCTCGCTTCATGGAAGAGCAGTTAGCGCCACTTAACCGTGTGGGCGATGAACAAGGCGTGCGCCAAATCGGCGATTCAATTATTCATCCAGACGGTTTCAAAGATGCTTACCAGCGTTTCGTTGATGCTGGATGGAATGGGATTGCTTTTGGAGAAGAATATGGTGGCGGTGGTTTGCCTTGGGTAGTTGGACTAGCAGTTCAGGAGATGCTGACTGCTTCAAATATGGCTTTTAGTTTGTGCCCGTTGCTCACACAAGGCGCTATAGATGCTATCTCTCATCATGCAGACGAAACCCTCCAGGAAATCTATCTACCTAAAATGGTTACAGGTGAATGGACTGGAACCATGAATCTGACGGAACCTCAGGCAGGCTCAGATGTTGGTGCTCTCACAACGCGAGCTGTGCCAAATGAAGATGGTAGCTACCGAGTTTTTGGTACTAAAATTTACATTACTTACGGTGAGCATGAACTTTCCGAAAACATAGTTCATCTTGTGCTCGCTCGTGTGCCGGGTGCCCCGCCGGGCACTAAAGGAATCAGCCTATTCATAGTTCCTAAATTTTTAGTTAATGATGATGGCAGTCTGGGCGAACGAAATGATCTTCGAGTTTTGTCTAGCGAAGACAAAATTGGGATTCATGCCAGTCCGACGTGCGTTATGTCTTATGGAGATGAAGACGGTGCGGTTGGCTATTTAATTGGCGAAGAAAATACTGGTATGCGAGCGATGTTTACAATGATGAACAACGCGCGGCTTTCGGTTGGGTTAGAAGGTTTAGCTCTGAGTGATAGGTCCTATCAGTTAGCGAAAACATACGCGTTGGACAGGCATCAAGGGAAAGCATTGAACAGCGAAGTTGCTGCTGGTGAATCATCCCCAATAGTTGACCATGTCGATGTGCGGAGAATGCTGTTAACGATGCGATCCAACATCGAAGCAATGCGTTGTTTAATGTATGCGAACGCTGCCGCTATTGACTTCTCGAAGGTGGTTGTTGATGATGAAGAAAAAAATTCTTGGGATTCACTTGCAGCTCTTCTGACACCAGTTTCTAAAGGATGGGGCACAGATGTAGGCGTTGAGATGACCTCGTTAGGTATCCAAGTCCATGGTGGAATGGGGTATGTCGAAGAGACCGGTGCTGCACAGCATTGGCGAGATATACGTATCGCTCCGATTTATGAAGGAACGAACGGTATCCAAGCAGCTGATCTTGTA
>Ga0315322_10003787_pt1 | contig 11638 bp, 7 predicted proteins | sample M110021515metaG_FD_203461 | JGI IMG/M metagenome (GOLD analysis project Ga0315322, IMG submission 203461) | Ammonia-oxidizing marine archaeal communities from Monterey Bay, California, United States - M1 100m 21515 | ecosystem: Environmental > Aquatic > Marine > Intertidal zone | place: USA... | reverse complement strand
CGGGTTTGTGGAGGACCGGTCAGCCCGGATCTTCGCTGTGAAGACCGATCGCGTGGGTGATTTGATTTGGAAAAGGGAATTCGGCAAGCGGGGCCATAACCTGGGCAACTGCGTGAGCCAAGCCCCCGACGGCAATTATTTGATCGCTGGGTCTCTGAACTTGGACGCTGCCTTGATCAAAGTGGAAGCGAAGACCGGAGAAACCCTTTGGACGAAGACTTGGAACCTGGGGACGGAGGATGCGTTCGAGGGGCTGACGGTCACTCGAGATGGGGGGATATTGGCCACGGGGTACGGAAGCGGTTTGGCGGAGGGCACTTTTCTCAACTGGGGAAAAGGAGTGTTGCTCAAAACGGATTCCGAGGGAAAGGAAGAATGGAGACGTGATTTGTCCGCCTACACCTCCACGGGATACCGGGTCAAACCAAGTGCCGACGGCTATCTTTTGGCCTGCCACCCCAAGGACGAGGAATCGGAGGCTCATAATCTTTTGAAGATCGACGGCCAGGGCAGGGTGCTTTGGGCCAAGACTTACAATACGGTGTACTGGGGGTTCGATACTCAGCCGAATGGTGAGACCCTTCTGGCCGGGCACACCCGCAAAAGCAAACTGAGTCGGAATTGGGATGCCGAACTGACGGTAGTCGACTCAAGGGGAAAGACTCTTTGGACGAAGTTTTTCGGCCAACCCCGGGGATACGACGGCCGGTGGATTCATGACGAGGTCTGGGGCGCCCGGGCAACTCCCGATGGAGGGTGGTTGGTGGTTGCAGGGACGGGAGACGAGACCCGGCGGTACGAGAAGAGCGGACATCCGTCCGGACCCTCCGGGCAATGGAAGGTTTATCTGATCAAGACCGATTCGAAAGGCAGGTTGGAATGGGAAGGCATTTATGGTTCGCGGGAAGCGGACTGGGCCGGGGAGGATGTCTGTATTACCGCCGATGGCGGGGCACTGGTCGCCAATGACTGTGGAGCGTTCGGATTCACAAAGATATCGCCTTTTGTGCAGAAAGGTAAAAACTCAAAAGGAGAATGATGATCAAGTTTTGCAAAGCAATGAATACCTGGATTTTTTCTTTTTTGATTTTTGGGTCGAGTTCATTGGTTTTGGGAAAGGCTGATCCTTTGGGTGAAAGAACTTCCCTGAAAATTTTGTCCTACAATATAAAGCATGGTCGGGGAATGGACGGTCGGGTGGATTTGAAAAGAACGGCCGAAGTCATTCGTTCCTACTCTCCGGATCTCGTTACCTTGCAGGAAGTTGATAAAAACTGCACGAGGAGCGGTTCGATTGACTTGACTCAAGAGTTGGGCGCGATGCTCGACATGGAAGGCCGTTTTGGGAAATTTATGGATTTTCAGGGCGGGGAGTATGGAATGGCGGTGCTGTCCAAGTTTCCTGTTGTTTCTCACCAAGTTCATGTCCTGCCCCGTGGAGCCGAGCCTCGATGCGCCCTGGAATTGCGTGTCAACCCCGGTAAGGATTGGGGGGAAATTCGTTTGCTCGGCATTCATCATGACTGGACGAGGGAAAACCTGAGGGTCACCCAGTGCGAAGCCCTCCTGAAGAAGATGGAGGAGGAAAGGGGACCGGTGATCTTGGCGGGTGATTTCAATGCGGACCGGAAGTCTCAATCGGTCAGGTTGCTGATTGATTCGGGGTTTGAAATTTTGTCGAACTCCCCAACGAATACTTTCCCTTCGGACAAACCCAAGGTGGAAATCGATTTCATCATGTGCAAAGGGCTTTCCTTCACCCGATTCACGCACAAGGTCGTTGCCGAAAAAATTGCCTCCGATCATCGACCGGTCCTCGTTGAGCTCAAGCCATGATTTGACCTTATGGGCAAGAGCAAGCTTGCAAAACCGTTCTTACTCGCAAAAACATAACTTTTGATTTTTATCCTTAATCCAATGAAACTCCTTATTCTCGCACTCTTCCTGCTTCTTCAATCTCTTGCCTGGTCCGCACTCAAGTTCGAGGTCCAGTTGCTCCACAAAGACAACGTCGAGTCTTGTGCCGTGGGAGATATCGACAAGGATGGCGACTTGGATATCGTGGCGGGCGAGCATTACTACCTCAATCCCGCCTGGGAACCGATCAAGTTCCGCTCCATCAAGCCGTTCGGGAAGGACTACATGCAGGACAATGGAGACTATCTGTACGATGTGGATGGGGATGGAGACCTTGACGTCTTTGCCGGACAGTTCACTCTTTCAACCGTGCTCTGGTTTGAGAATCCGGGCAAAGCCGGTTTGCTTACCGAGGATTCATGGATTCGGCATGACTTGATGGACACCGGGTTCAAGCATAACGAGATGATTTTTCTCCAGGATATGGATGGTGACGGAACCCCTGAGTACGTGGCCAATAGCTGGAATGCAAAGAACCCTATGTTGGTCTGGAAGTTTGCCAAGAAGGACGGAAAACCCACCATGACCAAGAGCGTGGTTTCCGAATCGGGCAATGGTCATGGTCAGGGTTTTGGTGATATCAACGGGGACGGCCACGAGGATATCGTATTTATGCAGGGTTGGTATGAACGGCCGGCCAAGAACCCGTTTGGGCAACCTTGGAAGTGGCGCAAAGACTTCACCCTTCCTCATGCCAGTTGCCCCATTCTCGTCAAGGATTTGAACAACGATGGCCGCCAAGACCTGATTTGGGGCGATGGTCATAACTACGGACTTTACTACCACGAGCAACTCGAGCCTCGGAAGGATGGCACTACGGCTTGGAAGCATCATCTGATCGACAATAAAATCAGTCAGTTGCACGCCTTGGCCTGGGACGATCTGGACAAGGACGGTCAGCCTGAAATCATTACCGGCAAGCGTTACTACGCGCACAGCGGAAGGGACAAGGGAGCGGAGGACGAGATCGTGATTGCCCGCTACCAGCCCAAATTGGAGGAGGACGGCACGGTATCTTTCCGAAAGGAGATCGTGCATACCGGGCAAGCGGGTACGGGTTTGTACATAAGGACGGCTGATTTGGACAAGGATGGGTGGAAGGAAATCATCGTCCCGGGAAAGTCGGGCACGCATATTCTCTGGAACAAGGGAAAGCGACCGACTCCCAAGAAGAAAAAAGGCTAGAAGGGTATTCCTAGTCCTTTTCGGAAGAATCGTCTTCGGACTTGTTGAGGTTCGCTACATGGTAAGTCGGGTCGTCGGGTAAGACGATGATATCGACCATGCTCCCTGCCTTCTTGAGCAAATTCCGGCAGTTGGGGCTGATGTGTTGCAGCTTGATGCTCTTGCCCAAGGTTTCGTAGCGTGCCCCAAGTTTGTGAATCGCTTCCAGTCCGGAGTGATCCCAAACGCGGGATTCTTTCATGTCCACGATGACCTCGTCCGGGTCTTCTGCAGGAGTGAAGCCGAGGTTGAAGTCCGTTACCGAGCCGAAAAAGAGAGGACCGTGTAGAAAATATACTTTGGTTCCGTCTTTGTTGATTTCCGAATCCTGGTGAATGTGCTGGGCGGATTTCCAGGCAAAGCCGAGAGCGGAGACGATGACCCCGCTGATCACCGCCAAGGCAAGGTTGTGGGTGATCACGGTAATGGCTGAAACCAGTATGATCACAAAGGCATCGGTCTTCGGAATCTTCCGGAGGATTCGAATGCTTGACCATTCGAAGGTTCCGATCACCACCATGAACATGACTCCAGTCAAGGCAGCCAGAGGGATCCTTTCAATGAGTGAACTGGCAAAGAGAATGAAAGCGAGGAGGAAGAGCCCGGCCGCGATTCCCGACAAGCGTCCTCTTCCACCCGAGCGGATGTTGATGATGCTTTGTCCGATCATGGCGCACCCGCCCATCCCGCCGAAGAAGCCGGTGACCACGTTGGCGATTCCCTGACCGAAGCACTCCCGGGTACTGTTGCCCCGGGTTTCCGTCAACTCGTCGATCAAGGTCAAGGTCATCAGAGATTCGATCAGACCGACGGCAGCAAGGATGAATGCAACGGGCGCGATGAAGACCAGTGTCTCCCAGTCCAAGGGGATAGAAAAAGTGACGAGGCTGGGCAATTCCCCGCCTATGCCTTTTGGAGCCATGTTGATAACCGTCAAGGTGTCGAGGTCCAATCCGATCACAATGAGCGTGACCGTGCCTATGGCAGCAAGAGAGGAGGGGAATTGAGTGGTCAACTTGGGAAGCAGGAAAATGATGGCCATGGTCAGGGCAATCAGCCCGCCCATCAAATAAAGATCGTTCCCTTGCAACCAGGAGGAACCCGGGTCGGTCGGTTCTTTCGTGAACATGGGAAACTGGGCTTCGAGAATCACGATGGCCAACCCGTTGACGAATCCGAACATGACAGGCTGCGGGATCAGGCGAACGAAGCGTCCAAGCTTGAGGCATCCGCAGCAGATTTGAATGATTCCCATCAGGATGACCGCTGCAAAGAGGTATTGAACTCCCATGTCGGGTCCCAGTCCGAGAGCCTCCCCACGTTCGTTGCCTAGGATAACGAAAGACACCATGATTACAGCCAAGGCCCCGGTTGCTCCGGAGATCATGCCTGGTCGTCCGCCGAGGATCGCGGTAATCAAGCACACCATGAAGGCGGCGTACAGGCCGATGATCGGCGTTACGCCCGCTATGATGGCAAAAGCCACCGCTTCAGGGACCAGAGCCAAGGCAACGGTCAGGCCGGACAGGAGGTCGTCCTTGGCTTGGAGACGGTTGCCGAATTTACGATAGATTAATTTGAACACGATAGGAAGAGATTGTATGTAGTTGTACCCGACTTTTTCTCAGGTCCGAGGTTGGAAGTCGTCTTGTCGCGATACCACCTGGTATCACGGCAAAATTTGAGCAAGCGGAGGAACATAGACCAAAAGGAGGTTCGAAACAAGGAGATCTCGCTTGTAGGGAAAAGCAATGATCTCCGAGTGCATGGAATCCGACGTTTTGCATTCGACTTCGGGACCCGAAAGGTCAGCCTATGCCGGCATGATAACTTCCATCGTAACCCACCCGGGAGGCGCTCACAAGGATGAGTTCCTGGCCTGTGCCGTACTCATTTCAAAGTTTCCGGTTTCGATCTTCCGGCGGGATCCCACCAAGGACGAACTGGCTGACCCGGAGGTAGCGGTGGTGGACGTCGGGCACCGGCATGAACCGGATCTCCATAATTTCGATCACCACCAGTTCCCCCGCGACATGGAACCGACCTGTTCCTTGTCCTTGGTTTTGCAAAAAATGGGAATCTACGAAGATACCAAGGAGTTTTGTTCCTGGTTGGAGACTGCGGAATGGTTTGATTGCCGTGGACCCAACGATACCGCCGACTGGCTGGGCGTGGACCGCGAGGCCATGGCCAAGTTGAACTCTCCGCTCGACGTCACTCTTTTGCAGGCCTTTGCCAAGCAGTCCGAGCATCATTCGGGAGAACCAATTTGGGAAGTCATGAAGATGATCGGTGCCGATTTGGTTTCCTACGTAACCAACTTGCGCACCCGGATGGATGAAGTCGCCCAAGTCGAGCAGGTTTGGGATCTGAGGGAGGGCGATCAAGGAATCAAGGTGGCGTTCGTTCCCCGGACGGATCCCCCCATCGAGGATGCTTCCGGGGCCTTGGCCTGGCGGGTCAAGGAATTGGAATTGGAGGAAGAGGTCGTGGCGATGGTTTACCCCGACAGCCGGGGAGAAGGGTACGGCATGCGCCGTTTCAACGACAGCCCGGTTTTGGATTTCAGTTTGCTCGCCGACGAACCCGAGGTTCATTTTACCCATGCCCGAGGATTCATTGCCAAGACCAGTTGCGCGGAGATCGACCGGCTCAAGGAATTGCTCCTTTTGGCCCGGGCCTGATGCAAAGAGCGGCTTACGCTCCCTCCCTTGTCATCGCCTCGTTCTCTCGCCACCCCTCTGTCATCGCGAGGGCATTGAGAAATGCCCGTGGCGATCTACTGTGAACCGATAATTGAACCGTATCCCTATTCATCCAGGGCCAAAAGCTTCTCGGTCTCGATTTCCCATTCGTAATTTCTTTCCTTGAGTTTTCGGGCGATGCGGGAAGCTTTGTCGTTGAGTTCTTTCGCTTTCTCGGGATCGCCGTAGGACTGGGGGTCGGCCAGTTGTTCGTTCACCTCGTTCTGCTCCTCCTCAAGTGCCATGATTTCCTTTTCGAGCTTGCGCACCGCATCTTCGAGCTTCCTCCGCTCGGCCTTGAGCTTGTCGCGTTCACGGGCCCGGATTTTTCTTCTCTCCTTGGCGCTTAGAGGTTTTCCTTCGGTTTTCGTTTTGCTCGTCGAATCGGGACGGGCGTCACGCAGACCCTCGACCAGTCCCGTTTGGGCGGAGGCCGAACCGGATTTCCAAAGGTAGTAGTCATAGTCTCCTGCGAAGTTCGTGGTCTTGCCGGCTTCGATCCGGATGGTACGCTTGGCCAAGGCCCGGATGAAATGGATGTCGTGACTCACGAAGATCAAGGTGCCCGAGTAATCCTTCAAGGCTTGAATGACCGCATCAATGCTCGGCATGTCGAGGTGCGTGGTGGGCTCGTCGAGCAGAAGAAAATTGGGGGGCGAAAGCAGGAGCTTGACCAAGGCGAGTCGGCTCTTTTCTCCGCCGCTTAGGACCTTGACTTGTTTGAAGACGTCGTCGCCCTTGAAGAGAAAGGCTCCGAGCAGGGTTCGTACTTCCTGGGTGTGGATGCTCGAATCGACTTGGTCCATGGCTTCGTCGAGGACGCTTCTCTCGACGTTGAGCACATCCACGCGTTGCTGAGAAAAATAGCCCACTTCCACGTTGTGCCCGAGCTCACGTTCGCCTGCCTCGATGGGTACGAGGTCGGCGAGGATCTTGAGCAGGGTGGATTTGCCCGCTCCGTTCGGGCCGACCAGAACGATCCGTTCCTGTTTCTCCACTTCCAGGTCAAGCGACTCGTAAACCAAGTGGTCACCGTAGGCTTGCCTGACTTGAGCGAGGGTGGCGACCCGTTGACCGCTCCGGGGGGGTTGAGGGAAACGGAAGGTCAGGGTGGCCTCGGCGCTTTCCGGCGCCTCGATCCGTTCCATCTTGTCCAGGAGCTTGATCCGGGCTTGGGCCTGCGAAGCTTTGGATGCCTTGGCCCGGAACCGTCTTATGAAATCTTCGTGATGAGCGATCTCTCTTTGCTGGTTTCGATAAGCGGCTTCGTGCTGCGCTTCGCGCTCGGCTTTTTGCACGAGGTACTGGTCGAAGTTTCCCTGATAACGGTAAAGCTTGCGGTGACTGATTTCGAGGATCCCGTCGCAGATCGCGTTGAGAAACTCGCGGTCGTGGGAAATGGTAAGGACGGAACCGGGAAATTTCCTGATTTGTTCCTGAAACCAGCCCAAGGTCTCGAGGTCGAGATGATTGGTCGGTTCGTCCAGCATAAGGAGGTCCGGTTCCATGACCAACAACTTGGCCAAGTGGGCCCGCATGATCCAACCTCCGCTTAAGGTGCGGGCGGGTTTGTCGAAATCATCCTGATGAAAGGCCAGCCCCGAGAGAATTTTCTTGGCTTTGGCTTCGAGGGTGAAGCCTTCCAATTCGGCAAATTGCTCGAGGGCTTCCAGTCGAACGGGGTCTTCCGGGTCGGGAGATTCCCGGAGGGTTTTCATGATTCCTGAAAGTTCAGAGCTCACTGAGGTGGCGAGTTCGAGTACCGTTTCGTCCCCCGTCGGAGCGCTCTCCTGAGGGAGGTAGCCAATCCGGGTTCCCCGTTCCCATTCGGCCTTGCCTTCGTCCGATTCGCTTTCGCCGAGCAGGATGGAAAACAAGGTGGTCTTGCCTGCCCCGTTTGGTCCGACGAGCCCTAGTTTTTCACCGCGCATCAGGCGCAGGGAAATCTCCCGAAAGAGAACCTTCGGGCCGAAGCGTTTGGAGACGTTGGAAAGGGTGAGCATGGCGAGACGAAAGCAGACAGGGTTGCGCAAGCCGGCAATTTGGCAAAGCAATAAGAACGGCCCCGGTCAATTAGTGAGCCTTTTCCGCTGAAGTTGTCCGGCAAACCCGGATCAGCTCAGCCTTGGCCGAAGAGGTCGATCAGCTTTTCCTCCTCCTTCACTTTCATGGGAAATTTCTTGCAGAAGGGGTGGCTGTCGATCTTCGCATGTTCGCGCAGGGCTTGGTGCAGATGCTCGGGGCGTACCCGAATGCCCTGCTCCTTGTCCAAGGCCAAGGTCTTCGGGGAGATGGGGGTGAGAAATTGTCCGTCATCGGTTTCCCCGATCACGCGGTTGCCCGTGATCCCATTTCCCATGAACATGATCGAGCCCACGGACCAGTGATCCTTGCCGTCTCCCTTGTTGTAGTGGGGTGTGCGTCCCATTTCGCTTTGGATTACGACGACCAGTTTGTCCCGTATCTTCAGTTCTTCGGCCCGTTTCATGAGGTAGTCGATCCCGTCGAGGAATTCGGGGATCAGTTTCATTTGATCCCGGTCGTTCTTGGCATGGCTGTCGAATTGGCCGATCGATAAGTTGGCCGATACGCAAACCCCCGCCTTGAAGCAGGACAGGGCGATCTCGGACTGGCGGTGGAGCCTCACCTTGCCGACCTCGCCGCTCACCTTTGCCTCGACGCGCTTGAGGGCCTTGGAACTGGACTGGGCGGCGTAGAGCATGCTTGCGGAGTGTTCGGTCCGGGGCAATTGGGGCTTCTTCGGGGAATTACCTTTCTCTTCAAGGGCTTTCTCAATCAAGTCCTGAGCAAAGTCGTCATGGTAGGGAAGGCGTGAAATGCCCTGGATGGAGTCGGCGTTGGCGACCAGGTTGAGGGAAGGAAGGTAGGGAATTCTTGCCATCGGGACCAAATTGCCGGTGGCGGAATAATTCCCGAAGGTCAGGAAGGCCAGGGGGGTCTCCGGTCCCCGGCAGGCGGCGACAAGGGCGGCAAAGGTCGGGTAGGCCAGGCTGTCGAGCTTGCCGGTGGCCATGTATCGCTTGCAGGGCGAGTGATTGTTGATGGAGTAGTCCATTCCGTTGAGCACGAGCAATTCATTTCCATAGGTCTTGTGGAAATCCTCGTTGCTCATGCCTTTCCCGACCTGCTTGGCATTGGGCGCGAACTTGTGTTTTCCGTGCGTCAGGATGTCGCCCTCTTTGTACAGGCGGTTGATTTCGTTCACCCCTTTCGGATCCATCAAATAAGTCGTGTCCCAACCCCCCGAGGCATTGAAGACGACGTAGTAGGGGCCTTCGTACGGATCGGCTTCTTTGCTCTTTCCCGAAAGAAGAGCGGGGGCGCCGATGGGAAGGGATAGCCCGAGACCGGCTTGGCAGCATAATTTGATGAAGTCTCTTCTCATGATCTATTCGTAAAGAAATTCCTGATGCCGGAGGAGGTAGGTCACGACCGCCCGCCAGGCCCGGAGCGTATAATGCGGATCATCGACCCGCTTGCCATCGACTCTTCCGCAGTGATAGGTTTCGCGCTTGTCGATCCCTTTGCGTTTTTTCGCCTCCTGTACGACGGAGGCCAAGAGCTTGAAGGTCCGGTCGACCTCCGGATCATCGATTGAATCCCTTCTGTCCAGGAGGCGACCGTGCAAGTGAACGATGCCCTTGCGGATTGTCCGGTCGGTTACCGGCAGGACGCCTGGAATCATGTTCTTTTCGACGCCGGGAAACAACCTGCGCTTGGCTGGGGCCAGAGCGAAGTCCGCCACCACGTGCTTGCAGGACAAGTCGTTGGCCATGATCCGCTGGATTGCGCCCATGGCTCCGCTTGGCTCGCCCAAGCGTTCGGTGACCGATTGCGAATCGATTCCCCCGTACAGAATTTCCATTTCCTTTTTCAGCTTTCCCCACGGTGCCCCGAAGATCGCCTCGATCTTGCGCTCCAGTTGTTCGGGAGCCAGAAGCCTGGATACCCCCAGGTCGTGAAGCTCGGCTTTACGGTCCGGTAGGCCGATGGCCGCATCGAGTCCATCGGCCCGGTAAAACGGGGACCTGGCCAATTCCTTGAAGACCAGCTTGAGGTTGAAGCTGGCCAGGGCAAAACGCTTTGCTATTTCTGAGATTTCGAGCCTTTGCATTTTGTAAGCCCGCCTGCGGGCGGAGAAAAAAGGATCTTCAATATCCTTCGGTGGACGCAGGGCCATCCGGCCGGTCAGGAGGTACCAGACGTGTTCGGTCATCGCGATGGCGAACCTCGGATCCTTGGCGGTGCGCTCGGCCAGCCATTGCAGGGAGCGCCACTTGTCATCTTTCGGGAGATCCTCTCCTTCCCACCCTGGGACGAACATGTCCTTGAACCAGCCATCCTGACGAGGTCCGAAGTGGCCCTCGTCATTGTAGAAATCCTGAAAGAGTCCGGAGGCCGGGTCAATGGTGCGGTGGCAGACCACGCAATCGGCGGCTTCCATCCACGGGGTCTTGTACTTGGAGTCAATGGCCGCGGCATCCGCCACCTGGTCGGCCAGTTCCATGACGTCGATGCCGAGGAAATGCTGATAATACATGCGGGCCCGCAAGCGGTTGCGGTTGGTCTCCGTGGTTGGATAACGCCGCAGGTACTGGAAGGTGCTGAGGATGCCCGCGTGCGGATAGAACCCGTTTTTCGATTCCTGAACCAAGGGTCCGTTGACCGGGTTGTCGTTTCTCGCCTTGAGGGCCGGCAGCTTGGCAGGCAGGTATTCGAAGGGATCATCGGCATCCTTGAAGCGTTCCTTGATCGTCTCGAATATTCCGTAACCGCGAGCCGAGTAGGGAGAGACCATCATGTAATCTGCAGTCATGATCTGAGTGAAGGGCAGGTCGTTGCGGACCACGTGGGCGATTAACTCGAGGGGTTCCTCGCGGATCGCCTTGCGGTAGTCGTCCGTCATGGCATAGAGGACTTTCTTCCTTTCTTTTTCGTCCTCGATGTAACTGAGGTCGTACTTGTGGTACCACAGGCGGCTCTTTTCAAAATGGTTGTAGGACAGGATGAGCTCACCGTTCCCGTCGTAGCCATTGGTCAGGAAGATATCGTTGAACCCTTCCTTGAGCCGCCCGTAGAAGGCCTCTTCGGTCATTACGCGGTCGAGAAGAGCATCGATTCCCCGCAAACCGTTCTTCTTGATCGAATCCAATTCGGCTTTGAGAGGCAGGCGGCCTGCCAGGGAAAGAGTGAGCCGGCGTAGCAGGCTTTGGTCATTGAGCATGGTCACCCCAGCGAAGAAAGGCTTGGGAGGGCTACCCCTTTCATCCTGCTTTTTCTCGTCGCCCAATCTGCGAACGAATTCCCCGAGCAAAAGGTGTCCCGTTGATTTTGGCTTGAGCACGACCTGACCTTCGTGGTCCAATTCTCCGATTGGTTTGCGCAAGAGTTTGGGAAGGCCGTCCTTGCGCGGTCGGGCCATTTTACGGAAAGCTTCGTAGTTTTCCCTGTTGGCCTCGTTCAAACTCTTTCCCTGAAGAGGGATCGTCTGGCGCAGGACGAACGAACTTTCCTCCGCTTCCCCGCCGTCGCGATGACATTCCAGGCAAGAGAGTTCTCCCACCTTGGCCCAAACCTCCTCGGCGAAAAAACGATCCGGTCGGGGTTGCAGGTCATCCGCGCCCACCATGGACGTAACCATGGCAAGGATCGGCAAAGCCATAAGCAAGACCTTCATTCCAATGAGCTTAATCAATTTTGGGATTTGGCGAAAAGGAGAAAAAAGTGAAAAC
>Ga0315322_10003785_pt1 | contig 11642 bp, 12 predicted proteins | sample M110021515metaG_FD_203461 | JGI IMG/M metagenome (GOLD analysis project Ga0315322, IMG submission 203461) | Ammonia-oxidizing marine archaeal communities from Monterey Bay, California, United States - M1 100m 21515 | ecosystem: Environmental > Aquatic > Marine > Intertidal zone | place: USA... | reverse complement strand
TTTTGATACATTCACTAAAGAATCAAAATTCGTTGTCGAAGGTACTGTGTCCAAATTGATGGAAAGACTTGCTGGCCTAGAAATTCATGGCACGGCAGATAATGGTGCTCACTTTTTGGATTTGGGTCAGAGGGGATTGAAAGGCAAGACCGAGTTCTTCTATAGACGAGGAGATGGCTCTTCTTTGTATGCTACAAGAGATATCGCATACCACATGTGGAAATGGCAACAATGTGATGAATTAATCAATGTTCTAGGGGAAGATCACAAATTGCAAGCAAAGCAAGTTGGAATGACACTACAAGAATTGGGTGAGAAGGTACCAGAGGTGATGTTCTATGCCTTCATCAAATTACCAGAAGGTAAGATGAGTACACGACGTGGTAACGTTGTTTTCATGGATGATCTTCTCGAAGAGGCACAGGCACAGGCCGCATCGGTTGTTAAGGAATTACGACCGGAACTTGGAATGGATGAGGTTACTAAAATCGCCGAGGCAGTTGGAGTATCTGCAGTTCGTTTCAATATTACAAAAGTTAGTCCGGACAAAGGATTCACCTTCCGTTGGGAAGAAGCTCTTTCATTTGAAGGTGAAAGTGCACCATTCGTAATGTATTCTCACACACGTGCTTGCTCAATTGCTAACCGTGTAGGGAGAGAACCAATCGCTGATAGTAAGGGTGAAATCCCTCCTGCCATGCATGAATTATTGCGAGTAATGGCTTGTTATGTCGATAAGTTAAGCCATTCTGTCAAGGAGAATAAGCCACATACATTTGCATTGTACATGCTTGAACTTGCTACTGCCTACAATTCATTTTATCGCGATTGCCACGTCGTAAAAGATGGTGATGTTGATGAATTTAATTACGCTGTTAGTGAGAAAGCAAGAGAAATGATGCGTGAGGGAATGGTTGGTGTTGGAATCATTCCTCTCGAATCGATGTGAAAGTGTGTTCTGGTGTCCTTCCAGCGGCTTCCAGTTCTACACCTATTTTATTCAGTTCTGAAATCGCATCATCAAGATTTTCTGCCTGTTTGAGGAACCTTGTTGGTGGCCAACCTAAGTCAATTATACCCGGCTCTATGGTCGATTCTTCAATCCAAGCCTCACAGGAATGCCCAGTACACATTGCAGAAAAGGTATCTAGATCAATCCAAAATGTTCGTCTTTTGCAAACCGGGCAATCTCTACAATGCATACTGCTGAGAACAGTCATGCCTCCTTCACCAACTTGGTCGACCTCCCAAATGACGAGATCAGATCGCTGCAATGACATTAGATGCGACTTGCGTAAGAAACGGCGAAGCACCGCCCATGCAGTCTCTTCAGTAGAGAAAACGCCGAGACCAATAGCACTCCCATCCTCTTCGGTGACCGAGGGTACGAAGACACGAGAGGGGGCTGTCATGAATTGGGCTGTGAAGTGGTAGCCCTTCAACCCCTCGTCCACTCATACTCAACTACTGCTAATCCACCAGGGTGAGGGAATGGAGCATCCGGTTTTTCCATTCGAATAGAAATTGAATGTACGATCTCAGATTTACTGATATTCTGCGCTAGCATGCTACACAAGGTTTCCATCAGTTTAACAGGCTTTGAGTTAACTACTTCAGAATCAACTGCGGCTTGTAGATCTGCATAATTCAATGTCTGCTTAAGATCGTCTTCCTGGACATCGTTTGCCAATGTTGCCCAAATTGAAATAATGAATGGTTGAACCTTTTCTCGCTCAAAATCATAGGCACCATGACATGCCATTACTTCATATGATTCTAGACCTACACGGGTGGGCAAATCAATCACTCCTCTCTTTCATGGACCCAAATTAGATGATAACCGTGTTGAGTTTTGATAGGTTCTGAAACAGTCTTTAGAGGTGTATTCCAAACAGCCTCTTCGAACTCACTGACCATTTGTCCCTTGCGGAACCAGCCGAGGTCTCCGCTTTTTTGACTTGAAGGACAGTCGGACTTTTTTCTAGCAGTTTTTTGAAAGTCCTTGAATTTCTTGATGTTTGAAGCCAATTGAGTTGCTTCTCCCTTGCTCTTTACTAGAATGTGGCTTGCATGTGCGCTAGGGTTAACCATAATTCCACCTCAGGCGTCAAGATTCCAGGCGAGGTACTTGACATAGTTTCCATAAATTGTTACAGAGATCCCAAGGCTCTCTTCATTAAATCTGGTAATATCATCAAGGTAGGTGTGGTATTCCCAAGATCCACTGCCATAGCAGACTGCAGCCCTTCCAATAGTATCGCCTTCATCTAGATTGTAAACGAATGGGCAATGGTCTGAGTTACAAGGCATACCATTTGAATCACCTTTATCTCCGTCATATAATCCCAAATTGATGGTATACTTAGCTGCCATCTCCGGGTTTGCTTCCTTGTATTCTTCAGTCAAACTTTCAATGTGACCAAAGTCTTCAGGATGATTTGCAAAGAGGGTTACAGAGTCTGCCCTAGTCTGGTCGATATCGACATGATTCATATCTAGATTGACATAGAGCCGTAGGTTAGCAGTCAAGTCTTTATTCATATCAGCAACATATGCGTTAGAGCCCCACAATCCTTCTTCTTCGCCACCCCATGTACAGAATCGAATAGTACGTTCGGGTTTGCCATTTTCAGCAATATACTCTGAAAACATAGCCGCCATTTCCAGAACAGATGCTGTTCCTGATGTGTCATCAACTGCCCCAGGCCCATGGTAAACCGTATCATGGTGGCCACCGACAATCAGCAGTTCGTCACTAGTCCCTGCATATGTGCCACATGGTACTCTGATTGGCAATTCTTGATCGTTAGTAACATCGATAATCATCTCGAGTCTACCACTGCCATTGATTACAACAGACTCTAAGATTTCCCCTGCATCTTTGCTCATTGCAATAAATGCTAGTTGCGATGGTGCAGAACCGCCATTTGCTTCAGCTATCGAATCATAGCCAGTTCCTTTGAAAATAGGTACGCAATCATTGCCTTCAATCTTACCACAATTGTAATCTTTATTGACTCTTATTATGGCATCAAGGTCATTTTCTATAGCGCTAGTCATGATGAATGTATTACCTGTTTTGGAACCGCCACCTTCGACATATCCTACCTTGCCGGATGCAGATGCCCACAAGGCATCATCTGAACCATTTCCTAAGTGGATAACTTCAACATTCTGTCCAAACATTATCGACGATTCACCAGAAAACCCTTGGATTACATAATCAATTCGATGCTCGAATGTAGTAATCTGGTATCCAAGATCTGCAGGAGAGCAAGGAGGACCTCCAGTTCCACCGACAACTCCAGTTGCACAAACACGAAGGCTTGGCTCGCTGTTTATGCTGTGCATTGGAACTTCATATGTATGGATCTCTGATTGATAGCCCAATTCTTCTAATGTATTTGCAATGTATTCAGCAGTAGCTAGTTCTTCAGCAGAGCCGCTCATACGTCCTTTCCAGTCGGGGTGGCCTAGACCTAGCAAATCTTCAGCATAACCCCTTGCCCGATTCTGATCAAAATTCATCGATGCCCCATAGTCTACAGGTTCATCATCAAGCATAAAGTAGAGTAATGTTGATGAAACAAATATCACTACTAGCACTATTGCCATTGCAGTAGTGCTTCGAAAGAAATCTAGAGCACTTCTGCGATTGCCTGCTTCGACCCAATCTTCTGCTATTTCTGCAGGAATGATTACGTCGTCGGTGGTCATTGCAATTCCTCTCCAGTCCAACGCTTGGTCAATTTGTTGTCTTTACCAAGGTGGTCAAGTATGCGTGAGACTACAAAGTCAATCAAATCTTCCATTGTTTTAGGTAGATTGTAGAATCCAGGTGATGCTGGCATTACAATTACTCCCCAGCTAGACAATTTAGCCATATTCTCTAGATGGACTGTGGCATAAGGGGCCTCTCGTGGCACAATTATCAGTTTCCGTCTCTCCTTTAGAGCAACAATAGCCGATCGGGTGGCAAGGTTGTCACCAATCCCTGCTGCGAGTTTTCCAAGTGTTGAGCCACTACATGGGCAGATTACAACGGCGTCAATTGTAGCAGAACCTGATGCAGACTTAGCAGCAATGTCATCATTACTTTCGAGAATAGCTCCGGTTCTTTCCGCTAGAACCTCAGGAGTTAGCCCCTCGCATTCATGCGACATTGTGAGGCGACCCGAGTCTGTAACCACTAGTCTGGCATTAGAGCCTAGAATTTCAGCTAAGCGCACACCATAAGCTGCGCCAGAAGCGCCAGAAATTACCAACACAATCTCGCCCATCAAACAATTCTCGTATGGAATCATGTATCAAGGTATGTCCATCGCTGTGCGTAATACCGTTTCCAATACAGTTACCGCTTCAGCAAAGTTTTCAGGGGCTATAGACCATCCTACTCTGAGCCATTCTTCCATTTCAAAACCAAACATACAACCCGGGACTGCTAGCAAACCATGCTCTTTTCCGATAGTATCAATCATTTCGAGTGTGTTTACTCCCGGAACTCTGAATGCACCAAATACTCCAGTCGGTGGAGGAGTCCATTCAATTCCTAGTCTTTCTAGTGCTTTTTGTAATACGGGAATATTTTGTTTACGGTATTCTTTGATCAATTGAATCGGCTCATCGAGCCTACTACGTATATGTTCAACAATACGAATCGTTGGTGAAGACATCATCCCTTCCATGTTATGAAATACATTTGCAACATTAGCAATAATCTCGTCACTAGCAACTATCCATCCATATCTTAGCACCCCGAGACCATGGACCTTGGTAAGGGACGATAATGTGATGCAGTGGTCACCTTCGGTGAACATAGGCCGCCATTCCTTATCTGCAGCAGCATAAACTTCATCGCTGATTATTCTGACATCCATTTCTTTCGATTTATTGATCAACCAATCACGATCTTCTTCGGTAAAGGACCAACCAACCGGATTTAGTTGAGGTGTAAATATCAGTAAATCTACCCGTGAGAGAGTGTTTTCCCATTCCGCACGGTCGATTAACCAAGCGCTAGAAGTTGGTCTTCTATGGACTGCAATTGTTTCTAGACCCAGTATTCTTGCGGCTTGGACTACCGGTCCATAGGATGGCATTTCAACCGCAACTTTGCCACCACGTGATGCAGCAGCAATAGCTAGAGTAATGCCTTGAGTTGCTCCTAGGCAAAGGTGAATATTTTTCACTGGGACATTATACATTTCACTAACTAAGTCCCTCTCATCGATTCCTGGGCCCCTGTGGTCTTTCCAAACATCAGGGATCCCATCGATTTCCCATGGAAATTGTAGGCCGGAAAATGAAAGATTATGGGGGCGATGTTCCTTCAATCTTGGAATATACCATTTGAGATAAGCGACCGGAGGAATAGTCGAGCCGCGGACAGGTCCTCCTGCCTCGGGATAGTGTCCTGCCATGAGTGACATGTATGGCTGCCATCTAATATCAATTGCTTATCTCTCTTGAAAGGGAGTGGATATTTCTAATGAGGGCACTAAGTACCATTTCAGGTTTAGTGTCATAGCCCAATGCTGCTAAACTGGTTGTGGTCTCCTGGCCCAGGCCACATCCACTAACCATCTCGACTCTCCCCGGTGGCGTATCGCAATTCACTGTTAGACCATGACGGCTAGTCCAGCGTAGGAATGATAATCCAATTGAGCAGATTTTATTTTCTCCAACCCACACCCCTTGCATTCGGTCATCTCTTCTACCTTCTATCCCCAATTCTGAAAGTGCTGAAATCACCCACTCCTCCAAAATTGCGATAACGGATTTGACGTTTGCTTCACCTTCTTTATCCCATTTGATAATCGGATAAATGACCAATTGCCCTGGGCCATGCCAAGTTAGGCCTCCTCCTCTGTCTACAGGAGAGGTGTCGTAGCCCGGTGGGGGGCTGATTCCATCATTACGCGCCCTCGGTCCAACTGTTACAATCTCTTCATGCTGGCAAATGAGAATTGTATCTTCAATTTCATCGGCGATTCGTTCTTTTTGCATTTCACGCATTAATTCATCCGCCTTGGAGTGGGCAATTACTCCTAGTTCGGTAATGTGCAATAGGCGCATAATATCCCTCAAAATCGGCCGCTACTACCAAATCCGCCTTCGCCCCTCTCGGTGGTTGATAATTCTTCAAAACTAACTTCTCTATATGTGGTTAAAGGAACTGGTGCGATTAGCATCTGAGCAATACGCTCACCTTTTGCTAATTCAATACTATCACCTTCTCCAATCCAGGTCGCTAAGACCATTAATTCACCACGATAATCTGAATCAATAGTGCCAACTCCATTGGGCATAATCATCCCCTTTGCGCCAAGGGATGAGCGAGATCTGATTTGACCTTCCCAGCCTTCAGGGATTGCAACAGCTAAACCAGTTCTAATTTTTGTCGATTTACCTTTTGTCACGACAGTCGGCTCTAGTGCGCGCAAATCCCAGCCAGCGGCGGATTTGGTGCCTTGAGTTGGCTGTGACGCCTCAGAATCTAGTTTGGCGAAGAGTACTTCCACATTCGGCCTCATCATGTTTGACCCGAAGGGTAGGGGGCTCTCAAGGCCTTTGGTTGTGTTACCGCCTGCATGTAATGGTCGACTAACTTACAAATCTTTGATTTGGAGCAAAGGACAGAGATGATAAACCCCCGACGCTCATCTGAGTGAGCCTGACTGGCCACCTTACTGCGTCATAACCGACATGGAAGGGTGTGGTTGCTTAAGCAACATTATAGGCCAGTTCATACGGCCAACAAAATCCACCGCGAGTGAAATATGGGAGGGAGACATGATGGAGCCACAAACACAGAACGAAGACGGCTTTGATTTAGATCTAACTTCGGAATTTTCCGAACCAATGCTCAAGGAATCTCTAGACCGGTTTGTACTATTTCCTATAGAACACTCAGAGATATGGGATATGTACAAGCAACATGCTGCTTCATTCTGGACCGCTGAAGAAATCGATTTGGCTGAAGACGCTAAGGATTGGGCTTCTCTCACCGCTGATGAGCAACATTTCCTAAAACATGTACTTGCGTTCTTCGCTGCGTCCGATGGAATTGTAAATGAAAATCTTGTTGTGAATTTTGCAAATGAAGTACAGTGGGCCGAAGCTCGTGCATTCTATGGGTTCCAAATTATGATGGAAAATATTCATGCTGAAACATATTCTCTACTAATAGACACATACATCAAAGATCCAAATGAGAAAGATCATCTGTTTAAGGCCCTAGAAACCGTGCCATCGGTTGAGCGAAAGGGAACTTGGGCACTTCGCTGGCTTGACAGAAAGCGAGCATCGTTTGCAGAGCGCTTAGTAGCCTTTGCTGCAGTCGAAGGGATCTTCTTTTCGGGGTCCTTCTGTGCAATTTTCTGGCTTAAGAAGCGCGGCCTAATGCCAGGGTTAACATTCTCAAATGAATTGATTAGTCGTGATGAAGGCCTACACTGTGACTTTGCTTGTTTGCTACATTCAAATCTGATACGTGGAGCCGGTGAAATGAAGATACACCAGATTATTTCAGAGGCTGTCGAAATCGAAATCGAATTTGTCACTGGCGCACTTCCGGTCTCATTGATCGGTATGAATTCTGACCTGATGCAGGAATACATCAAATTCGTCGCTGATAGATTACTAATTTCTCTTGGAGCTACCAAACTCTACAATGCCGAGAATCCTTTCCCTTGGATGGAAATGATTTCTATGCAAGGAAAAACCAACTTTTTCGAAAAGAGAGTTGGGGAATATCAGAAGGCTGGCGTCTTGGGCTCATCTAGTCTCGGAGCGGTCCAGCAGCGCTTCTCAATGGAGGAAGACTTCTAAACCGCCCGCGTTGCAGGACGGATGTTGCACACTCACATGATATGATACAGGGGGATAATGAATATGGGTTTACAAGTAGTTAAGAGGAATGGAGACAAAGAAGACGTTCGTTTCGATGCAATTCAGGAGAAGTTAACAAATCTCTCCGCAGGCTTGCATGAAACCTGGGTAGATCCCGGAATGGTTACCAAGTTGGTTATCGAAGGTCTTTATGATGGAGTTACAACATCAGAACTTGACGAATTAGCTGCTGAGACTGCAGCCTCTCTAGCGTCCCATCACCCCGATTACTCAAAGTTGGCAGCACGCATATGTGTTGACAATCTACACCGCTCTACAAAAGGTGTATTCAGTGAAGTCGTTTCAGATTTACGACATTTCATTGATCCAGAATCTGGAAAGCATGCTCCTCTAATCTCAGAAGAGGTTTATGAGATAATTATGGCTAACAAGGATGTACTTGATTCACACATCGATTACAATCGTGACCATAACTACGATTATTTCGGGTTTAAGACACTTGAACGCTCCTACCTACTCAGACTAAACGGAGATGTAGTTGAGAGGCCACAGCATATGCTTATGCGTGTCGCAGTGGGTATCCATCATGGAAACATACCAAAGGCATTGGAATCATATGATTTGATGAGCGAAGGGTGGTTTACTCATGCAACACCAACACTTTTCAATTCAGGAACACCAACTCCACAGATGTCCTCTTGTTTCTTACTCACAATGCAAGAAGATTCTCTCGATGGAATTTATGATACACTAAAGCAGTGTGCACGAATCTCAAAGTCCGCAGGTGGAATCGGTTTATCGATTCACCAAATCCGTTCTAAGGGGTCATACATCAAAGGAACAAATGGCCATTCCAATGGATTGGTTCCAATGCTACGCGTATTCAATGATACAGCACGCTATGTTGACCAAGGAGGCGGAAAGCGCAAAGGAAGTATCGCAATCTATCTAGAGCCGTGGCACCCTGATATCTTCGAATTCCTTGACTTGCGTAAGAACCATGGAAAAGAAGAGATGAGAGCACGTGATCTATTCTATGCACTTTGGACTCCCGATTTGTTCATGGAGCGCGTAGAAGCAAACGGCGAATGGTCACTTTTCTGTCCTAACGAATGCCCTGGACTTCATGATTCATATGGCGATGAGTTCCGTGCTCTATATGCAAAATACGAATCTTCAGGATTAGCTCGTAGGACACTCAAGGCTCGCGACTTATGGGATGCTATCACTCAATCTCAAATCGAGACTGGGACTCCTTACATGCTGTACAAGGATGCATGTAATGAAAAATCAAATCAGAAGAATCTTGGTACAATCCGTTCATCTAACCTTTGCACTGAAATCATGGAATATACTGCTCCTGATGAAGTAGCAGTTTGTAACCTCGCATCAATCGCACTACCAAAATACGTAAACTTAGAGGATGGAGTATTTGATCATCAGAAATTATTCGACGTCACGTACCACGCTACTGGGAATCTAAATCGAGTAATAGATGTCAATTTCTACCCGGTACCTGAAGCACGTAATTCCAACATGCGCCACCGTCCAATCGGCTTAGGTGTGCAGGGATTAGCAGATACTTTTGCAATGCTAAAGTTACCTTTCGAATCTGAGCAAGCACGCCAATTGAATCGTGAGATTTTCGAAACGATTTACTTCGCATCTTGTAGTGCAAGTATGGATGCTGCAAAGGAAGAAGGTCCTTACTCTTCTTTCGAAGGCTCTCCAGCTAGCCAAGGAATCCTACAGCCTGACCTTTGGGGAGTTACCGAACACTCTGGACGTTGGGATTGGGATACTCTGAAAGGACAAATCGTAGAGCACGGATTGCGCAACTCACTGATGGTTGCACCTATGCCTACAGCATCAACTAGTCAAATTCTAGGAAACAATGAGTGTTTCGAGGCATTCACTTCGAACCTGTATGTCAGAAGAACACTTTCTGGTGAGTTCATTGTTCTAAACAAGCATCTTGTTAACGACTTAATTGACCGTAATCTATGGTCACTTGAAATGAAGAATGAGATTCTACGCCACAAAGGTAGTGTCCAACAAATCGATGGAATTCCAGATGATTTGAAGGAATTATACAAGACCACATGGGAAATTAAGCAACGTATCGTCATCGATATGGCTGCAGATCGTGGCGCTTACATAGACCAGAGCCAATCAATGAACATCCACATGACAGATGCAAACCCTGCGAAAGTCACTTCGATGCATTTCCATGGATGGAGGAGAGGACTCAAGACCGGAATGTACTACCTACGTACAAAGGCTGCTGCAGATGCGATTCAGTTTACTGTTGAGCAAAAGGTTGGAGACGAAACCGTTGACGGCCTCGCTGGAAGAGCAGATGAGGCCACTAGCCTCGAAGCTATTGCTTGTTCACTAGACACCCCTGATGACTGCTTGTCTTGCGGTGCTTGAGTGCTTCTGAATTGGTTATCTCATTCTAATTGCATAAATATGTTAGACTCTTAGGCTATTATATGCAGCCGGCACCCCAAACAATTTATCATCAACCAGTGAACTACGTGCAAGTACAACCTGGACATCAAACCGTGATGACGCTACCTTCCACAAATGCTACTGCTGCATTGATACTTTCTATTATTGGAATCATTGGATCTTTATTTTATGGATTAGGAATTATCTTCGCAATACCGGGGGTTGTTCTAGCAAACGGGGCATTGATTATTACAAATCAATTTCCAAATCATCCAGATGCTGGAATTGCTAAAGCTGCAAAGATTTGTGGTTGGATTGCAATCGGTATAGCGATAATGATGTTGGTTCTTGTTTTGTTATCTTTACTGCTCTATGTATGGGCATCTGATATAGCGGCTCAACCATGAATATGAAGAAATAGTTCGTGACTTAACAGATCTCTCGATAGTCTCGTGCTTTTTGATAATGGCTCCAATGTGGAGAGCAAAGTTGAATAAACTAGACAAAAAACGAGTGATATGCAACCAGATGATGAGACTCAGATTTCGGCTGAAAATCAACAAATTGCTCCACAGCAAATTCAGATAATTGCTCCACAGCAAATCGCCTCACAGCAAATTGCGCATCCTGGAATGCAGCAGGTAGTATATATTCCATTGAATTATAGCCCTGAAGTTAATTTTCGTTATTGGTCATATCTTCCTTTAGGGATTGGAATTACAATATATCTTGCTAGCGTTTTTGGTAGTGTCAGCAGCAGTGGTAGTGACTTAATATCTATGCTTGGAACCTCGGCATGTTGTGGTTTATTCGCAGTAGCAGGTTTCTTAGATGCCGCATTCTACAAAGGAAAGTCAGAGTGGCAGGCATCAACTGGCCAATCAAATGGAGGTTCTGTTACTGGGATGGTATTAGATATCATCTTTGGAGTAATCGCCAGCATTATTGCAATTTGGCTCATTGTCGTATTAATTGCTTTTAACTAGATTTGTACTTCGCTCATCTCAGCAGCAATACTACCAGCAACAGCAACAGTACGAGCAACCAACGCAGTACAAACAATGGTAATCACGCGATATGAATCGCATGTCCTAGCGTTGCTAGGACTGCCTCATGTGTCATTTCTGTCATTGTAGGATGTGCATGAATTGTGCCTGCGATGTCTTCCAACAGCGCCCCCATCTCCAATGCAAGCGTCCACTCACCTACGAGTTCACTAACGTGAGTTCCTACGGCTTGTACACCAAGAATTCGATGGTCATCTTCTCTTGCGACAACTCTGACAAATCCACCGGTCTTCTCAGCCTCTTGAGTTAATGAACGTCCATTAGCAGCAA
>Ga0315322_10003782_pt1 | contig 11647 bp, 12 predicted proteins | sample M110021515metaG_FD_203461 | JGI IMG/M metagenome (GOLD analysis project Ga0315322, IMG submission 203461) | Ammonia-oxidizing marine archaeal communities from Monterey Bay, California, United States - M1 100m 21515 | ecosystem: Environmental > Aquatic > Marine > Intertidal zone | place: USA... | reverse complement strand
TTCGGCTAGAACATTATTTGAACGATTCCTTGTGGAGCGAATGAGTTCCAGGGTTGGAGATAAGGCCATGTCCGGCAGCGTCAATAAGGTCATTCTGGTCGGTAATCTGGGCCGTGACCCCGAGTTCACTCAAACGCAGGATGGGCGCCGCTTTGGCCGCCTTTCTATCGCCACGTCCGAACGCTGGCGGGATCGTGGCTCCGGTGAGCGCCGTGAGCAGACCGAATGGCACCGCTGCGTGATTTTTGACGAAAACCTGGTGGACGTTGCGGAGCGATTCCTGCGCAAAGGCTCCAAAGTCTATATCGAAGGCCAATTGCAGACGCGGAAATGGCAGGATCAATCCGGCGCAGACAAGTATACCACTGAGGTTGTGCTCGGCCGGTTCCGTAGCGTGTTGACGATGCTTGATAGCCGGCAGGATGGCGAATCCGGCAGTGGCGGCGGCGGTGACTACGGCAGCTCGAGCGGCGGTGGTGGTAATGATTACGGCAGCAGCGGCGGGGGACAGAGGTCCTCTGGCGGCGGGCAGCAGCGTTCCAGCGGCGGCGGCGGCCGGGACGAAACCCGCGTAGCGCCTATGGACCTTGACGACGACATTCCGTTCTAAGCTGATGCAAGCTCGCCAGACACTCCGGTTCGTTGCGTTAACAGCGTTTTTCACTGCAGTAATGCCAGCTGCGGCGGAAGATTCGCCTCTGGCACCAGCAGATGCAGTTGCGGATCGCATTAATCCAACCGGGGTTACCGGCGTGTACCGCTGCGCTGTTGGCGATGCAGCAACTGTTCGGTTTAGTTGCACCGGATTCGATGACGGTCAGCACCGGATTGAAGAAAGTCTGGGTGGCCGTGCCGCGAGCTTTGCGCCAAGCGGCATTGGCGAGGTGATGATTGTTCAGATTGAGGAACAGCGTACCCGCTATGAAGATGCCCAGCAAAACTCGCTAGCACTCTCTGAAGCGGCTTTGGGGTTCGATATGACTGAAGTGGCGACTGTCTCCTGCGCGCCAAAACTTGGTCTTGCACTCAGGATTGAGCGGAAGCGAGATGGGCGGGCTATCGAAGCCTGTTCACTTGCCGAATATAAGCGCGGATAACCACAGATTTCACACTGCTGAAGGTTTCAGTTCTCCTTTGAAACAGCTATAGTTTTTGACGAATCAGGCGGCTCGTAAAGCCGCCATTTTATTAGGAGAATCCTGGTGTCCGATACGTCGCCGCCACGGTCAGACGACATTCAATCCGTCTCCATCGAAGAGGAGATGCAGCGCTCATACCTTGACTATGCGATGAGCGTGATTGTTGCCCGCGCGATCCCTGATGTCCGGGATGGTTTGAAGCCAGTTCATCGCCGCATTCTCTATGCAATGCGCGAAGGCGGGTACGATTGGAACCGCCCGTTCCGTAAGTCAGCCCGTATCGTCGGCGACGTGATGGGTAAGTATCATCCGCATGGCGATTCGGCAATTTATGATGCGCTGGTTCGCATGGCGCAGGACTTCTCCATGAGCCTGCCGTTGATTTCCGGCCAGGGCAATTTTGGCTCCATGGATGGCGATCCCCCAGCGGCGATGCGGTATACGGAAGCCAGGCTTGCCAATGCATCAGAAGCGCTAATTGCGGACATCGACAAAAGCACGGTCGATTTCCAGCCGAACTACGATGAGTCCGACAGTGAACCTGTCGTTCTTCCGGCTGAATTCCCGCATCTGCTGGTGAATGGTGCAGGCGGTATCGCCGTTGGTATGGCGACTAATATTCCGCCACATAACCTGGGCGAAGTGATCGATGCGGCGCTCGCCGTCATCGATAACCCCGAAATTGATATGGAAGCGCTGCTGGAAATCATTCCAGGGCCAGACTTCCCGACGGGGGCTACAATCATGGGCCGGGGCGGCATCCGCTCTGCCTATGCGACGGGGCGTGGATCGATTGTAACGCGCGCTAAAGCGGAGATTGACCTTCGTCGCAATGCGATTTTGATCCACGAAATTCCCTATCAGGTCAATAAATCCCGCCTGGTTGAACGCATCGCCGAAGTTTCCTCAGCCAAGATGGTTGAGGGAATTTCTGAGCTGCGCGACGAGTCGGATCGCCATGGCGTACGTATCGTTGTCGATCTCAAGCGAGACGCCAACGCAGAAGTGGTGCTGAACCAGCTCTATCGTCACACGGCCCTGCAGACCAGCTTTGGCGTTAACATGCTGGCGCTGAACGGCGGACGGCCCGAACTTCTGTCGCTGAAAGCCGTGCTGGACGCCTTCGTAATATTTCGCGAAGAAGTCATCGCAAGGCGCACACAGCACGAATTGGCGAAAGCCCGGGACCGGGGCCATGTGTTGCTCGGCCTTGTTGTCGCCGTCGCCAATATTGATGACGTAATTGCGCTTATTCGCGCCGCGCCAGACCCCGCCGAAGCCCGTGCTGCGTTGATGGCGCGCCCGTGGCCTGCCGGCGATATCGCGCCGCTGATCGAACTCGTTGGCGATAGCGCTTCCGGCGCACTGACAGACGACGGTTACACGCTTTCTGAGATTCAAGCGCGCGCGATTTTGGACCTGCGTTTGCATCGCCTGACAGGCCTAGAGCAAGACAAAATCCAAGATGAGTTGGATGAGACTGCTGGCAAGATTCGCGAATATCTCGAAATCTTAGGCTCCCGCGAAAAACTCTACGAGCTAATGCGCGAAGAACTGCTGACGGTGAAAGAGCGATTCGCTGTTCCGCGTCGCACCATGCTTGAAGCGGCTGATGCGGACCAAGATGATGAGGACCTAATCCAGCGCGAGGAAATGGTCGTTACCGTTTCGGCCAATGGCTATGTGAAGCGCACGGCGCTATCCGATTATCGGTCACAGCGCCGTGGCGGCAAAGGCCGGTCTGGCATGGCGACGCGGGACGAAGATGTCGTGCGTGACGTATTCGCTGCATCCACCCATGCGCCAGTGCTGTTCTTCACGACCCGGGGCATCGCCTACAAACTGAAGGTCTACAAGCTGCCACTCGGCTCCCCACAATCCCGCGGACGTCCGCTCGTGCAATTGCTGCCGCTGCAGGAAGGCGAAACGATTTCAGCCGTCCTGCCGTTGCCGGAAGATCCAGCTGAATGGGAGCAGATGAACGTGATGTTTGCCACCCGCTCCGGCAATGTCAGGCGGAATCTTCTGTCAGATTTCTCCAATGTGATGTCGAACGGCAAGATTGCCATGAAGCTTGGCGAAGACGATTCGCTGATCGGCGTTGAGATTTGTGAACCTGGACATCATGTCTTGCTGGCAACGGCAAAAGCCCGCTGCATCCGCTTCTCTGTTGAGGACGTTCGCGTTTTTGCTGGCCGTAATTCAACGGGTAACCGAGGTATTGATTTGGCCAAGGATGATCGTGTGATCTCCATGTCCATCCTCGGCGGTGCAGTGTTTGATACAGCAGAGCGTGACCTCTATCTGAAACAATCCACGGCGCTGCGCCGTGGCGAAGAGGTGGAAGAGGGCGGCCTGCCGCCTGAAATTTTCGAGGAATATCAAAACAGCGAGCAATTTATTCTGACAATCGCCGATAACGGCCTTGGAAAGCGCACGTCTGCCTACGACTACCGGGTTACGAAACGCGGCGGTAAAGGCATTGAATTGATGGGCCTGGCGGATGGCGACGTAGAGGTTGTCGGCGCCTTCCCGGTAGAGGATTCGGATGGTCTCGTGCTAGTCACCAATGGTGGTCAATTGATTCGTTGCCCGGTTGGTGGCGTGCGTATGGCGCGCCGCTCGACGCGGGGCGTAAAAATCTTCAATGTGTCTGAGGGGGACCGGGTTGTCAGCGTCACACGACTGAATGACGATGGCTCCGGCGATGAAGATATGGATGAAGATGGAGCGGTGGATGCTAGCCCGGATGAGGGCGGCGAAGACGCTTCCGAATAGGAGCACGAGACTATGGCGAGGGTTGTCGGCCTGTATCCAGGCACATTTGACCCGCCGACTAATGGGCATTTCGATATCATCATGCGCGGTGCGCGAGTGGTCGAAGAATTGGTCGTTGGCGTTGCGATTAATGCAGGCAAAGGCCCGTTATTCGGTATTGATGACCGGGTGGCGATGGTGGAGGAGTGGATTGCGGGTCTTGAAGACCGTGATCTGGCGAATCGCATTACGGTCCGCACGATGGAAGGCCTGTTGGTTCACTACGCCAAAGATGTTGGCGCCAATGTGATCGTCCGTGGCCTCCGCGCTGTATCGGACTTCGATTATGAATTCCAGATGACGGGCATGAACAGTCGCCTCGATAATTCTATTGAGACAGTGTTTTTGATGGCGTCTGAGCGCTGCCAATATATCTCTTCACGGTTTGTGAAAGAGATTGCGGCACTCAATGGCGATATCACGACCTTCGTGCCACCCCATGTCAAAGCCGCACTGGCCGCACGCCTTTCTGGCGGTGGTAAGGTTGAGGCTGGGGCCGCATCCAAAGCGTACTAGCTGCGTTTCGTAGCAATACTGATCTGACTGCCGTCGACGTTTGCTCGGCGGACGTCTTTGCTTGCCTGATTTTTGGCTTCGATGCCGCCGGCTCTGCCAGCGGGAAGGAGAGTGTTTGATGAATAATAAGATTGACAATTTTGGCATCGGTGCAGCCTCGTTACAATCCGGCGTACAAGCATTGCAGAAGTTGCTGGGTGTTGAGACGCCGCGCGGCGGCAAGCACGACACGATGGGCCCCCACAACTGCGTCATGCAGGCGGGGGGCGAATCGTTTCTTGAAATTTTGGCGATTGGTCCAGATGCGCCACCACCTTGTCGCGCGCGCTGGTTCAGCATGGATGATCCAACAACGATCGCACGTCTGGCCATGCGGCCGCGCGCTTTATGCTGGGTTGTTGGTACTGACAACCTCGACGCCGTTGTCGCAGCCAGTCCCGTCGATCTTGGCGAGATCGTGCATTTCGCGCGTGGTGACCGCACCTGGCGTTTGATTGTTCCGAGTGACGGCCACTTACCTTGGGGGCGGTCTTTTGCCGGCATTCATTGAATGGTCCCCAGGGCCGCATCCTAGCACCGCGCAGCAGGACTTGGGGGTCCGCTTGGATAAAGTGCAAATCAACCATCCAGACCCTGCTTCCTGCCGCCAGGTGCTTGATAGGCTGCACGTCGGCCACTTGGCGGATATCGCCGAAGGAGAGGCTGCGCTCTCGTTCCAGTTAACGGGGTAGAAGGGTACGGTAATAGTGGACTGAGGGTGCGCCAGAATCGTGCCGTTGCAGTACTAGCACTGCGGCAATCTAGACGCATTCGCCCTGATTTTGAATTGAGTGAAAAATGCATCTTGACCCGCGCCGCCGCCGCCCATAGGGTGCGCTCCGCTGGCCCCGATTCAAGGCGTCAGAGCGTGTAGCTCAGTTGGTAGAGCAACGGACTTTTAATCCGTCGGTCCAGGGTTCGAGTCCCTGCGCGCTCACCATTTTCCCAAATAAAATTAATATCTTGCTGTGAGCCTTCGTTCGGAGGCTTACGAGTGCGCATCTGTATTTGCCGCTGATTCGACCTGTTTCGATAAAGTCGTAAGACAGCAAAAAGCCCGGCCCGCAAATCAATGCAGAACCGGGCTTTGCAGAATTGCCTAGGGCGTGCGTGAGAGCCTTAGTCGGCCTTCTCGCCTTCGTCACTGGCTGTGTCTTCTAGATCGCCATCGCGGTCCGGGGCATCGCCCAGGAGTGCGTCGAGTTCTGCGTCATCTTCATCGTCGAATTCGAATTCATCAGCGCGTGTCAGCACGTTTTCGCCACGTGCCTGTGCTTCAGCTTCGTCGACGCTGCGTGCGACATTGACCGTGATCCTGATATCGACTTCCGGGTGGAGGCGCAGGCCAATTTCGTGCAGGCCAAGCTCTTTAATTGGCTTTTCAAGCAACACCTGGCGGCGATCAATCGTGGAGCCAGCGTCTGTCACAGCTTCAGCAACGTCACGGCTGGACACGGAGCCATAAAGTTGTCCCGTATCACCAGCCTGGCGAATCAGGACGACGGTCATACCTGCCATGCTTTCGCCGATGATTTCAGCTTCAGATTTCCGCTGAAGATTCTGCGCTTCAAGTTGGGCCTTCTGTGTTTCAAAATACACAAGGCTTTCTTTGGAAGCACGCAGAGCTTTTTTCTGCGGCAGCAAGTAGTTGCGAGCGTAACCGTTTTTTACGGTTACGACTTCGCCCATTTGGCCGAGACTTTCGACCCGCTCAAGCAGGATAACATCCATTGGTCAGAACCCCCTTGGGCTAGCGGATCAGGTAAGGCAGCAGGCCAAGATGGCGCGCGCGTTTGATCGCCTGGGCGAGGGCGCGCTGCTTCTTAGCTGATACTGCAGAAATACGGCTCGGCACGATTTTGCCGCGGTCGGTCAAAAACCGCTGCAGCAAGCGTACATCGCGATAATCAATCGCAGGCGCGTTCGGACCAGAGAAAGGGCAAGATTTCTTGCGACGGAAAAAAGGACGACGACCGCCGCCTGCAGCGCCCATAGCCATTATTCAGTCCCTCCAGCTGCAGCTGGTGCAGCTTCGCTATTTTCTTCGCGGCGCGGCGGACGGTCATCACGACCACCACGATCACCACCCCTGTCGCCGCCACGATCATCCCGGCGCGGGCGACGCTCATCGCGGTCCCGGCGGGTCATCATGGGGGAGGGCTCTTCAGATACTTCTTCAACGCGCACGGTGAGGAAGCGAATGATATCTTCGCTGAGGCGCATTTGGCGCTCAACTTCAGCCAATGCCGGCCATTCAGCCTCGACATTGAGCATCACATAATGGCCTTTACGGTTCTTTTTGATCCGATAAGCCAGGGACTTAAGGCCCCAATGTTCCCGCTTCAGGACTTTGCCACCCTGCTCTTCAATAATGGCGGCATAGCTGTCCGTTAGCGCTTCGACTTGCGCGGACGACAGATCCTGTCGTCCAATGAACACGTTCTCATAATACGGCATGGCCGGTTAGCACCTACGCGCTGTTGGAAAAACATAGCGCCGGGCAGCCCCCCGCGCTGTCGATTGCGGGGAGCCCCAGCGATCGAGCGGCCTTTATACATATCAGCCAGCGGGATGCAAGCGTTGTGGCGGCTGGAACAACCAGAAATCGCCACAATCATACGCCTTATTAGTGTCGGCGTTAGGGAAAATGGCGCCGGACCCTGGCGGCGCTGGGTATCGCTATTATATAAGCAGCCTGTCGCCCGAACATAAAACTGAATGGAAGTGGACGGAATTCGACAATGCCAAGCCTGCGAATCAGTACTGCCGTCGCCCTTGTATCCCTGCTTATTTCCGGCGCTGCATCAGCAGTGGAGCCGAAATCCTTAGGGCAATTCAGGGATTGGGAGGCCTTCGTCGCGTCAGATGGCGGCGGCAAGGTGTGTTATGCGGTAAGTTCGCCGAAAAAATCTGAGGGCAAGTATTCTAAGCGTGACCCGGTTCTGTTGATGGTCGCCCGCCGCCCTGCGGACAAGGTATATGATGAAGCCAGCGCCATTGCAGGCTATCAATACCAGAAGGGCAGCCGCCCAGAGTTTCGGGTTGGTAAGCGACGCTTCGTCGCGGAAGGTGCCGGCGAAGTCGCTTGGCCGCGCAAGAAAGATAATCGCAAACTCGTGAACGCCATGCGCGGCGGTGCGACACTGGAGCTATTGGGTACGTCTGCGCGAGGCACCCGCACGGTTGATGAGTTTTCGCTGCGGGGTGTAACGGCAGCACTGAAAGCAACGGCGCGCGCTTGCCCTTCAAGGTAGTGAGCAAAGAGTGATGATGGACAGTATTGCAGTTGAGCCGGCCCAGACGGCAAAGATCAATCTGATTGGTCTCGATTTGGCAGAGCTGGAGGAAGTCCTGGCACCGCTGAACCTGCGATCATTTCGCTTGGGCCAGCTTTGGCAGCAGATGTACCGGTTGGGCGCACCAGATTTCGCTTCCATGACCACGCTAGCGAAAGCGCTTCGTGCTGACTTGGCAGAGCGGTATTCGCTTGGGCGATTGGAAGCCTCAACAACCGAAGTGTCGAAAGACGGTACTACGAAATGGCTGTTTAAGCTTGAAGAGGGCTCGCTGGTTGAGACCGTATATATCCCCGAGAAAGATCGAGGGACGCTGTGCGTTTCCTCGCAAGTTGGGTGCACGCTGAATTGCCGATTCTGCCATACCGGCACACAGATGCTGGTGCGCAATTTAACGGCGGCAGAAATTCTGGGCCAGATCCTTACGGCTAAGGACGCATTGAACGACTGGCCAGCGCCGAGGTCAGACCGAAAGCTCACCAACATCGTGATGATGGGGATGGGCGAGCCACTTTATAACTTTGAAAACGTCAAGAAGGCGCTGCTGACGGCGATGAGTGATTCGGGTCTTGGGCTATCCCGGCGCCGGATCACCCTGTCGACCGCTGGTGTGGTGCCAATGATCGAGCGCGCGGGCGCAGAGATCGGTGTGAACCTCGCGATCTCCTTGCATGCGACGAATGATGAAATCCGGGACCGAATCGTTCCCATCAATCGGAAATACCCGATTGAGCAGTTGATCCAGGCCTGCCGCGTTTATCCGACGCTTAACAACGCGCGGCGGATCACGTTTGAATATGTGATGCTGAAGGATGTAAATGATCTGGATGAGCATGCTCACGCTTTAGCGCGCATGCTGAGAGACATCCCTTCGAAGATTAATCTGATACCGTTCAACAAGTGGCCTGGCGCAGAATTCGAGCGTTCCACGGATGAGCGCATCCAACGCTTCGCCAACATTATGATGGATGCTGGCTACCCAAGCCCGGTCCGCACGCCGCGTGGGGAAGATATTCAGGCCGCGTGCGGTCAGCTTAAGTCAGCGACCGAGCGCAAGCGCCGCACCAAGACGGCGCCAGCTGGAACTGTTGATTAGGCTGAGTGGCCGATTAGGAATACGGCGGTAATAGCCACATAAAGGCCCATAACGCCCAGCCAAATGGTGAGGGCGTCCACATCAAAGTTGCGGCGGACCCGACGGACGGGCGCTTGAGCTTTTGCGAGCTGGGCGCTCATGGGACTAAATCCTTTTCAGACGTACATGTTTGCAGAGGGTGCGTTTCGTCACACAGACGTGGTGTGCCAGCTCGCCGTTACAAGAGCGCAGTAACAAATTTCTAAGGTCTGATCACGTGCATGTGAGCGGCTTTGCGTGGAAAGGCAGGGCGCTTATGCTGGGAAGCACAATCTGACCTCGCTCAAGGAGCTTGCCCCATGCCATTCGATATCAGCCAATCATTCCGCAGCAATGCGCCCGCACCCGCGACAGCGTGGAAAGCCTTTCCGACCTATAACTTCGTTGGCGGAAATATTGACGGCGACACAGTGCCAGCCGGTCCACTAGCGGATGTTGTCGCGGCTGCGTTGAAGGCAGAGGGCAACACGCTTGCTACATACGGCCTGGCCAGCGGCCCCCAAGGCTACCTGCCGTTCCGTGAAGCCATTGCGGATATGCTGCAACGACGCACCCAGATGGCGACAACGCCGGATCAGGTCCTGGTTACATCCGGGTCCTTGCAAGCTATGGACTTGGTGAATGCTCTTTTCCTTGAGCCAGGCGATATCGTGATCGTTGAACAAGCCTGTTATGGCGGCGCGCTCACGCGAATTCGCGGCAAGGGTGCTGATTATGTCGGGGTGGAGCTTGATGACGACGGCATGATCCCAGCCAAGCTTGAAGAGGCACTGGCGGCCTGCAAGGCGGCGGGCCAGTGCGTTAAATATCTCTACCTCATCCCGACCGTGCAAAACCCAACGGCAAGCGTCATGTCTGTAGAGCGTCGCCGGGAGATTCTGAGCATTGCTAAGGCGCACGACCTCGCGATTTTTGAGGACGATTGCTACGCGGACTTGATCTTTCAAGGTGGCCGCCCGCCAGCCTTCCGGGCTCTGGATGAAGATGGCCGGGTCGTCTATTGCGGCTCATTCTCCAAATCCATCGCCCCCGCTTTGCGCGTTGGATATCTCGTGGCGGATTGGGAGGTCATGAGCCGCATTCTGCCGCTTAAGAATGACGCTGGCAGTGGCGCTATCGAGCAGATGGCATTGGCTGGATATGTCCCAGACGCGTTCGACGCCCATGTGGACGAGCTCAACGTGATGCTGAAAGGCAAAGCAGATGTGTTGGTTGAGGCGCTAGAGGCAAATTTTGGCGAAGCTGCTGAATTTCCAAAGCCGGAAGCCGGGATTTTCCTGTGGGTTACGCTGCCGAAAGAGGTTGATACCTCAAAGCTGTTCAAGGCTGCCGGGGCAGAAGGCATTGCGATCAACCCGGGACGTGAATGGGCGACGGATGATACCTACGGTGCCAACCGGATGCGGCTCTGCTTTGCGAACACGAGCCATCAGGAAATCCGAGAGGGTGTCGCGAAACTGGCTGAGGTTTGTCAGCGGGAGTTTGGCGTGCCGCTCCGCCGGGCAAATGTGGCGGGCTAGGTTGGTTCCGTGTCGATGGGACGACCCTATGATGTCATTGTCGCTGGGGCTGGCGTTGCTGGGCTGTCGGCAGCGCTAACCGCAGCTGAGGCAGGGGCCAAGGTCGCCCTGCTGGAACGTGCGCCAATTGAGGAGCGTGGCGGCAATACGCGCTACACCGAATCTTTTTGGCGCATGCAGTCAAAGAAAGAGGTCTCGGAAGATTTCGCCGATGCGTTGGCGGGGAATGCCGCAGGGTGGCTTGATCCAGAGATCACGAAAGACTGGACCAGAGCGCCGGGGGATTGGCCTGCAATCCTCCGCTCCAATTCTAGCTTGGACCCGGAATTGATCGGTGCCTGGGCTGATGGCGCGCCGGACGCTTTGGCTTGGCTGGAAAGTCACGGTCTCTCATTCGATTTCCTGCCGAACTATTTCATCACCGAATCCACGACGCGTATGAGCCCCGTGGGCGGCGGTCAGGCCATTGTTGAAGCGCTAGCCACGAAGGCCGAGGCGATGGCGGACCGGATCGATTATCGCTTCGAAACCACAGCAGAGGCGCTGTTGCGTCGCCGGGATGGCGGAATTGAAGGATTGATTGTCAAACCCATCGGCGGGGAGCGGGAGGCGCTGCATGCGCCGAATGTGGTGCTGGCAACAGGGGGGTTTCAGGGCAATGCGGAAATGATGACCCGCTATATCGGCTCTGCCGCCCAATGGACGCGCCCGATTGCACGCGGCGGCTATTACAATCGCGGCGAAGGGGTGGCGATGGGCTTATCTGCTGGTGCTGCCCCTGGCGGCGATTTCGGCAGCTTCCATGCCCAGCCCGTTGATCCGCGTTCAGGCGAGGCAGAGCCGGTGGTGCTAATTTACACCTATGGCCTTCTGCTGAACCGCGAAGGCCGCCGCTTCACTGATGAAGCGCCCGCAACTGTGGACGCGACCTACGAAGCGACTGCACGGGACATCCTCCAGCAATCCCAAGGCCTCGCATGGTGCATTTTGGATGGTGCGGTCGAAGATATCCCGAATTGGCGGAAAGCCATCCGCACGGACCAGCCGGCATTTGAAGCCGATACGCTTGATGGCTTATTGGCTCAGCTTGATATCGATGCAGGGCAGGCGGCAGAGACGATTGCGGCGTTCAATCAAGCCTGCCCGATTGACGGGCGATTTGATCCGCTTCGCCCGGATGGATTG
>Ga0315322_10003780_pt1 | contig 11652 bp, 10 predicted proteins | sample M110021515metaG_FD_203461 | JGI IMG/M metagenome (GOLD analysis project Ga0315322, IMG submission 203461) | Ammonia-oxidizing marine archaeal communities from Monterey Bay, California, United States - M1 100m 21515 | ecosystem: Environmental > Aquatic > Marine > Intertidal zone | place: USA... | reverse complement strand
TTGGATTGATGCTCGTCTTCCTCTGACGAGAACTTGGAATACTCACATGGCTGAGTATTACGCGCCCAAGAACTTTAATTTGTGGTATTTCTTTGGCGTATTTTCGCTGTTGGTGCTGGTCAATCAGCTGCTGACCGGTATCTGGTTGACGATGAACTACACGCCCTCCTCAGAGGAGGCCTTTGCGTCGGTCGAATACATCATGCGGGATGTCGATTACGGGTGGCTGCTGCGGTACATGCACTCAACCGGCGCATCTGCCTTTTTTATTGTGGTCTACCTACATATGATGCGTGCGCTGATGTACGGATCTTACAAAAAACCCAGAGAGTTAATTTGGGTTTTCGGCATGATGATTTTTATTGTGTTGATGGCCGAGGCGTTTGTGGGCTACGTCCTGCCTTGGGGGCAAATGTCTTACTGGGGCGCGCAGGTGATCATTTCTCTGTTTGGTGCCATACCAGTCGTCGGTGAAGACATCGTGACGTGGATCCGGGGCGATTACCTCCTGTCCGGCATCACACTGAATCGATTTTTTGCTTTGCACGTTGTGGCGCTGCCTATCGTTTTGCTCGCTTTAGTGGTGTTGCATATTTTGGCGCTGCACGAGGTAGGCTCGAATAATCCAGATGGTGTGGAGATCAAGAAAACGAAGGACGAAAACGGTATTCCTCTAGACGGCATCAAATTCCATCCGTACTACTCGGTCCACGACGTGCAGGGTATTGCTGTCTTTTTGTTTTTCTTCTGTGCGGTTATCTTTTTTGCGCCGGAAATGTCTGGATACTTTTTAGAGTTTGCTAATTTTGAAGAGGCTAATGGACTGAAGACACCCGCACACATTGCGCCGGTCTGGTACTTCACGCCGTTTTATTCAGTGTTGCGCGCGGTGCCCGATAAATTCTGGGGCTTTGTATTCTTCGCGGCGTCGGTGGTGATTCCTTTCGCTCTGCCGTGGCTCGATCGAAATCCGGTCCGTTCTTGGCGTTACCGCGGCATGCTGAATCGAGTGATGCTGCTGCTGTTTGTAGTCTCGTTCATTATTCTCGGTGTTTTGGGCGTGAAGTCTCCGACCCCAGAGCGGACGGTGCTGGCGCAAATCTGCACTATTTTTTACTTCCTGTTTTTCCTTGCGATGCCTTGGTGGTCGCGGCTCGACCGGACCAAGCCTGAACCGGAGCGCGTCACCATGAACGGCGGGATGAACGTTTGGCAAAGCATGGCGACCTTAGTGTTGATTGGTCTGTTGGCCTTTCTCCCGCTGAAGGTGGTGGGAGCGGAGTCCGCCTATGATTGCGGCACCATACCCTGCGATGCGTTCGAAGCTGATCAGGGCGACCAACCCTCGTTGCAGCGAGGTGCTGCACTGTATGCCAGCTACTGTATGGGATGCCACTCGTTACAATATTCTCGGCACAATCGGGTTGCACGCGACTTGGGTATTCCCGAGGACCTGTACAAGGCAAACCTCGTTTTTGATCCCGAAATCAAGCTGGGCTCGTTAATGTCGAATAGCATGGACAAAGGCGACGCTAAAGTGTGGTTCGGCGCCACGCCACCAGATTTGTCGCTAATATCACGGGCGCGACAACCGGAGTGGCTTTACACTTATCTTCGCGCTTTCTACAAAGATGATCAAAGACCTTATGGCGTCAATAACCGTGTTTATCCGAACGTTGGCATGCCCCATGTGCTGATGGAATTGCAAGGCTTATCGAGTTGTGTGGATGCGCAGGGCCAGCCTGCGGATAAAGCGGCGCATTGTGAAACGGTTGAACTGGCTGCCGCAGGTGTGATGTCGCCTGAGCAGTTCGATGGTGCTATGTATGACTTGGTGAATTTTCTGGCCTACACCGCCGAACCCTACAAGGCAGATCGATTGCGGATAGGGACCTACGTCTTGCTATTTTTAGCGTTATTTTTCATCTTTGCTTGGCTATTGAACCGAGAATATTGGAAAGACGTGCACTAAATCCCTTCAAAGTACCGAGGGACAAGTTTTACCGCCGTTTGAGTGGTAGACTATGTTCCTCTTTTAATCAGTTGAAAACACATGCCTGATGATGCCTCTGGGATCGTTTCTAAACGCTCCTCCATGACCCTGTTCTCCGATAATACTTGTCATTACAGCCATCGCGTGCGCTTGGTATTGGCAGAAAAAGGCGTGACCGTTGAATTGGTTGAGTCTGAAAATGGAGCCGTTTCACCAGAATTGAGTGAGCTGAACCCTTACAGCAGTATGCCCACGCTGGTTGACCGAGAACTGGTGTTGTACGAATCGAAAGTCATGATGGAATACCTTGACGAGCGTTTCCCGCATCCGCCCTTGCTACCTGTCTATCCAGTAGCGCGTGCTGAGAGCCGATTGTTTGTCTACCGTATCGAGCGAGATTGGGCGACATTGGTAGATGCTATTCAGTCTTCGCGAAGTGACAACGTCGTGACCAAATCGAGCAAAGAACTGAAAGAGAGTTTAATGGCTGTGGCGCCTATATTTGCAGAAAAGCCATTTTTCATGAGCGAGGAGTTCTCGTTGGTGGATTGCTGCGTTGCCCCCATTCTATGGCGGCTTCCTGCTTTGGGCGTGGATATACGGGTGAGTAAGCAGTCGAAGCCGCTGTTTGATTATATGGAGCGGTTGTTCCAACGGGAGGCTTTTCAGGAAAGCCTCACCATCCAAGAAAGAGAGATGCGTCCATAGGGCCGCATGCTCTGTTGACCTCTAGCCGCCCCTACATTATCCGCGCTATTTATGAGTGGATTATTGATAATGACTGCACGCCGCACCTCTTAGTCGACGTTCATTATGACGGGGTGACTGTTCCCCAAGCGTATGTGACAGATGGGCAAATCGTGCTCAACATATCGCCCAGTGCCGTGGTTGGATTGGAACTGAGTAACGACCTAGTGACATTTAACGGTCGATTCGGTGGTGTCGCGACTGATATTGCAGTGCCCACCTTAGCCATTCTTGGTATTTATGCTCGGGAGAATGGCCAAGGCATGGTGTTCGATGAGGTGGAAGCACCTGAAGAGCCTCCGGAACCGCCTTCAGGCCGAGGTCGCCCCAGTCTTAAAGTCGTTAAATAGCGGGCTCAGTAATAATCTCGAATAGCTGGACGACTCGGGCGACGCTCTTTACCTCGGCTGCCTCCAATGCGCTGCGATCCGCTTCTTCGGCGGTCAGCAAACCCATGAGATAGACGACCGCGTTTTCGGTGACCACTTTGACGCGCCTGCCCGGTGTATCCGAGCTGGCCAGTAACTTTGATTTGACCTGTGTGGTAATCCACGTGTCATTGGTGCGGGTACCGGCACTGGTTGCTGGACCTACCTCGAGTTCGTTGTAGATCCGGCGGACGGCCTCTAAGTCGCGTGCGACATTGGTGGCAAGCGCCTTGAGAGCCTCCGAGGGTACCTGGCCAGCCAGCAAGAGAAACCCATTGTATGACACGATGCTGAGATGCGCTTGGTCATAGGCCTCGTCGGCCGCGTTGATATTGACCATCGCTTTGGTTTCGATGCTCTCATCCGCCATTTGTTGGGCAAAGGTTCGTTCTCCGGGGTCTTCCTCGATAGGGCCCGCACCCGCGCTGGACATGATCGTGCCGCAACCGCTGAGCACGGCAGACGCAGCCCACAGCGAGAAGATAAGAGGGAGGGTTGGTCGTAGTGCGAGTCGCGATATCGGCATGATTCAGATCTCCAGAGGACCGAAGGTATGGGTATCAATTAAGTGGGCAAGACAGACTGCTAGGGTATGGTTTACCGCGAGCGTTGTTTCGATCGATTCCTGTGCTAAGTTGACGCTGATCCCCGGGCCACGGTTGCCTATCCAGATCAACGAAACTCTCCTTTGTTCCGCTATGAGCGCCAGTCGTTGAATGTCTGAGTCTTGCAGGGTGGCCGCGAATACCACGCCGACATCGCCAGCCTGGCCAAGCGCTTGAAGTTGCTGGCTCACCCAGCCTACGCCGAGCTCGGAGGTTTCGACTTGGTGCGTCGCGAGTTCCACCACGGGTAGGCTAGGACGTTCTCTCAATACGCCGTGTTGCAGTAGGCTACTCAGTGCGGTTGCGCTGGCACGATCTGGGCCTACACCAACACTGAATAGTTTGCGATCGGCGAGAATGGCATGAGCTAACAGGTCAATGGCGTCACCCAGCGTGTCTGCAATAGCATCCACTGCCAAACTAGAGGCTTCCAAGTGTCTTTGGAAAAAGCTGGCAATGCTAGGATAAACGTCCACAGACCTTCCGCTTGTCGATACCAAAAAAATCAGTTGAATGCGGCCTGAACCCAAATTGGATTGGCTCGTGCCGCAACGCCATCATAAGCGATTACGTCAAAGCGACAAGGGTGATTGGACCACTGTGGATGTTGTTGTAAGAACACACTGGCAGATCGCACCACACAAGCCCGCTTTCGTCGATTAATGCTGTGGATGGCGGCGCCAAAGCGCGATGCGTTTCGGAAGCGGACTTCGACGAACACGATCAGATTGTGGTCGCGCATGACGAGATCGATCTCGCCACTTCGTGTCAAAAAATTTCGAGTCAGTAATACGAGCCCTTGTCTTAGCAAGAACCGCTCAGCATCGCTTTCCCAAATCTGACCGATGTTTTTCACTGGAGCTTACGCGTCGGGAGTCAGCCTCTAGATTACTCAAGAGCGCGCACCTCTGCGCCATCAAAGGTGGCCAAGTCGAGGGCCCTTGCGATCGATCCGTCGGCCCTGCGTCTGAGCAGTCCAGTCTGGCCTTTGATAATCCAGTTTTCAGTGGTGAGTGCTTGCTGCCAGTGCTGAGCCATCACCAGCGCATCTCGACCCAGTGCCTCCAGTCTTCCCAGTCGACCGGCCGGGCTGGGCGGCAGCATTGCTGGGGTTTCTAAAAAGACCACGCCATTGAGATCACGGTTTCGCGTGTTGATGACGCCATCATTAATAGCAGAGGTCGCGTAGACGGGCACTTCCCCTGTCATATGAAAGACCAGCAAGGGTCGCCAGGACCGAGCCGTGACGGGATCCGGGGCGAGCATAAAGATACATTCAAAATCACTCCTGCCGCGACCTCTCGCATCAACCGGAATATCAAATGCCTGCTCGATAGATTGAATGCGTTGATCACTTGAGCCCGAGCCCAGTAATGCCCCCATGGCTTTGTTAGCCGCGGCTTGTTGCTCGACGATTAATTTGCCACGTATTGTCCCTCCGTGATGTGCCCACTGTGCCTCAAACGCTGTTAGTAGGCGCAGTCCACGGTCGTTAGGGGACGCCATAACGATCGCATTTCGGCATTGGTCACCGAAGGCCTCGTCGGCAATCTGACTTGCCTCGTCTTCGGGAGCGAGGCTAAAAGTAGTCCAGCTGGCTTTGGCAATGGCTTGATGGATTTGCGGTTCCGGTTGGTTGAGGGCAATGACGGGGATGGGCAGTGCATCGATGTGCTGCAGTGACGCGACATCTGACTTGGTCAGTGGCCCCAACACCATATCGGCACCGCTATCGACGGCCGCATAGTAGGCGGCACGCGGGCTAGCGTAGTGCGCTAGATTCAGCACGGTGAGTTGCGGCCTGATGGCAGGATCCGGATAGGATTGGTACAGCTGACTGATGGCGCCGGTCGCAACGGCCTCGCCGGCTGCTCTCAATGAGCCATCAAGTGGCAGTATGAGTGCAATCCGGTCTATCGGCGACGCGTCTAACCAGGCTAAGAGGTGGCTGGGAGCCGCTGGGGTTTGCGGTCGGTTTTTAGCAGTGCTTTGCCAGACTCGCAACGCCTCTGGCCCCTGCCGGTAAGCCAATTGCATTTCCAGCCACGCTCGCCAGTCGGGTACCAAAGGCTTTTTAAGCTCGGCCGACAGTGCGCTAGTGGTGACTCGGATGAGGTAGCCGAATAATCGATCACTGTCTACAGAAGCGTTTTTTTGTTCCTCTGGTGCCTGAGCTTTTTTAAAGAGCAGAGAGGCCGAGCGAAGCCATTGTCCCGATAGCGCTGCCTGCGCTATTTGTTCTTCGAGCGCAAAATCAATCGCTGCGGTATTCCCATTTTTTAGTTTTTGCAGTAATTGATTGGCTAGTAGAACATCGCCCGATAACCAGGCCAGTCGGCTATCGACCGCAATGAGTGTTGAGGCGCCGGCATCAGTGACTGACAGCTGATCGCGCTCATACTGGGCGACGAGCAGGGATTCTGTTTTAGCGAGGGTCGACAGGCGTGCAATGGTGTCGAGTCTCAGTTGCTCTCCTTCTACCGGCTCTGGCACGCGTTCGTCGCCGTCGGTTTGCACAGGTAACGGCGTTGTGTTGCGCGTCGGCGTAGAACAGGCAGTAACGAGAGTCAGCAGTAACGCCGCAAAAATGAGCTGCAGGAGCCGTGGCCGACCGGCGACTCTGCAAGCGAAACTGAGGGGTTGAGGGTGACCTATAGCGCTCATCGGGGCAGTATAGCCTTAAGCGGGCGCCGGTGGCCCGATAAGGAGCCTTACCCAGTGCCAGCCTGCCTTTATATTGTTGCCACACCCATTGGTCATTTGAGCGACATCACTTTGCGCGCGTTGGAGGTCTTAGAGGCGGCTCATTGCATCGCCGCCGAGGATACCCGTCACTCAGCTAAACTCATGCGGCATTTCGGGATTGATACCCCAATGGTGAGTTACCACGATCACAGTCCCGCCGCACATACGGAACGGCTGCTGCGTCATCTTCAGGAAGGCAAATCGGTGGCATTGGTATCCGATGCGGGGACTCCCCTCATCTCTGATCCGGGTTACAAGCTGGTGGAGGCTTGCCAGCAACACGGATTCCAAGTGATCCCCATACCGGGCGCCAGTGCCATGACGGCAGCGCTCAGCGCATCTGGATTACCGACTGATCGGTTCTATTTTGAGGGCTTTCTTCCGGTAAAGGCTGGGCAACGCGGGACGCGAATAAAAGCCTTGAAGCGCCTGGAAGCAACGTTGGTGTTATTTGAGGCGCCGCGTCGAGTGCTGAGTACCCTTGATGCGCTCATTGTTGAGCTGGGGGATCGGGACGCGGCACTGTGCCGGGAACTGACAAAGGCCCACGAGACGATCTACCGTGGCTCGCTGTCACAGTTGCAAGCGTTTGTGCGTAATGATGCCAATCAGCAGCGTGGCGAAATGGTGCTAGTGATTCGGGGTTGCGACAGCGAGGCCGTCCAGCTGAATGCTGAGGTAGAGGCATTGCTAGATCGTTTGGTGAAGGAGCTTCCGCCGCGGCGCGCAGCCGCCGTAGTAGCCGACGTGACGGGGTTGCCCGTGCGGGTGCTCTACCAGGCTATATTGGATAAAAAGTGACATGCCGCAGTCTTAGGTTGCGAGCCTCAGCGCTAATCGGTAATCTTCGTGTTGAGTGGGTCAGACGATCGCTGTCGTAACGACAGAGGAAAGTCCGGGCTCCAACGGGTCAGGACGCCAGGTAACGCCTGGGGGGCGCGAGCCTACGGAAAGTGCAACAGAAAGGAAACCGCCTGCTTGCAGGTAAGGGTGAAAAGGTGCGGTAAGAGCGCACCGCGCGGTTGGCAACAAGCGTGGCGATGGTAAACCCCGTCCGGAGCAAGACCAAATAGGAATCCGATACCGTGACCCTCGGTGGATTCGGGTAGGTCGCTTCAGGCGAACGGTGACGTTCGTCGCAGATGAATGATCGTCCAAGACAGAACCCGGCTTATCGACCAACTCATTATGCCCCCCAACTGGGGGGCTTCCCATTTCTCCGGTGATACCGCTGCGGAGGCCTGAAAAAGGTCAGGCATTATTAGGCCGTTGATAATACTATTTGGTTATTAAAATAATAATAAAAATATAAATCAGGCATATAACCTAACCTCAAACCTTGCATTCAGAGTTAGCGGGCTGTTTTAACGTTTCTTTCTGATGGCCCATCTTGCACCCGCGCGTTTACCAGAACGTCTCTAAGGCACTGAAAAACCGAGAATTTTTGCTCTCATACCGTTGACCCAACGCTTTTTTCGGGCGTATAGTGGTGAAATGTGGTGCAAAGTGGGATAAACCCCCATTTTGTGGTAATTCAATGGAGGCAATGGACATCATGTTTCGAGGGGTTCAGTCCATCAACCTTGATGCCAAGGGCAGAATGGCGGTGCCTGCGCGGCAACGTGAATCGCTTGCGGTATTAAGTGATGGGCACGTTGTCATTACCGTCGATACCCAAACGCCCTGTCTGGTGATGTATGCCCTGCCCGAGTGGGAGCGCATTGAGCGAGACGTACAGGCACTGCCGGCACTGAACCCCGCCGTAAAGCGATTTCAGCGATTGATATTGGGTTACGCCAGCGATTTGCAGCTGGATGGTAATGGTCGTGTGTTGGTTCCCCCGTCGCTCAGAGACTACGCGCATCTCGAGAAGCGCGCAGTGATGGTCGGACAAGGCAATAAGCTGGAACTGTGGTCAGAAGAGTTATGGCAGAGGGAATGCGAAGCTGCGCTGTCACTGGGGCCCCAAGGGGAGCTTCCAGTGGAGCTGATGCAGCTTAATCTTTGATGGACCGGGAGCACTTGCCGGTTTTACTCGAGGAGGTCATTGGGGCACTGATGGTATCGCCGCACGGAGCATACGTAGACGGAACCTTTGGCCGGGGCGGGCACAGCACTCGTATCCTTGAAGCACTCTCGCCGCAAGGTTCGTTGATGGCGTTAGATCATGACCCAGCCGCGGCAGAGACTGCATCCCAATTAGCGGAACACGATCAGCGATTTTCTTTTAAGGCAGCAAACTTCAGAGCGCTCAGTCAGCATGTCGAACTGGGAAGCTTGCAGGGTGTTTTGCTGGATCTCGGCGTGTCCTCGCCGCAACTTGACGATCCTGAGCGGGGATTCAGCTTTTCCTATGACGGTCCCTTGGACATGCGAATGAATCCAGACGAGGGGCGTTCTGCAGCAGATTGGTTGGCGGAGGCGCCGGCATCTGAGATCGCGACGGTGCTCCGTGAATTAGGTGAAGAGCGTTTTGCCCGACGGATTGCGAATGCGATTGTGACCGCGCGCAGTGACCAGCCCATCCGACGAACGGGGCAACTGGCTGAAGTGGTATCTGCCGCCAATCCAAAGTGGGAAAAACATAAGCACCCAGCGACGCGCAGTTTTCAAGCCATCAGATTGCATGTTAACGGTGAGCTGGACGCGCTTCGTGATGCGTTACAGGCCATCTTACTGGCGCTCGCGCCAGGCGGTCGAATGGTGGTGATCAGTTTCCATTCCTTAGAGGACCGTATCGTTAAGCGATTCATTCGTGCGGCTGTCAGAGGCCCGCAGTTACCGCCTGGAGTGCCGATTCGGCACACCGAATATCCGGGCCTCATGCGGCAAATTGGCAAGGCGGTGATGCCCACACCTGCGGAAGTCTCGCAGAACCCCCGAGCCCGTTCGGCTGTTATGCGCATTGCGGAGCGTCTTTGATGAACCGCTCACTGGCGCCTAACGCGATAGTGCTCGTCATGCTGCTGGTGCTTTTGCTGGCTTCGAGTCTGGGATTAGTGGCGAGTACGCATCAGGTAAGAGATGACTATGCGCGATTACAGTCACTGGAGTTGCAGCGCTGGCAACTGCAAGAGCAGTACACCCGTCTTTTGCTCGAGATGAATACGTGGGCGGCCCCTCACCGCGTCGGGCAAATCGCTTCCGATACGCTTTCGATGAACGCCCCTGATCTCAGCTTGTCCCATTCGGTAAAAGAGCCATGAAGGCCGAGTCGCCGGCTACACCACGTTGGCGCTACCTCTCCGTTTGCTGCGTGCTGATCGTTTTAGCCGGAGTGCTGATGGGTAGGCTGGTGATGCTTCAGGTCACCGAGGAAGGGCAAGGCGCTGTTTTTCTGCGTGAGCAAGGTGCCATGCGGACTGTTCGTACGGCCGAGATTCCCGTCTATCGCGGGTTAATTGAGGATCGCCATGGCACGCCTCTCGCAATCAGCTCACCGGTGGTGTCGCTGTGGGCGAACCCACAGCAGTTGAAGGACAGCCCGCGGCTGGCAGAATTATCTGCATTGCTTGGTGTCGACGCGGCGGTGTTAAAAGATAAGCTCGCTTTGTACGGTAACAAGCACTTCATGTATTTGGCGAGGCATCAAGCCCCCGATTTTGCGCGTCAAATACTGCAAGAGGGATTTCCTGGCGTTCGAGGCGAGCGAGCCTATCGACGCTATTACCCTGCGGGAGAGGTCACCGCCCAGGTTCTGGGGTTGACTAATGTCGATGGCGAGGGCATCGCTGGCATCGAGTTGGCATTTGAGCAGTGGTTGCAGGGCGTTCCGGGTAAGAAGCGTTTCATAAAAGACCTTCATGGTGAAGCAGTCCGTGATTTCGGTTTGATTACCAAACCGCGACCCGGCAAGGCGCTGTCTCTGAGCTTGGACTTGCGCCTTCAGTACGTTCAGCACCGTGAGTTACAGCGAGCAATGAAGGAGACGGGCGCCGTCGCGGGCTCTGCTATCACGATCGATGCTTGGACGGGGGAGATTCTCGCTGTCAGTAATTACCCCGTGTTTAACCCTAATAATAGAGAAGCATTTGATGACAGTGCGGCCCGTAATCGCGCTCTGACGGATGTTTATGAGCCTGGTTCAACAATCAAAACGCTGACGCTCATTGCGGCGCTGGAGAGTGGGCAATTTACGATTGATAGCCTCGTTGACACAGCCCCCGGACGTATTCGAGTGGGCAGTAAAGTGCTCCATGATCCGCGTAATTATGGTGAGATCAGTGTCTCAAAAATCATCGAAAAATCGAGTCAGGTAGGGGTTACTAAGCTCGCCCAAGCTGTTGGACATGAAGCCATTTTAGAGGTGCTGCTCCGGTTCGGATTTGGAACGCAAACTGGTACTGGCTTTCCAGGCGAGCGCGCAGGCTCTCTGCCAAGCATGATGCACTGGAGTGAAATAGAGAAAGTCACAGTGGCCTTTGGTTATGGTTTGAATGCGACACCCATTCAGTTGGCGCAAGCGTATTCGATTTTGGCTAATGATGGCGTGAGGCAGCCATTGACTTTGCTGAAGCAAGATCGCGAGACATTGCCCGTGGGCAAACGTGTGGTTGATGCCCAAGTTGCTCAAGATGTATTGCAGGTGCTCGGTCGCGTCACGGGTGCTGGTGGCACCGCTACCTTGGCGCAAGTGCCCGGTTTTTCGGTGGGCGGTAAGACAGGCACCGTCCACAAAGTCGGCTCGACAGGGTATTTGGACGACCAATACGTTGCCCTGTTTGTGGGGGTCGCCCCAATGAATAATCCACGCTACGTCACCACGATCTTGATTGATCAGCCTCGGGGTGATCACTATGGCGGCGGTCTGGCCGCTGCGCCTGTTTACTCAAGGATCACGGAAGAAGTGCTCCGAATACGCAACGCTCAGCCTGATCGCTCCTCGGCAGGCACATTGGTTGCTGCGTACCGGGGGTCGCAGCAATGATGGGGCTGCGAGAGTTGCTGGCGGATCAAACGCTGCCCGAGGTGCCGCTGGGCAATATGACCTTAGATAGTCGTGACGTTCAGCCCAACATGATTTTTATTGCGGTACCGGGAGCAGAGCGCGACGGTCGAGATTTTATCCATGCGGCCTTAGAGCAGGGTGCTGGGGTGGTACTAGCAGAGGCCGATGGTCGTGAATTGCCTCATG
>Ga0315322_10003777_pt1 | contig 11654 bp, 6 predicted proteins | sample M110021515metaG_FD_203461 | JGI IMG/M metagenome (GOLD analysis project Ga0315322, IMG submission 203461) | Ammonia-oxidizing marine archaeal communities from Monterey Bay, California, United States - M1 100m 21515 | ecosystem: Environmental > Aquatic > Marine > Intertidal zone | place: USA... | reverse complement strand
GAGCCCAGCTCGATCAAGGCCACCGAGATCACTTCGACATCCATCTCGCCCGAAGGCAGCGTCAAGGTCGCGCTCTCGCCAGGGTGGGAACCGAGCAAACCAATCGCCAAAGGCGACTGGTAGGACACAACACCTTCGTTGTGGGTATCCCACGGGCCAAGGATACTGACGGTTTTCGTCTCACCGGAATCGACTTCCGTATAAGTGACAGTCGTACCCGGAGCCACAGTGTTTTCGGGAATCGTCGCAGTCTCGATCATGGCTGCCCGAGCGACCTCGGCCTCGATAGTCGAGGCGCGACCCGTAAGATTGCGCTGCTCTTCCAGGGCGGCATCCCACTCCGAGTTTTCGGACAAGTCGCCGAACGCGGCGGCCTTGCCGATGGCCTCGGCGTTATTGGGAATCTTGACCTCAAGAAGCTCTTTGAGCTCTGTGCTGCGAGCTGACAAGCCAGCGCGCGTTGTCCAGAGAGCCTGGCCTTCCCAGAAGGGACGTTCACCGGCGCGGAAGATCTCCGGCGCGAGCTCCGCAATCACGTGCGTAAAGGTACGTTCGAGCATGACGTCGACTCCGCGCTCTACGATCAGGTGCGCAGTTCGAAGCGCCTCTATGTCCGAGTCCAAGCAAAGCACTTTAACTAGCGAAGGCTCGCCGTTGCATAGCAGAGTAATCAGCTTCTTGTGAGCGCGCGCTTCCGGCGAACTAGCGCCGACGTCGTTTTTAAAGTAGCTCGCGAGCTGCAACATAGCGTGCAACCGCTGGGGTGAGGTTGACTCGCCTTTGCTAACCTTGCCCTTCTCAACAAGATCGGCCAACGCCACAAAGGCTTGTGCATTGCGCATGGGGCGGGCAAGCAGCCCACGGAAGTGCTCGGCCAATTCATCAAAGCGTTTATCGACGAGCAGGGCGTCGATAAGAGGCTTGACCATGCCAGCGGGCGCGTACTTGAGGTTCTTCGCAGCTTCTGCGATCCAACCATCTCCCTCGACGGCCTCTTTCAATAGCCCCATGCAGCGCTCTTGATCACGAATGGAGTCGAACTGCTGGAACATAGACCAGAGTGCTGGCACATCCCCGCCTTCGGCTTCTTCTTGCTCGGCGAGCGCGTCCACCAGCATCGCGACGAGTGGCTCTGGCGACTTCCCGTCAGAGTGCTCTCGGATCAACATCCATGCGCCAAGGCGGTGGTTGATGGGCGCCTCGCCCTCTTCGGCAAGCTCGCTAAGAACTTCCAGGCCGACCGCGGCCAGGCTCTCTTCGACAGACTTACCTGAGAATAGGTCGCGAACACGAACGAGGGCGTCGTGCAACGTCGCCGAGCGCTTGAGCTGGCGGCGCATGGACTCGGCGGGATCGGCCGCAATCGAAAGCAAGCGCACTTGCGCTTTGGTCGCGGTGCCAATCACCTCGAACCACTCGGACTTCTCCGCTTCTTTGCGGCACTTGCGCCACCAAGCTGTGAAGCCCGGGCCGGTCTTCCCAAGCTGTGCCAGCGCGTTGCGAAGAATCGGAACTGTGAGGCGACCGTGATGGCGCTCGAGGATTGTGCGGAGAACGTCAAGCGGCTCGTCCTTGATCATGGCCGCAAGCTTGTCTTCGTCGAGCAACACAAGTGCGCGCAGATCGCCGGGCTCGAGCACGCTAAAAATGTCAACCGCAGTACTGAAAGGAAAATGATCTGGGCGACCGTTGGCAAAGCGGATGTGAATCTCGCGCTCTTCCACGTCGACACTAGTCACTTGACCCAATCCCCAACCCGACGGGTGGAAGACTACGGCGTCTTTCGCAAAAGCCTTCAGCGTAGCGAAGGCTTCCCATGCACTTCGCACATCGGAGCAACCCTCGTGGAAGCCCGTGGTCTCGACATAAACACCCCACCAGTCCTTATCGGCCCAAGCGCCCTCGCAGGCTTTGAACAGGAAGGTCGACAGTTCGCCGGGGTTGCCTCCGCCAAGAAGGGCGGCGCCAACGAGGGAAGCCGCATCTTCGAAACGCTCGGCGGCAAGCAGGTTTATCGCGTGCTCGCGAATCATCATCATTAGACGACTGATCTCTTTGCGTTCACGAGCGGCCTGAAGGAGGCCCAGGATCGGTGCGACCTCGTGGCCTTCGACGAGCATGTGCTCGGTCCAGGCGTCATCGAGATCCAACCAGCGTTTCTTACTAAACAGGGTGAGGAGCGTCATGTTCGGAATGCAGGGGGCGTGCTCTTTATGGGAGTACTCTTTTAGAAATATCGGCCTAAGATGATGCCGAGCTAAGGACCGATCGGGAAGCGCCGATCCATGGTTCTGGGAGTCTTATGACAATAGGTGCGGATTACTCGACGGCGAGCAGTGCACCTTTGAGGTAACGGGAACGTGGAAAGTCCGGTCGCTGAGGGTGATCCGCGGACGCTCCGAGGATCTCCAACAGGCGCACATCGCGCTCGGCGCGGCGCGCGCTTTGGAAAACCATGCCGAGGAACGTCGGCAGATCGAGTGCCCCCGAACAGCTGAACGTCGCAATAAAGCCGCCCTTACGCACACAGGAGATCCCAAGGTGGTTCATATCGCCATAAGTCAAAAGTCCATCCTCAAGGTTGTGGCGGGACGCGATAATCTTGTGGGGATCGAGAACGACCACCTCTGGCCGTGAATCCGTCTGCAGCAGCCCGCGGCAGTAGCGGAACGTATCCTCATGAACAAAGTCCACGGCCAGTTTGTTGCGCTCGGCAGCCCAGACGGCCTTCTCGAGGACAACTTCGTCAAGGTCGACGGCGGTGACGCGGCGCGCCCCGGCCTTGGCAGCCTGCAGCGCGAATCCGCCGGCGTTACAGCACAGATCCAACATCTCACGGCCTTTGACCAGCTCCGCCACGCGCGCTCGATTGTCGCGTTGATCGCAGAACCAACCCGTCTTGTGACCGAGACCCGGCTGGATGCGGTGGTGGACTCCTCGCTCAAGTATCTCCACTTGCAGATTCTCAAGCTCCTCTAAGCTGCGGCCATCAGAAGTTTGAATGGTGGGGATCTCATCCGAGAAGCCCTCGTGCTTGCGAGCCGTACGAGCGACCTTGTGAATCACAAGCATGCCCTGATACAGCTGGCCAAGGGCGAACTCGATCTCCTCGCGGAGCAACCAGAATCCCAAGGAGTGATACTCGCAAACGAGCACGTCACCCAGACGATCGACGATCAGGCCGGGCAGGCTGTCGCCCTCGGCGTGAACAATGCGATACGTGTCCGTGACCTCTTCCAAGCGCAATCCCTTGCGACGCAAGCGATCTGCAGAGGCGATGACACGCTGAAAGAACTCGCGCGGGCGGTCCAGCTCTTTGCGGCGCCCACGTGAGATCCAACGCACCCTAATATCGGAATAGGGGTTGTAGAGACCGTGACCCATGAACCGATCGCGGTCATCGAAGACCTCGACCATCTCACCGGGCGACGGCTCCTCTTCAGGGCGTTCAAAACGGTCGACCTCGCGGGCGTAGACGTGGGGACCGCGGGGCAGATAGTCGGGCTGGAGCCAGACGGGGCGTAGCTGACCTTGGGCGGGTTTGGGACTCACAGTCGGGATGTGGGCTTGGGTAACAGGGAAATCGATAGTCCTTGCGAGACTTTCTCGATTCGAAATTCAACCTATAGAGTACCAAGGGAGAGGGCGCTCTTGGTGGAGGATGTGTGTATCCTCCCGGGATGGCACTTCCACTGATAGCAGAACTTGTCGCCCTTGTGGGCGGAACCGTCCTCACCATGACCCCGGCTGCGCCCGATCCAGCACAACCCGATGCGGAGCCAAGCTACGTCGTCTACGAGGGCACCGTCGTGTTCGAAGATGGCACTATTGTCCAGGCGGGTCCCGACATCGAGCTTGCAGCCGGCACACGGATCATCGACGTCACAGGCATGTTCGTCATACCGGGCATGATCGACGGCTTCGTGCAGTTCGACGCCGAACACGACGCCTTGTATACAGCCGCGGGTGTAACCATGGTCCGCGACGTCGGCGGGGCGCGCCAACGCCTGCTCGAGCTTCGAAACTTTCGCGATGCGATCCCCGGACCGGCACTACTCACAGCGGGTGCCGTCCTTGGCGGCTACCCACCGGCCTCTCCCGAAGCTGCAATCTTCGAGACCCCCGAACAAGTCGACGAGCTGCTTCCCATTGTTATGGGAGAAGGTGTCGACTTCTTTTCGATCTTCCCAAACATGCCCACAGATGCGTGGCTTCGCACAATCGAGATCGGACTAGAAAACGGCTTCCAAGTGTGGTCGCCGACAGGCCCCGAGATGGGCCTCATGGCGTTGCTTTCAGCAGGCCAAAAAGGCTTCTTCTATCTAGATAGTTTGCTTCCCCCAAAAACGGAGTGGGACTTCGTGCAGCCGCTCGCCTTCAAGCGCAACATTGCCGCATTTACCGAGAGCAAAGCGGCGATCGTCCCCATGCTACGTGCAACGGAAAAGCGCCTAGATGGCAACGCCCCCGAGGAAGAGCAGCACCTGAACTACTTCCAATATCTCGATAGGCACTACGAGGTTTGGTGGAGCGAGGATCGCGCACTGCGCAACCAAATGGTCGAGACCGTTGATAACTACCTCGAGACCGGGGAGCGCGTCATCCAGAAGCAGTTCAAGGTGCTCAAGATGATTGATGATGCTGGTGGACTCCTTATACCTGGCAGCGGAGCTCCGCACCCCGGACTCATGCCGGGCGCGGGCTTGGTGGATGAACTTGTGCTATGGCAGGCGGCGGGCCTTTCGCCGCAGCGCATTCTCACGGCAGCCACCGCTGGGGCAGCAGACGCCTTGGGCCAAGCTGGCTCCCGTGGCCGCATTCAAGCGGGATTTACTGCCGACCTGGTGTGCATCCCGCGAGATCCCCGCATCAACATTGCCAACCTGTACAACCCCGAGATTGTCGTGGTTCGTGGCGACGTGAACATGAAGGAGGACCTGCTAGAAATGCGAGGCGATTTAGCCAAACGCATCGCAGAAAGAGTAGAGCTCGCGGCGCAGCCCATTGAGGTCGCAGCCCCGGACACTCCAGAAGGTGACATCGTCTTGCAAGGCTTCATCGAATCCAAAGCGCGAGACGCTCGAATCTCAGCAGAGCGCTGGGCCATCGTGCGCGAACCCGATGGCTCAACGACCTACTGTGGGCGCGTGGTTACCGTCGGAGACGGAACGTTTCTCGATACCGATCTCAGCATTGTACAGCGAACCCGCAACGGCGAGCTCGAGAGCGTCTTCTTAAAGCTCGAGCAGGGTCCCGACATATTGACTCTCAAAGGCAGCTGGGCGGGGGAGCGCTTTCACTTAGAGAGACGCCTCAACGGAGTGTTTATCGATAACAACCAAACACCGGAAAAGCCCGTCACGATTGAAGTCGGAAGCGTCACGTCGCTGCTCATCCTCGGCCAATACGAGAAGACCGGTCGCTTCCCTGTGATCTTCTTCCACGAGGGCTTTGACGCCGAGATTATTGGGTGGGAGCTCGGCATCGCCGAGGAGCTCGTCCACTTTGTCAAGACGCAGCGCGGCATAATGGGCTTTGGCTTTAACGAGCGCGGCGGCGTCGCGAGCTGGAAAACCCAGACAGGTGACGCGACGACGGGGCAGATTTACACTTCCGTAGATACGTCCATTTTGGAAGAGACGGCCTTCGGCGGCCCAGGCTTCCCCATTCTGGCGAGCAAGAAGCAGACGTTCACAACGGTTCCCGTCGAGGCCCCAGAGGAGACACCTTCTGTAGAATCCGAAGAGAAGCTCGAGACCCCCGGAACCGATGGCTAGCAAAGACGAAGCGCCCAAAGAGAGCGGGCGCTTTGCCACAGAGCGCAATCTCGAAGTCCCCTTGGCAGCCCCTGGGGAGTTTGAGCCGTTGCAGCTTGGCAAGAATCTAAGCGTGTGGCCACCGGTCATACTCGCGCCAATGGCTGGCGTGACCAATCCACCGTTTCGCAGCCTCTGCCGCGACGCTGGAGCCCCCCTGTGCGTTTCGGAAATGATTACCGCGCGCGCATGGTTGCGGGGAAACAAGCTCACGCACTTGCTCGCGAGCTCTTCCAATGACGAGCGCCCACGATCGTTCCAGATCTATTCATCCGACCCGGACGAAGTGCGGGAGTTTGTGAAGCGACTGGCGCCAGGGGTCGATCACATCGACTTGAACTTCGGCTGCCCCGTCCCCAAGGTGACGCGAACTGGCGGCGGAAGTGCCATTCCTTTGAAGCCGAGACTACTCGCGCGTATTCTTCGCGAAGCGGTCGTTGCCGCTGGAGAGGTTCCGGTCACAATCAAGGTTCGCAAGGGCATAACAGAAGACTTGACGACATGGCGCGATTCGGGACGTGTAGCTAGCGAAGAAGGAGCGGCCGCGATCTGCCTGCATGGTCGAACCGCCGCGCAGCTCTACAGTGGCGAGGCAGACTGGAGCGCAATCGGCGAGCTGGTCGAGGCATCGTCTATCCCCGTGCTCGGCAATGGAGACATTTGGGAGTGCTGGGATGCGCTGCGCATGATGCGCGAAACAGGCTGTTCAGGTGTCGTCATTGGCCGCGCTTGCCTGGGAAGGCCGTGGCTCTTCCGCGAACTCGCGGATGTTTTTGAAGGCAAGGATCCGGGCCCACCCCCGACCGTCGCCGACATCATCCCCATCGTGATCGACCACGCAACTCGCTTGATGGAGTTCTTCGGTCCGGACCTCGGTATGCGCCAGATGCGCAAGTGGGGGGTGTGGTACACGAAAGGATTTCACGGATCATCGGCAGTCCGCGAGTCTATTGTGCGCGTCGCGAGCTTGGATGAGCTGAAGACAGCTCTTGGAAAACTCAACCTCGAGGAGTCTTTCCCTATCCAGGCCCTACGCGCAAACCGCGCCAAGGGATCGCGCAAGCAGAAGGTCATTTTGCCCGAGGGCTATTTAGAAAATTTGAACGACGATAGGCCCCCTAAAGGTCCGATCTCCCAAGCTGAGATGGCCGCTTGGGACAAGGCCTTGGATGGAGGCTGAGAAAAGAAATGGACTCTCAAACCACACAGGGCGAGCTCCGCGACGTCGTCATTCTTGGCGCTGGAGCGGCGGGCAGCTGGGCCGCTTGGCGGGCAGCAGCCGAAGGCGTCAGCGACGTACTGCTGCTAGAAAAAACACCGCGACTGGGCACGAAGATCCTTGCCAGCGGCGGCACTCGCTGCAATCTGACGACGACGCTTGCACCGGATGAGGCCGCCGACCTCTTCGGCACCGCCGCCAGTCGCTTCCTGCGCCGCTCCTTCCGCATATTGTCACCGCAAAAGCTGCGCGCCTATTTCGAGGAGCTCGGCGTCCCCACTCTGAGTGCCCCCCTGGAAAAAGTTTTTCCGATGAGTGGCCAAGCAAAGGACGTTCGCGACGCGCTCTTGTCAGCAACCGAAATGACAGGGGTGGAGCTGCGATTGGAATCATGCGTCACCTCAATCTCGCCTATCGCTCCAAGCGAAGACGCCGAGCAAAACCAGGCTTCGTGGCTTGTTGAAATCAAAGGTGGCGAAACCATCCGCGCCAAGCGACTTGTCTTGGCTACCGGCGGCGTTAGCTACCCGGGCGCAGGCACAACTGGAGACGGCTACCCTTGGCTTCGCAAACTCGGGCTTGGATTCGTCGCCCCCGTTCCCGCCCTGGCACCAATCCAATCCAACGAGACTTGGGTACATGAACTCGCTGGGAACTCGCTACAAGACGTCGAGATCAGGCTGCTCAACGCCAAGGGGAAAGAGCTGGGTCGAAGGCGTCGCCCGCTGCTATTTACGCACACCGGTGTCTCCGGTCCGGGCGCCATGGATTTATCTGGAGTCATTGCGCGCACGATGCAAGACGGAGAGGGGGCAAAGAGTATCGAAGGCTGGACCCTTCGAGCAGACCTGATGCCCGACGTCACTCGCGAGGAGCTTCGCGAGGTTTTGATTGCAGTCGCTTCCCTTCCGGGTGCACCTCGTTTAGTGCGTGGAATCCCCGTGGTACTCAACGAGCGCTACCCGCTGCTCGAGTTGCCGTCTAAGCGCATTTGGCACGAGGTCTTCAATGAGGCTGGGCTCGCCACGCGCGCTGGCCACCAAGCGCTAACCAAGGCTGCACGACACGATCTAATCGAAGCGCTCAAGGGCCTTACGATTCCCGTCTCAGGCACTTTGGGCTTCGATAAAGCAGAGGTCACTTCAGGCGGTCTAGCCCTGCGCGCGGTCGACCCCGGCACGTTTCGTGTGCGCGGCCAAGAGAACCTATGGGTCATCGGCGAGCTACTCGATGTCGATGGTCCCATCGGCGGGTTGAATTTCCAAGCCGCCTTTGCAAGCGGGGAAGCCTGCGCTTTGGACCTAGCCAAGAACAGCTAGTTCGGACTCGCCTCTATAGCTAGTTGCCCTTACTTGCCAATGCGCGCTCCATAGCAGCGATTGCGGCGGCACGGATCTTTAGACGGCCAGCAGCCAGCTCATCTCGGCGCGCATTACCGGCGTTCCACGCATTGTCTCCAATCGCCTTCACGTCGTCTAGAGCAGCAGTTGCGATGCCGGCCCCTCTATCGTGGAAAGCGGCGATCATGGCGCCAGAACCTTGATCGGCGCCGACCCCCAACAGGGCGTAATAAGCATGCATTACATTCGCCGAAGATGCCCAACCTCCGGGAACTGCAGGCGCACTCTGCAAAAAGTGCGCGGCCGCCGCCAACGCGGCGTGCCGATGGGACCGATAGTCATACAGGGAGCTCGACATGCGCGGGTACCAGGCACCCTTTACCTTTTCCGAAATCTTCACAGGCAAGTCCGTCTGTCCAATCAACTTTGCATAGGCCCGAAGATCGACGTTGGGCACGTCCAAAGGAATCTGATGCGACCATACTTTGTAAAGGGAGATCCCGTCGTAGGCCTTGGCGTTCAGGTCGGCGTAGTCGTGCGCAAAAAAGTTTGCCTCCTTCTCGAAAGAGCGCTTTTCGTCAAGGCGCGACAAAAGGATGGCCTCGGCTAAGTCCTGATCTATAGGGAATCCGCGCAACGCAAACTCAAGCGCGAGTAGCCCGCGCTTCTCCTTCTTGAGATCCTTGTCGAGAACGATGATCTCGCCGGCACCAAAATCGTAGCGATAGTAGATTGGGAGAGCGCGCGGTGGGCTGTTATCGATGAGCTCCTTCGCAACGCGCTTCCACGTGCCTGTTCCCTCGCGCACATTCCTGCGCTTGGGGCCCGGTGGATACAGCTGTGGATCGTGAGACGGGAAGTTCGGAACAAGGCTCAGCTGCGCGCGATCCGTTGTAAAGTCCGCCAGCACGCTCTCGACCAGGGCAATCTGTGGCGCACCAGTTGCGGCAAGCGAGGCGTGCAGGTCGTCCCAAAACACGACCTCGTTCGCCTTCCCAAGTCGCTCAATTTTGTGAAGCTGCTTTTTGAAAGACTCCACCTCGAAGGGGTCCTCGGCTTCATCCAGCGGGGCGTGCGTCACTTCAATCGGTGAAGTGAACGCCGCCAGGGACACATGGACAAGAGGGGGGCCAGTCCAACCGAGCAAGCCGCTGCCGATAAGGCCTGAAAGAAGTTTCGCAGGGTGCATGTAGGATATAGCTCCTGTTGATTCGAATAGGCCACTAGAGCCGAGTGGGAAGCTCGGCTGCACTACCCGAATAGCCTCGTGGGGAGGCCGTAGAGCAGGACGATCTTGGGGTTCACCTGAAGCAAACTTAGTCCTTAAGCAATGCGGAGTTACGCTCCAAGGGGGCACTCTTTTGGCGTTCAGCCTTAGGCTTTGGAGCTGGCAGACTTTCACGATCCATCGCGCCGAACTCCCGCATGACCCAAACCAAGGTCGACCTAACGCGCCAGCGGTCGCTCTCGAACCAAGCGATTCGCCCCTGACCAAGCTCACGAAAACTCTTCTTCTTGGTCTTCTTGACTAGCCCCTTCATGTACTTCTCCCAGTCGTCCGGCTCGGGTAACTCTTCGGCGAAGACTTCGGGGTCTCCGTTGTATTCCTGCCAAAGAGCGTTGAAAGCAAGTGCGTTAGGCGTGTACGGATTGGTCGGTATCGCGTTGCCGCGCAGGTAGTTTACGGTGATCGCTTCGAGCAATTCGCGATGATGTTTAGCTTCGAGAAATGCCACGCCAATCTTGGCGTATAGCTTCTTCTGCTTACCGCCCGGAACCGGCGCTTTGAACGACTTCCAGTCATCAAAGACGTCGTGTAATATCCCCAACGTGTCAATGTCGGGCATCTCAAACTCGTGGCCCGAATTCCAGGCATCGTAAAGAGAGATGCCGGGGTAGGCGTTCCCACTGCGGTCGGTATAGATATGTAAGTACGCAGTCAATGCGACGCGCTGGCTACCGTCGTCAAGTCGACGCAACAAGAGTGCTTCTGCGAGATCAATACGTGGCGGTAAGCCCATCAACGCGTTCTCGAAGAGCATCAAAGAGTCGCGCTCGTCGCCAACGACCACAACGTCACCTGTCGCCCAGTCGTAAGTAAACGCGCGGCGCAGCTCGTCCTTGGGCATGTCTCCCTTCAGCTTCTTGTAGACGCTCTTCGCTCGGTCGTCGGTCGCATCCAAGCGCTTGCGCCTTATGGGCTGCGCCGGCGCGTGCGTCTCCGGGTCGTACCAAGAAAGGGGCTGCTGAGCAGCCCAAGATCCGCGATCGCGCTCTTCGCAGTCGATCAGATACTGAATAAGCCTGTTCTGCGAAGTGTCTAGGTAGCCGGCCTCGGCGCGGAACCACTCCGAGACCTCACTCTTTTCCTCGGGCAGAAGGAAACTCCACGCCTCGCGAATTCGCTCGTCGGAAGGCATCGGCTCTGGCTCTTGTGCAGCAGCGATGTGCGGGCTCGATAAGAGCAGCGCGCCGCACGCAAGAGGCACCCACAAGAGAATCGTATTCTTCATTTGGAGCGAGAGATCGACTTAGCTGGACTTGTCCGCGGGCTTGTCCATCGGAGACTTTGTGTGCTTGCGGCGGCGGGGGCGGCGTTTGCGACGACGACCGCGTTTGCGAAGCGCGTCGAGCTCGCTATCCGGCAGCTCGGACATTTCGGCGTGAACGGTGCGCCATGCCTCGCAGATGTCCCACCCCTGACCCCAGGCCGCAGAGCGGATACGAAACAGGTTGAGAGCTTCGGGGAAGCCCTCGGTAGTCGTGAAGACAAGCGAGCGCGGATCGTTACCGGGAAGCTCACGCATGCGCTGTTGATCGACGATCATACGACGCGTGACGATGAACGTGCGGCGCGGGAGACGGCTGGACTGTACGAGCGGATCAAGGACTTCGGTCACCACTGAGAACAGGTCCTGTGGCTCTCCGGAGAGTGTGCGCGTTTCCGGATCGGCTTCGCGTTCGATGACACGCAACCACAAGATCGCTAAGCACAAAGCACGCGAGGGCTCACGACCCGCGTGTACATCCGCGTCCATCGCTTCTAGCAGTCGCCAATAGGAGTCCGCCCGATCGCGACTTTTAGGATCGGGATCGTCACCAGATCCAATGTACGCATCAATACCTGGCAGCAGTACCGCAAGTGCACCGCAAGCCCGCATCATGCGGAAGGCGCCCAGGGCGGTGCCCGAAAGGCAAAGCCGCATGAGCTCTTCTAGGATACGCGGTGGCGCTGCGCGCTCGAGCTCGCTCGAAAAGTCGCACATGGCGTCCCACGTC